>MDSZ01034945.1_pt1 | contig 19402 bp, 8 predicted proteins | sample 811201 | NCBI WGS metagenome assembly MDSZ01 (sample SAMN05326647, study PRJNA326480) | marine metagenome | isolation source: seawater | place: Indian Ocean: North | collected 2010 | reverse complement strand
TCTAGAATTGGTGAACCGACTTATACAGGATCACAATCAAGTGGTGGATCTTTACCTGCTATAAGAGTTTCAGCAATACCAGCTAAGTCCGCAACGTCATTAGTTCCTTATGGTAGAACAATATATGAAGCGGTTAATTTAAGTTTAGGTAATGATATTAATCTTATATCAAATGTTGTAGATGAAGTAGAGGCTATAAAATTTCGTTATAAATCAATTAGAGACAAAAGAAACCAATATGATATTTTGAATGGAAGGGGTAAATATTATGGAAGCTGAAAAAGAATTGAGATGGAAAACAACTAAAGAAGAGTTGCCACCAAATCCAACTCTTGATAAATTAGAAGAATTGTTAAAAGTGTTAAAACTTACAAAATCTGCAATTGGTTCAAATTTAGAATCATTGAAACAAGAGGTTAAAGAGAAAAAATAAATGAGTGTATTTTCCAAAAAAACTGCAGAAGCGGCAGAACGTGCTAAGAAAGTTTGGAGAGGCAATACCGCTGAAATTTCTGGAATGCCTGGTAATCCTGATAAAGTTAGACTCACTAAAGGCGGTTCTCCAAGAGATTGGCAGGCTCTTCCTGGCGAAGAAAGAGATAAAATTTTTAGGGAGGCAGGATTAAATAACCAATGGTTGAGTGTTAGTTTTCAGACCAATGAGGCTTTTGCTGAAGTTATAGAAAAAACACAAACATTGGTCAATGGTTATAAGTCTGCAATGGAAGCTGGTAAAACTTTAATGTATGCTAATAGAGCTTTGGCGTTAGCTACTTTAAATCCAGCCGCTTTAGCTCTTGAACAATTAATAGAATTAGCAAAAAGCACAATTGATGACATAATGGGTGCGGGAATGTATTGGATTTTAATTGATAGTCAACAATTAAATGAAAAAGATCATGGAGTAAAACCTAGAGATTATAATTTGGAATTTAGTAGATTTAATTTATCAGGACTTACAATTGATCCTTTTACAAATACTATGTTTTTTCATATACAGCCTATTATGGATATCAATGTATTGAGAGCAAAGTCTAGACAATGGGATGATAATTTATTAAAGTATCCTGGAATTGGGGTTCGTAATCCATATCGACAAAAAGTTTGGGAATATGCGAATCAACCAAGTAAGTATTTAATTTATAATGGAAAAATTTATAATAAAACAACTAAAGAACCAGTGTATGTGAATGCAAATACAGTGTATAATATGCCTTCTAAGCTTTTGCGTAATGCGATGTCAACTTTACTTTTTGGAAAATTGGATAGAAATATTTGTACACCAAAAAAGATGATAGAAGTAATGAATGCATCTTTTGATGATAAGGATGATCCCAAAAGACCTTTATTCTCTGATAATGCGAGAATTGGGGGTTTGGTTATAATAGCGGGTGTTACTGATCCTACAAAATTGGCAGAAAAAATAGTAAAACTTTACAATTATTTTAGTGGATTCGGTCCTTTGGCAAGAGCAGCAAATATCGCACTTAATGCTTTAAATTCATCATATAAGTATAGAACTGAAACAATAATAGTTGAAAATTTATGTGCTCCTAATAATTTTAATAATCCACCACCAAATGAATGGCCATTGACTGCTGGTGAGGATGCGAATTTATTAAGATCAAGAGATGTTTGGAGATTGGGACATAATTCTGATAATGTAGATAGATATGGTGGTGGAATAACAAAATATAATAAAGATAAAGTTCTTTTAAAAAATTTATGAACAAAAGAAGTTATGCAAGTTATCAGTGTTGGGCCAGCTGAAAAAATAGATGTTCCATCAGCGGCAGGGCAAGATAAAGTTATGGATAGTGATGGTCGTGCTGTTAGAGCATCACAAGGAACTGTTGATTATTATGAAGCTGAAAACACAGAGATGATGGTTGGTCCTGAAACAGGATTAGCAAATGAGCAAGGAATTGATATATTTAATTCAAGATCACAAAAAACAAAAATTAGATATAGGCAAGAAATTATTGTACAACATAATGATATTAAAATTGATACGGAACCAGGAGATGTATTGATTGAGGTGGAGGTTTCAGGATTCCGCAATTTAAATAAAGATACAGGAGAAACACAAGCTCAGCCATGGTGGGAAACTCCCGTAGATAATGATGCAGTTGGAACTTCTCCGGAAGATTCAGCTGAAATAATTGAGGCCACTGCAGAAACACAAGATCCGGATTATTTGCAACCTCTTGATGAAATGAGTGGGGATGGTGCCGGAGGGGGATTTACAACTCGGGCTGAAGGAGATTGGAAAGACTATTGGAATAATTTTGGTAGAGTTCCAATTTTTACATTGAAAAATGGAACCCCATTACAAGATGATAAAGATGTAGAAAAAGTTTTTAATATGATAATGTTAGACCGATCAATTGCTGCTGGGGATATGGAAGAAAAACAATTAATAGAAGCTCATTTGCATTATTCTAATAAAATTAATTCTGATGAAGAAACTTACAGAAGGGATTTAACATATTTTCTTGAAGTTTCTGAAGATGAGGCTAGAGATTATTTTTCTTCACTTTCAACTGGAACATTGGGAATGGACGCTATAGCAGAAATTAAAGATGAATCAGGTTTTCCAATTATTGATTTGCCAAAAAATCAAGAAGAAGCTACATTATGGATGGATATTAATTCTATGGATCAAATAATTGAAAGACAAGAATCACAATTAAGAGATTTATCAGGAGGAAGTTCAGGGCCAAATGTTGATTCTGAGGCTTCTAAAAAATCTGCAGTAGCAGATATTCAAGGAAAAATTGAACAATTAAATGAAAATATATCGACAAATGAATTAAAGCTTGAAGCATCTAAAAATAATATCATAAGTTATGAATCAAAATTAAATAGTTTAAATTTAATTTTATCAGAAATACAAAATGTTACATCAGAAGGATTGTATGGTGATATTCGACAAAAATCTGCTGAAGTTTATTATCCTTCAGGAGACATTCAAAAAAGAATTGCAGATTTAAAAGAAGAGAATGAAGGGTTTAAATCACAAATGGTTATGCATTTTGAAGATGCAAAAGAAGATTATATTGGATTAAGATATTATGTTCATATTAATGAAATTTTAACGGAAAATAGAAGAAACTTAATTAGTGTGGAACTTAATCAGGAATCAACGGGTTTACTTCCTGAACCAACAAACGAACAAATTGCAGAAGCTCAACAAAAAGCAGAAGATGATTGGAATGAAAGTGTGGGTTATAGTACACAAACAGGACTTCCAGAATATTTTCCACAACATCCTGGTGCTGTATATGATAATTTACATATCAAATTAGTTTCTGGTATAGAACAGGTCAAAAAATTAGAAGCAGGATTTCAACAAGAATTAGAAACTCAAGTATTTAATTCTTCTACTGATAATAAATTAGAAGAAAAATTAAATAATTCACTTTATGAATTTTCTGATGGTATAATTCCAATAGATTCATTGAGTTTTGATAATAAAATTGAATTATTGAATCAAAGAATTGAAAATCTTGAAATGGATAGATTTAATGAAGAGACAAATAAGATTACTCTTGAAAATTCACTAGTTTCTGATAAAGATAGAAAAAATAATTTAATAATTGATAAGCATACAATTCTTTCTTACATGGAATCTGATGATATAGAAACATCTTTGGAAGCTATTAAGTTAAGAAGAAAAAGAAAATTTGAAACATTACAAGGTCTTATATCTACTCGTCCCCAAAGTGAAGAAAATTTGGGAATTTTTGTAATTGAAAAAGTTGCTAGAGGTAGATGGGAAAAAATAAAAATGGATAGACTGTCTGCAATCGCTAACGCAATTAATTATGATTTGGATAATGATACTATGTCAGATTATGGTGTAGTTATGTCATCAGAAGATCTTTTAGCAAAACAAAAATGGGAAACTTTATTATATTCATTAGTCGCTCAAGATCCTGACGAAATTTTAGATATAGATCACACTCAATGGCAATTACAAGATTTAAAATTAACTAAAACTGAATCTTTAAAAGCAGTTAAATTGATTCAAGATTTTTCAGCAGTTGATTTTCCAACAGGAACATTGTCTGCAGATATGAAGAATTTTTTTGAAAATATGTTAGATGAGCATTTATATTTTCCTTATTATAAAAATTCTTCAAGTGGAACAATTTTGCCAGCTCCAAAATATATGAGTGTTGTTAATACAGAAAATATAGAATTAGACAAACCAAAGGTTACTAATGATCTAAAAGGTACATATCCTGATTGGGAGAGTGTTACTTTGGAACGTATAATACCAGGATTTCGGGATGCTTTGAACTTAATTGTTACATTATTACAAAAGTCAAAAGATTTAATTGCAACAACAGTATCAGCTATTGATGATATTATAAGATTTATTGAAGATGAAATTATTCCACAATTGGAAGAAATCATTGCGATGATACAAGAATTTATTGATATATTAAAAATAGGAATTATTGATGCAGGAATTTATTTTTTACATATTCCTGTAGGATTTGGCGGAACAAATAGATTTAGGAAAGAGTTGGTAAACGGAAAGAATCCACCACCTGAAAATATAGATTTTACATATGGAATTATGGCATTTCAAGGTTCTGCGGGGGAAGAAAGTTCTAAATCTTCGGCGATGGAGATTCTTGAACCATTTTTAGGTGTTTCTTAACAATCATATAAATATTAGTAATATGGCTTATTCACACGCTTCTCTAGAGAGAGATAAAATACACGAGAGATTTGAAAACAGGTCGAGAGATGCAATTTTAGATGAAGTTGTTTCTAAAGGTCAATCTGGTTTAGTTGATATATCTATTTCTTTTAAAGTCAATCCAGCGCATTCAGAAAAAGATATTGAAAATTATATCAGTAGGATTGGATGGGATAATGATTTTGTTGTTAAAGATATCAAGCATGATGTTTTTATTAAAAGAGATGATGATGTTATTGTTCAAGGAGTAAAATATTTACTAAGAACAAGAAGAAATGAAGCTTTATATGATCCAGATTTCTTTTGTAATTTAGAAGACTTTTTATTTGAGTTTGTGAATGATGTTTCAGCTCAAGGTATGAAAAAATACATTAAAGAAGCTATTGAAAAAAACTTATCTGATGTAATAGAGTTTAAAGGTGTTGACGTTGAACCACGGCCTGATGAAAATGGTTATAGAATAGTAATATTTGTTTCACAGATAGGTAGAAGTGAAATAGTAAAAATAACAGACTTTTTGGAAATACAATAATGGATATCTCTAACAATAAATTAAATGTAACAGATTTAGATTTTGATCAAATTAAAGCTAATTTAAAATCTTTTTTAACAAATCAATCTGTTTTATCATCATATGATTTTAGTGCGTCAGCTTTGAATCAGATTTTAAATGTTTTATCATATAATACACACTACAATGCTTATTATATGAATATGTTAGCGAATGAAATGTTTTTAGAAACTGCTTCTATTAGATCTTCTGTTTCTTCTAAAGCTAAAATGTTAAATTATGTGCCAAGATCTATGAAAGGTAGTGAAGCACAATTAATGGTTGATATAATTCCTTTGGGATCACCAGACTCTATTGTAGTTGATAAGTATACAAAATTTAATTCTGTAAAAAATGGAAAAATTTTTACATTTACAACACTTGACAGTGCAACCATTGAAAAATCAACTAGTGGAAATTTTCAATCTATATTAAATTTAAGAGAAGGTTATCCAACTACATTTACATACACAAAAGATTCATCCGACCCTGAGCAAAGATTTATCATACCAAACTCTAATGTTGATGTTTCTACTATTGAAGTCACTGTAAGGCCGTCAGAAAGTGATTTAACATATTCATTATTTCAAAAAGCGGGCGATTTTACAGATCTTAAACCAACATCTAACGTATATTTTTGTTCAGAAACAACCAATGGTAGATATGAAGTGGAATTTGGTGATGGTAATGTTTCAAGAGGATTGTCTGATGGTAACATTGTTCAAATTAAATGTTTAATATGTAATGGAAAAGAAGCTAATGGGTGTTTTATTTTTAATCCTACAGATAGTGTTGGTGGATATAATAATGTTTCTACAAAAACTTTATCTCCCTCTTTTGGTGGATCAGAAAGAGAAACAATTGAGTCAATTAAATTTAATGCACCAAAAACATATGCTGCGCAAAAGAGAGCAGTTACTGCTGAAGATTATCAAGGATTAATATATCAAAATTTTCCGGACGCAGATAGTGTTCAGACATGGGGTGGAGAAGAAGAAAGTGATCCAGTATACGGAAGAGTTTATATTGTTGTTAAACCCAAAACGGGAGATTTTTTAACTTCTGCTCAAAGATCAGCAATCAATACTTTATTGACAGAAAGAAAAATGATGTCAATTACTCCTGTTATTGTTGATCCAGTTATTTTCAAAATAGTTCCTGAAGTTATTGTTAAGTATGATTCTGTTAAGTCTTTGGTTGGATCTTCGCAAATAGGAGCATTGGTAAAAAATACCATCAATGATTATAATAATTCTAATTTAAAAATGTTTGGTAGAAATTTTAAATATTCTAAATTATTAAATCTTATAGAAAATTCTGAAAATAGTATTACAAATGCTTTAATGTCAATAAAATGTTATACAACATTTACACCATCATATAATTTAAGTACTTCATATGAGTTTAAATTGAATAATGAAATAAACCATCCATTTCAAAATTATGAAGGTGCGATAGACAGTACTTCTTTTACATATACTGACAATTTAGGAGCACAACATTCATCATGTAGAATTGATGATTTAAATGGTGTTTTGAGAATATATCGAATGGTTGGAACAAATAAAAGTATTGTTAGATCAAATGTTGGTACTGTAAATTATTCTACAGGATTAATAAAATTATCAGCTTTCTTACCTGTATCAGCTGTAGGAAATATTGTAAGTATATACATTGAACCAAGATATCAAGATTTAGTTCCTGTTAGAGAACAAATTTTGAAAATTTTAGAAAGAGATATAACAATAACAATGATAGATGTTAATGCATTAGAAAGAAGAAATTTTACATCTGATTCTTCTTTGACAACAACTGTCACTTCAACAGGATCTGAATACTAATGGCTCTAGTCAATAATAATTTATCTTCAGTTGTAGATTTTCAATTTCCTGAAGTAATTAGAAATGAAAATCCTGATTTTGTTAGGTTTATAAAATCTTATTATCAATTTTTAGAATCTATTCAATTATGTGTTAAAGATTCTACAGGAGATTTTATAGAAGGAACAGATGTCCGTGGAGCAAATTCCAAAGCTGTTGGAAAAATACTTTCAATTGATACTTCTGAAGAATTGGGAGAGGGTATTTATCTTTATGTACATCAAACTAAGAGTATTATTTTTCAAGAAGGTGAAATTGTTTCTTCAGATTCCGCATCTGGAAATTTAAGTCATTTCAAAAGAAATCCATTAAATGCTTCAAAAAGTTTAATAGATTGGACAGATCCACATACTGTAAATAATGAATATTTTGGAAGTAATCGTGGTGAATTTTTTGAAAATTATCCTGAATGGTTAAAGGTTGATAAAGAATTATTTCTTACAAAAATTAGAGAACTATATTTAGAAAAAGGTAATGAAAGATCTTATAAGACACTGTTTAACATGGCTTTTGGTCCTGTTAGGGGAAGATTACAAGAAAATTTAGAATTTTACTACCCAAAGGTAGATATATTAAAACCTTCTTCTGGTGAATGGATTATCCAAACAACTTTACAAATTTCTCCAGATTTATCAAATTATGATTTTATAGCTAAAGAGATTGTTGGTGAAGAATCACTTGCGTCTGCGTTTGTAACTGAAGTTTCTCTTAAAAAAGTTGCTTCAACACAAGTTCTTGAATTATATTTAAAAAATACAATAGGAAAATTTTTGCTTGGTGAAAAAATTGAAGCGACTTCTGCAGAATCTGACGGCCACTTTGCTAATACAAATCTTTTGGGGATGTTGACGACAGACCCCAATAAAGAATCTATAAAAATCTTAGATGGTGGAAATGGTTACTTAGATGAAGAAGATTGTCCACTAGTTAATGCAACTGGTGTTGGAGCAAAAATGACAATCAATGAAACTAGTCAAGATCAAGTAGTAAAAATTCAAATTGATAATCCAGGAAATGGATATCAAGTGGATGATGCAGTTGATTTTGATAATCATTCAACAATACCAGTATCTAGTGCCAGAGCTAAAGTCAAAACATTAAAACCAACAACATTATTTACAAAATCTATAAACAATGAAAGATTGTGTGATGTTTGTCAGACTCATGTTTTGTTTTTAGAAACGAATACAGATATTCCAATAAGAGAAGGATTTTTAATTTCAAATTATTCAGTATATGAAGATGCACTTTCTACTAAAAAAGGAATAGTTATAGATGTTTATTCAAATACAAATTTTAGATATACATCAACAGAAGGATCTCTTTTTACTAATGGTGATACTCTTTATGCTTATAATGATCAAGGTCAAGCATACTATCCACACTTAGTATCTGAAGTTTCCGGACCAAGTATTCCTTATACTAATGATATAACATTAGATTCTCCTGATTTTTCTCAAACAAGTGCTAATACAAACTTTGAAGGATCATTTACACAAAATAGAGAATCTATTTTGACAGAATCAAATGATTCAATAATTTCTGAATCAGGTGATCATATTATATCAGAAAAATTTAGAGATCCGATTAATATTAATTCTACTTTAGATAATTTTTCATTTTATGATAAAACATTTGGTGAAATAAGTGAAATAGAAATATTGTCTTTTGGTAAAAATTATACCGGAATACCAACTGCGAGTATTAAAACAAATTCAAATCTAAAAGAACTTAATGATCATTCAGAAAATTTTACAATGGGAACTAATGGTTCTTTAAGTATTCCAATTCTTGGTGGTGCAATTAAAAGTATAAGAATTGATAATCCAGGAGCAGCTTTTTCAAATACCGCTCCAGGATTTGATTTTAGTAATACTGGTGATGGTTTAGCAAACGCTACAATAACATTAGACTCTACAAGATATTATGATGGATATTATAAAGGATCTGACGGCCAGTTGAGTTCTCATAAAAAAATTCAAGATAGTAATTATTATCAAGATTTTTCATATGTCCTATGGGCAGATCAAGATGTTAATAATTATAGAGATTTAGTTTTAAATACAATTCATCCAGCAGGAACTAGGATGTTTGGTGAAGTTGTGGTTAGATCTCTTTTAGATTTAAGATTGTTTGAACAAAATAAAAGAGATATAAATTGGGGAGCAGTTCAAAACAATGCTGTTTATAGATGGTTGGGTATCATTTATGAACAAATGATCAATTTACAAATTCCAGAATATACAATTACAGGTGCAAAAAATTGGGAAACGTATTTTGAGATTAATACTGAAGATATAGTTTATATAGATGGTGTTCCATTAAAAAATGGAACAATTTCTACAGTAGCTACAAACACATTTGAAAATGATTTAAAAGTAGAAAATCATTTACCACATGATGTTAGATTTTGGTCAACAATTCAATCATACAATTTAGAATTGATTGATGTAAAATATGAAAAATATCATTATGATTTGGAACCAATGGATATAAATGTAAATTCAACATCTATTACATTAACTTTGGATTATTATCCTGGTTCATTGTTGGTTTACAGAAATGGTAATTTAATTCCTAAAAATGAGGTGGATCAGTCTTCAGGAACAACATTTACAATACCACTAAGTTCAGATGATAAACAAAATGGATCAGATGCTATTAATTCACAAATAGAAGTAACTCAAAGTTATATTAAAATTAAAGTAAAACCTCATGATCATATTGATGGTGGAAAATCTTTAATTCTTGATGATGTGTTTGGTCCTTTGGATGGTGGACATCCTAGTTTAACACGTTGGACACATAATATACCAAATCCTTATAATATATCATCATATGAAGAAACAATGGATGGTGGAAACGCCGGTCCACCTGAAGATCCAGGGTTTTATTTAAATGAAGATGATGTAGTATATGTTCAATGTGATGGAGAATTGAATGATGTTATTAGGGAACAAAAATTTTTAATTAAAAATATTGATGGTGATAAGAGAGAAGCAATTTTATATCAATTGTCTGATTGGCCTTTAAAAAATTATTTAAATGCAGGACAAGTAGATAATCAAGTTGATTTTAAATTGTTTAAACCAAGTAAAGATTTATGGTCAACTAGTATAATAAAAATGTTAGAAAATGAGAGGGTTGGATATTATAGAAAAAATACAATTGATGAATATTATTTTGAACAAAATTCAGATATGAGAAATGTATTTTCTGCAGATGATAATATATTTTTAGATAAAACTTATTTAAGTATTAATGAAGATATATTAATGGAAGATGGAAATACAATTGGGATAGAACAACTAAATACTAATATGAGTTTGGAGGGTGTTGTTGCAAAAGGGCCAAATGATATTGATTGGAGACTACCAATAAATGAATATCAATATCATACAGTTGAATCTGTTGATCCTTATAGAATAGTTTTAGGTCAGCATGTCAGTCATAGATTGAACTCTGGATACCTTGGTAGTTCATATCACGTACCAGCATACTATACATTACAAAGTCAAACTATAATGAAAAGAATATAAATAAACATAAAGAATTATCATAGGAGTTTTTAATAATGCCTGCTTTAGTAACAAGAAAATTTAGAATACACAACGCAAAGCAATTTAAAGAAAGCGTTGAAGAATCCTCAGCTTGGGGTGGTGCTACTGTTGATGGTTCAGAAGGCTCAACGAGTTTGAATGATCATTATTATCTTTTTATAGGAAAGACAACAGAATGGACTGATGATAATGATCCAGACATCCCCTTGGATACAAAAACTGAAAATACTTATTCTCCTTGGGATTCTATGATCTCAATGAAAAAGGTGGGTTATGGAGATATTTCTCATGTAATTCCAAGATATAATTGGACATCAAATACGGTATATTCAATGTATACACATGATGATCCAGAAATGCATTCTAATACTACTAGTCCATTAATAGTTATGACTTCGGACTTTAATGTTTATAAGTGTTTGGACAATGCTAATAATTCAGTTTCAACATCAAGACCAATTTCTGTTAGTACTGAATCAGGTGCTATAGATGATAAGTATGGTCAAGATAATTATAAATGGAAATATCTTTATACAATTACTGCTGCAGAAGCTTTGAAGTTTGTCACACCAAATTTTATTCCTGTAAAAACATTAAGAAGTGCAAATTCAGCTGGGTTTTCTGGATCAACTGGAATTGCATATGATGATGGTTCCGCACAATATGATATAGAGACAAATGCTGTAGATGGTTCTATAGAAGTTTATACTGTTGAACAAAAAGGATCAGGATATCAATTTTTTAGTGGTTCATGTTTGGATGGTGTTAATGATTCTAGTACAACAAAAGTTGTTAGTTTAACATCTGGCGTTAATGTTACCAATGGTGTTTATGACAATTCTGGTATCTATGTTAATAATTTAGTTAGAAAAGTACTATCATATGAATATGATGCAAATAACAGTAAAGCTATTTTTACATTGGATGAAGCTTTACCATCTGCTGCAACAGGCGCGTTTCATGTATTTCCACAAATTAAAGTTTATGGTGATGGTGTTGGTGCAAATGCAAGATGTTTAGAAGGTTCTGAATCTGGAACAATTGGTGCGGTTTTTGCAGGAGATGTTGGAGCAAATTATGGTTCAGCTGAAGTAAAAGTCATTCAAAACGGTTATAGTGCATCTGGTATAGGTGGAATAGTTAAACCCATCATATCACCAAAAGGTGGACATGGATATGATATAGTTGAAGAAACTGGAGCAAATTATGTGATGGTTAATTCTAGGTTGGAACAAAGTGAAAATGATAAATTTACAGTATCTAATGATTTTAGAAAATTGGGTGTTATAAAAAATCCATTAACAGCTAATGGTACTCATAGATATACAGAAACGGTTGGTACTCAAGCAGTTACAGTTAGAGTTGGATCTGTTTCTGGAACGGGATTTATTTCAGATAATGTTATTGAGGGACAAACATCAGGAGCAACTGCAAAAATTGTTGATGTTACTGATGTAGAAGTAAATGGTGTAAATTATAAAGATTTGAGAGTTATTTCAATTGTTAATGGTCCAGGACTTTCAGATAGAAATAATGGAGTTACGCCTGTAGTTGGAAGTGATATGACCAATATCGCTGGTGGAATGGTGTCTGGAATTATGGGAGGTTTAATAGATGGAGAAGGTATTACTTGTAGTGGAAGTACTGCGACATTGATTTCACTAACTGCGGGTGAAATGAAAAAATATACAGGTGATATTATTTACATAGAAAATCGTTCTCCGGTCGCAAGGGCAGCAGATCAGACAGAAGATATCAAACTAATTATAGAATTCTAAAAATATGTCAACATTAAGTTTACTATCAACGTTACAGCAATCACCTTATTTTGATGATTATAATGAAACTAAAAAGTTTCTTAGAATGTTATTTCAACCAGGTGTATCATTACAAGTCAGAGAATTAACACAATTACAAACTATCTTACAAAATCAAATCTCAAGGATGGGAGATGCATTTTATAAAGATGGTAGTTTGGTGACAGGAGGACAATTTAGTTTTGATCCAAATGTTCATTACATTAGATTAGCAGATGATGCTGATCCATCACAATTTTTAAATCAAAAGGTTCAGTTATTGGGTGATGTTGCCACTTCTTCAGAAGTAATTGCAGCAGAAGATGGAACTAATACTGAATCACCAACACTGATTGTAAGATATACTGGACCCACACTCATTACTTCAAATTCAAGTAGTATTCATGTTGTTGGTGATACGGCAATAACTGCAGATCTAGCTTTAACAGGAACTGTTAGTGGACCAGCTTCCATTGCTACAGTTACCGAAGGAATTTATTATACTAATGGATTTTTTATTATAATTAATGAACAATCTTTGGTATTAGAAAAATATAATAATACTCCAACTTATAGAGTTGGTATTACTATTTCAGAATCAGTAGTTACTAGTTCTGGTGATTTATCATTATTAGATAATGCTTCAGGTTCATTTAATGTAAATGCACCAGGAGCTGATAGATATACTATTAATTTACTTTTAGATAAAAAATCTTTTAATAGCATTTCTGATGAATCATTTATTGAAATGATGAAAATTGATAATGGCGAATTGATAAAATTAATAAATTATCCAATATATTCTGAATTAGATCATACCTTAGCAAGAAGAACATTTGATGAATCTGGGGATTATACGGTACGTCCATTTTTAATAAATGTAAATGACCATAAGGGTTCAACAGGAACAACATCATCTAGTACAACAACAAATATTATTGGTGACAATACAAGTTTTTTAACAGAATTCTCTGTAGGTGATTCAATATATTTAACTAATGGATCAGTAAGTTCAACTTCAACAACAATTTCATCAATATCAAATAATACTTCTATGTTGGTAGCTGATCAAGTTGGTACAGGACAAGTTCAAAAAATAATTAATAATGATAAAGTTTCATTAGGTTTAGAGCCAGGAAAAGCGTATGTTAAAGGTTATGAATATGAAAGTATTGGAACACAATATGTTGATTTAAGAAAAGGAAGAGATACAACTAAATTAGAAGATGTGGTAGTTAATCCAAATTTTGGTAATTATTTTAGAGTAGATAATATAAGAGGTGTTCCGGATATAGATACTCATTCTAAGATTGATATTCACTGTTCAACAACAATTGATTACAATTCATCTAATGATTATAATAAAACAAAAATAGGAACAGTAAGACCAAGACAAATAGATTATTTTTCAGGTACTCCAGGAGAACCTGATGGTACTTATGATTTTTATGTCTATGATATAAAATTTTCCAGTATTAATACATCTGCAGCATCTGGACTTGCCTCTGGAAATTTGACATTATCTCTTGACCCCACAACATCAGCGGGAAGTGATCCTTGTTATATTGGAGCTAAAATTAAAGTAACAAGTGGAAATGCTATTAATCAAATTAGAACAATTGTTGGTCATTCAGGAAATGATGTATTAATTGATAGAGCTTTTACTACAGCAATTGCTTCATCTGATCAAGTTTCTTTAGATTTTTCAATAAAGCAAATTGAGTCATTTGCAGAAAATCTTTCAACAGGATTACATTTAAAAATTTCACAATATGGAAAAGTTGATAGATTAGATCCATCAAGTGATACAAAAATATTTGAAACAGATAAAAATTCATTAGTATTTGATTTACCAGCAAATGTTGTTAAAACTGTAAAACCAAATCCAGATTCCAAATTTTCTTATGTTGTTAAACATTCATATAAAAATGTTGCTTTTACTGCTGGTGAAGCAAGTAGAAGTTTGACTTTTGGATCTTTTATGCCAGGGTTAGAGGGGAGTTTAGGAACAACAGGATTTTTAAATAATATATTAATTGTTGTTTCTGATAATCAAAATTCAGGAAGATCTGTTGGTGATATTATTAATATTATTCCCACAGGATTGTCAGATGGACAACCTAGAGCATATTTAACAGGAACAAATACATTGACATTGGATACTAATGGTGTTGGAGCAACATCAGATTTGGCATCTAATGATACTTTTATAGCTACTGTTATAGTTACTGTTTCATTGGAGGTTAGTGCAGTTTCAGGATTTAGAGTTAAAAATCATGTTTCAGGAACCATTGATTCATTTGTTTCAACTGATAGTGAATCTGTATTAAGAAATTCTGGACAATATGCCATAACAAATTCTACAGAATATTCCAAATCAGAAATAAGTTTAAGAACATCTGATGTTAGTAAATTGGTTGCGGTAATTGAATCTCCTGCAATGGATATGACAACATTAACTAATCAAGTATTATCTGATTCGATAGCAAATAATGATTCATATAATATAACTGATAATTATATTTTTAATAATGGTCAAAAAGATAATTATTATGATCATGCATCAATCATATTAAAACCGGGAAAATCAGCACCAACAAAACCAATTTTAGTGATATTTAATTATTTTACCCATGGTGATCAAGATGGACCATTTACTGTTGATTCATATAGTGTTGATTATTCTTCCATTCCTGATTTCACGAGTCCTATTACCGGCAAAACAGTAAATTTAAGAAATACTTTAGATTTTAGACCAAGAAGAGTAGATGGTGATGTATCAGATAATTTCTCATTACAATCAAAAACTATTGAAGGTTCCACTAATTATGTTTTACCAAGACTTCCTGACGCTGATGTTATATTAACAACTGATATTGAATATTATTTGGCGAGAAAAGATAAGGTAGTTTTGAATAAGAATAGAGAATTTAGTATAATAGAAGGCGTTCCTTCAACTGATCCTATTGTTCCATTAGATAATGAAAATTCTATGACACTTTATATTGCTGATGTTCCTGAATATACTTTTAATTTAAATGATATTGATTTACAATATATTGAAAATAAAAGATTTACAATGAGGGATGTTGGTAAGCTAGAAAAAAGAATAGAGCAATTGGAATATTATGCTGCACTTTCATTTTTGGAAAAAGACGCAAAAGATGAACCTGTCTTCACTGATGATGGTATTGAAAGATTTAAAAATGGAATTTTAGTGGATCAATTTTTGGGCCATGCGGTAGGTGATGTTTTAGATGATGATTATGCGTGTTCTGTAGATTATGATAGAAATACTTTAAGAGCACCTTATACTTCTGAAAATTTTAAATTTAATTTTGATCGTGTACAATCAAATTCAAATATTGAAAAAACAGGAGATTTAATTAGTGTAGCATATACTGATCAAGATTTTGTCAATCAACCTGTTACAACTAGAAAAGAAAAAGTAAATCCTTTTGGTTCAACTCCTTTTAATGGAAAATTGACATTATCACCTTCAAGTGATACATGGTTTACACAAAATAAATATTCTGATGTTTTAATGAATCTTGAAGGACAAAATGATAATTGGATTTCAGGTAAATATAATTTTGGATTTGGAACTCAGTGGGATAGTTGGTCAAAAAATTGGAGTGGTATTGAGGTAAATAATGATGACATATCTAAAAAAAGAAAAAAGAAATCTACAACAACCAATGTTGATAGATCTGCAAAAACAGTTGAAGAAAATCTTTCAAGAGATGGTATCATTTCTCAAAATCAACCTGAATCAATTAAAAAGACAGTTAATAATAGAATAATTAATGATACAATTGTTCCATACAATAGAACACATAAAATTGTTTTTAAAGCTGAAGGTTTAAAACCTAGAACAAGACATTACATTTATATTGATGACATTGAAGTAACAAGTCAATCTGAAGCGGCTTTGACATTATCAGTATCTTCTCAAAATACGTTTGAAGCTAAAGAAGGTGAATTTGTTGACGTTTTTGATTCTTCCAACAATTCAATAACTGGAACATTAGTTTCTGTAGATTCTTCAGGAAACACATCATTTTTAATCACAAATACAAATGGTCCGTGGACTGATACTGCTGTTGTTACCACAAATTCACAAATCTCAGCAAATTATCCATTACAAACTGGAATGGATCTAAGAACTGCAACATTAACGGCAGCGGCCTCAAATACTACTTTTTTCTCAGATACAAGTGGTGTTATGGCAGGAACAATAGTGTTGAATGATGGTCAATTTAGAGCAGGAGAAAGATTAATTAGAATTACTGATGAACCTGATAATACTTTATCAAACACAAATTCAGTTGCGGAAAAAACTTATCATATCAAAGGGTTAGAATCTACAATTGACGGTTCAATTGTTTCAACAAGATCACATATTAGTAGAAGAGAAGATATTAGATTAAATTCTATAACAAAAGATCCTGTTTCAAGAAAAACTAAATCAGTAAATTCAACTAATCCAATGGCTCAAACATTTCACGTCATGGAAAGTCTTTATCCAAATGGTTTATTTTTGAGAAATGTTTCATTATTTTTCTCAAAGAAAGACTCAGGATTACCAATACTTTTACATATTAGACCTATTGTAAATGGTGTTCCAAGTTTGTCTTCCATTTTACCTTTTAGTGAAGTTGTTTTGGGTCCAGATGATATTGTAGTAACAACTGCACCTTCAACTAGTGATGTTGCAAGTCAGACAAAATTTGAATTTTCTTCACCTGTTTACTTAACACCTGGAGAATACGCATTTACTTTAACCACTAATAGTATGAATTATGAATTATTTACTTCTATTGAAGGTGATATGGTAACAAACAGCTCTAGTCCAAACACTAAAGCTGCAAAACCTACAGAAGTAGGAAATTTCTTTGTTACTCAAAATACTAGTGAATGGATTCCAGTAAAAAATAGAAGTTTGATGTTTAAGGCACAAAGATGTTCTTTTCAAACATCATCTCATGTTGCTAACGCTTTTGCATTAGATATAAATCCAAAAGCATTATCATCATCAACTGCTAATACTTCTTTTGATCTATTTAAAGTAGTTTCTTCCGATTTAGAATTTTCTAGTTCTGTTTTAGAATATCAATTTCAAGCTACTCCAAATAGTGATGTTGATCCTAATGCACAATTTAGAGATGTTACTTATACACCATTTTCTCAAAATAAAAATAAAAAATTAAATCAAAGAAAATTTATTAGAAATGAATATTATGATTTAAATTCAAAACCTGATTTTAATTTACAATGTTCAATGTCTACAAGTGACACTTTTACATCACCAATTTTAGATGTATCAAGAATAAATTTAATTACAGTAAAAAATGAAATTTCCAATGGAGAAGTATTTGACGAAAATGTTTCAATTATTACTCCAGGATCAGGATATAATGGTGGTGTTGCAGGAGACACTACTGTTGATATTGTTGGAACAACTGGATTGGGTGGACAATTAACATTTACTACAGATGATACAGGTTCTATAATTGGAACAACCATATCTAATCCTGGAAGTGGATATTTTGACGATATTAGTGTGAATCTTGTTGGTGGAACAGATGGTGAAATAAAAATATCATCGGAAACAGATCAAAGAGGTGGAAATAGTAAAGGAAGATATATTACTAGAAGGGTTTCTCTTGCTGATGGATTTGATGCAAAAGACTTGATGGTTTACTTTAGAGCTTACAAACCAAGCACATCAAATATTTTAGTATATTACAAAGTATTGAGTGCTAATGATCCTTCTACTTTTGAATCAAAATATTGGACTAGAATGGAACAAACTACAGATGTAAACATTTATTCTAATAATGAAAACGATTTTCAAAATTATACTTTTGGTACTACTAATAGTAGTGCAGCATATGTGAGTGAGGGTACAACTTATAATGAATTTAAAACTTTTGCAATTAAACTAGTATTTGCTTCTTCGGAAAATGAAAATGTTCCAGAAGTCAAAGATCTTAGAGTGATTGCTTTAGATGAATAATGATTGTAAAAACAGAAGATCCTGGATTTGTTAAAGATTTACAAAATAATGCTTTACTAAGAAATGATATTGAATCTTTAACTAATCATAGAAGAATGTTAAAATATAAAAGGAATGAAAGAGAAGAGATAAATATATTGAAGAAAGAAATTTCTAATATTTACAATCAATTGGAAGAAATAAAAACTTTATTACTTAATAAGACAGAATAGGTTAGAAAATGGCAACAAATTTCGCAAACGTAGCTTTAACAGATACCTTTGATACGTGGAGGACAAGAACAAACCAGCTTGTTACTGATGCTAATGATTCAACTCATTTAAATACGGCAAACACTGTGGTTAGACGCGGTGGATTAAATGAAACTGAAATTAAAGTTGGCCAAATAACAGCAGAAGGTGCCATATTTGCACAAAAGGATTTAGGAACAGGATTATCTGTAAGTTCTACTTCTGATATAACAACACCATTTCAACCTGATTCTGGGGCAGTTGTTATTAATGGTGGTGCATCAATTTTTAAAAGTTTAAATGTTGGTGCTAATGTATACGTAAAAGGGACAGTCGAAGCTCAAGGGGATATAACATTAGGAACAACAGGTCCTGATGACGATACTTTAGCATTAAATGCAGACATTAATACTAATATTGAACCAGAAGGAACATCTGCTGGTACAGAAGTTAGTATAGGTACAGATGAAAAAAGATGGAAACGTGGGCATTTTTGGAGATCTGTTGGAGCAAACTCTTCTTCATATTTAATGATTCCATCTGGTGGAACCAACGAAAGTCCTACAATAGATGAATATAGTTCTGGTTCTGATAGAGATCTTCACTTACAAGGAGCAATAAGATATAATCATGATCTTTCTAGATTTGAAGGA
>MDSZ01038448.1_pt1 | contig 19405 bp, 22 predicted proteins | sample 811201 | NCBI WGS metagenome assembly MDSZ01 (sample SAMN05326647, study PRJNA326480) | marine metagenome | isolation source: seawater | place: Indian Ocean: North | collected 2010 | reverse complement strand
TAAAATAGTAGTAGGTGGACAAAAAGTTGCACAAAAACGTGCATTGCAAAAAAAATATCCAATGGTTGATTTATGGGTCGGTGGAATGGCTGACAAAAGTGTGTTAGGACTTATGAAAAAGTTTCCTGATACAAACTTTGTAAAGTCAGAGCTAGATTATGGAAGTATTACAGAAGAAGAATTTAAAACAAATAAAATATTATGGACAGATGATGATTGTATATTTCCACATGAAGCATTGCCTCTTGAGATAAGCAGAGGTTGTCCTTTCAATTGTGCATTTTGCGACTATCCTAAAAAAGCAGTAAACAGTTGGACACTTGATGAAAAACATTTACGAGATGTTCTACTAGAAAACTATGAACGCTTTGGTACACAGCATTATATGATTACTGATTATCAACTAAATGAAAACATGAAAAAATTAAGTATGTTTCATCGTGTATTTACAAACTTACCGTTTGATGTTACATGGAGCGGATTTGGTAGACTTGACTTGTTATATCAAAAACCTGAAATGATTGACATGATACAAGAAAGTGGTTGCAGAAGTATTCAATGGGGAATAGAAACTATTACAGATCATGTCGGTCCTATAATAGGAAAAGTTACTAAGCGTCATATTATTGAAAGTGCCTTAGAAAAATGCAAAAGTGCATGGGGTGATAGTATAGTGCAAGGCAGTGGATTTATATTAGGCTTGCCTGGTGAAACAGACGCAACTTGTCGTGCTTTAGTTGATTGGATAAGCACACAACCTTGGCTAGATGCTTGGGAGATTACACCTCTGTATATTGGAGGATATGATTCAAACAAAGAATACACTATTGACTTTAGTAGAATACAACGTAATCCAGAAAAATATGGATACACAGTGACACTAGAAAAAAATGAAAACGGTGTATATGTTGAAGATTGGCAAAATGGTGATATGACAAAAAGTAACATGATAAATATTATTGAGCAAGCACAAAAAGGATCTGCATGGCAAAAACGTATAATGACATCTTACTTAGGTTACAGCCGTGCTAGTAACTTAGGTTTTTCACATAAAGAAATTATTGCCGCAGACAAAAATAATAAATCATGGATAAAAGATCACGCTAGTAAATATAAATCATTGGCAACAGAATATTTAGGAAAAAATAACTTATTATGAGTAGAATAATAATATTAAATGATATTTACGATGTGCGTGGCACAGGAGGTGTAAAATTTAGACAGCATTTTTGCACTGACGAAGAGCGTGAAGATATGGCCGAAAAGCATGTATTTGATATGTCTGTTGAAAAAGAGCTAACTAACACAAATATACAAAACACAAACTATACAAGCGGAAAATATGTTGGAAATAGCAAATACAACTTTTGGTCTAGGTATATGGGACCATATTGTGTTGCAAATAGTATTCGCGAACATTGCCCGCAAATGGATGTTGTTGTATTAGATTATTTTACAAAACTAGATAACTTTTTTGAAGTGTTTGAACAACTTGTTACAGTTGATACAGAATATGTTGCATTAAGTGTTACATTTCTTAATAATCCTTTTAATCCTCGACAAAAAGATTTTAACCTTTGGCACTTTAGTCAAGAAGAATGTTTACAATGGTTTAAACGTATAAAAGAAATTGCTCCAAATGCAAAAATATTAATAGGAGGTGCTATTGTAGATACAATATATAAACAAAAAATTGTTCAAAAGAAAACACAGCGTATGGCTCCTGTCATTATTGATTATGTAGATGTTATGTTTCATGGATATAGTGAACGCACTATAGTAGATTACTTAAATGGTACATTAGATGAAAGTCAAAAAATACTTCACGATACTGTTTTATTTGTCAATGAACCAGCACTAGCTGGCAAAGGTGCTGTAGTTAATCAAACTAAATGGTCAAAAAAAGACTGTGTACAACCAAATGAATGGTTACCATTAGAAATATCAAAAGGATGTAGATTTGGTTGTAAGTTTTGTTTTTACGATACCCATGGCACTGTTATAAAAGATCCAGATGTTTTACGTAAAGAATTATTATATAACTATAAGCATTTTGGAACAACAGGATATCAACTTACAGACGACACAGTAAACGATAGTTTAGAAAAAATAGAAATGATGCATGATGTTATTACTAGCCTGCCATTCAAAATAGAATGGATTAGTTATGCTAGGCCAGACATGTTTCATAAGTATCCACAGATGTTACCGTTAATGTTAGACATGGGTTGTAGAGGTATGTTTTTAGGTATTGAAACTTTAAATCATACAGCAGGTAAAATATGTGGTAAAGGATTAGATCCACAAAAAATAAAAGGAATAATTAAGTGGATAAGAGAAACAGCAGGTGAGGAAGTATTTTTAACAGGAAGTTTTATTATTGGGCTAGTAGGTGAAACAGAAGAAAGTCTTATGGACACAGCAAGTTGGCTTAACGAACAACAATACCTAAATAAAGCACAATATGAAATATTATTCATAGCAGACGATGGAGGCCGTACAAGTAATCAGTTTAGCGAATCACAAGACAAATATGGTATACACGAACTTAGATGGAATCCGGAATATTATTGGAAACACGCTACTATGGATTTAACAAGAGCAAAAGAAATAGCAGTTATGTGGGAAAACATGTTATCAGATCATCCGTATACTGGATTTGAAAGGCATGCTGATTATAACACAAGTTTCTGGGCTTATCCTAGATTACGTAGTTTTGGTCTAAATCATCATACTGCAACCAAAGTCTTATCTTCAAAATCTATTCCTGATATTGTATATCAAAAAAATCTTGAATGGATATCTAACTATCATGGAGATATTATTAAAACAAATCAACTAAGTGTCACACCTAGTATTATTGATTTAACACCTAGTGTGAAAGCGGCATTTGGTCATACAGGAGCATAATATATGGAGAAAATAAAGTTTATTGAACCTTTATTTGATACAGCATATTTTAAACGTTTATTTTTTACAGACATATATGGTTATGTACAAAGTGAATTATCATCTGTTATAAACGATTGGATTATGCTTAATATTTACAATCCAGCAAAAGTATATGATGCAACGCAAACCGGTAGTGATTTTATATGGACTAATAAGTACACCTGTATGGGTAAAGATGTAGAGTCAACAGTTTTGCACATGGCAGAAGACGGAACAATATTATTAGAAGATGGATATAAAAATATTCCAGTACATATTTTTAACAATGATGATGTAGCGGATAAATCTTATTATTATGATATATGTACAAAGAGAAACTTTAAATATCTGTGGTATAGTATTCATAAAGGACCACATGAACTACCTATGCATGTAGATAAAGATAGTCCTATAAGATATGTGCAAGTTATCCATAAAAATACTAATCATAGCGATTGGTGTTATGATGGCAATGAGTTAAAATTGAAAGAAGGAGATGCATTTCTTTTTGATCCTAAATATACTCATAGCATTATTACAGATGATCATTTAGAAAGTGTATTTTTAATAGCTGATTGTCCTGAAGAATCGGTTGCTGAATTTAATGTCTAAACAAATATTTTCATATACTAATCATAGTAGATTTGATGAACCTGATATTTTTATAAGTGGTGATAAAGACACAGTTACAAACGCACGTGGTAAAACGTATTTTGATTGTAATAGTGGATTATGGAACATTAATCACGGTTATAATAACAGTGCGTATACAACTACAAAAGATATACATTTTTATCCTACACATTTTTGGAGTAGTACAGAAGTAACTGAAAAAGCCGCTGAAGAAATATGTAAGTGGTTTGGTTATAATAGAGTGTTTTTTGGCAATAGTGGAAGTGATGCTATAGATACAGCAATATACATTGCTAGGTATTTTACCAATAAACAGACAGTTTTATCCTTTAATATAGGCTATCATGGTCCAAACACACAATCAAACGTTTATGACAGCTACACGGCGCTTATAGACGCTGTAAATAGCCAAATAGCCGCAGTTATTGTAGAACCTATAATGGTTACTAATGGTGTTGTAGAGTTTGATAAACAAGTTTTACAGGAGTTATTTACACTTAAACAAAAGCATGATTTTTGCATTATATTTGACGAAACTGTTACTGCTATGGGTCGAGGAGACTATAGTTTTGATTATAAGCCCGATATACTTATTGCAAGTAAAGGGCTTACAAATGGTACGTTTCCTTTAAGTGCAGTTTTAGTTAATAGTGATATTGGTGAATATATTAAAAATACAGATAGTGTATTTGAACATGGTTATACTATGAGTGGACACCCACAAGGTAGTCATGCATTATTAGAAACCATTAAACAAACTGATGTAGCAATGGATACAATATATAATAAACAAAAAGCATTTTGCAAAATGTTAGATGATAATAAGTTGCAATATACTAATAGAGGACACGTTTTTGGTATTCATGTCAAGGATGGAATATATATTAGAAGAGAACTACAAGGCGAAGGATATCTTGTAAGACAATCAAATGATACACTGTTATTTTTACCTATGTTAGTTGCTGATCCAAAAAATTATTCTAAGTTTTTTGAGCTTGTAGCCACTTTGTCAAAATAGTACCACTTACACGATATTCGTATACTTCTGGTAGTTTGTGTATTAACCAATCTTTACCTGTAATATTTTTCCTACATATGTTGCTACCGCAACAACACTTTTCTATAATATCAAAATCGTGATCTATAAAACTAGCATAATCAACTGTAATTTCTTCATCTATATCTATATCTCTCAAAGCAATGATTAGATTTTCTTGTACATAAGCAGATGGATCACAACTATGATTATGACATCCATTAAGCCAGTATTTCAATCCACCTTGAAAATGCCAAGCACCTTCTACAAGATGAAAATAGTCTTGTTCGTATTGACTTCTTTCTCTAGCACTTAACCACATGCCACCTATTCTGTATATAATGTCGCCTTTGGATATTTTTTCTGTAGCAAACTTTCCATAACCAATCGTTTCACTAATGTAACGTAGTTCTGTTGTATTACTGCTCAATCCTAAACTTATTTCGTTATGATTTAAAAACTCTATTAAGTCATGTCTATTCATATCTAATAGGTCTCAACAAATCTACGCCAAACATTGGTATGTATTCTTCAAAAGGTATTAGTTGCTCACCACCATCACCTAGTTTCATATTAATAAGTAAATCTCTGTATTTTTTATCTAAATCCATCATTAGTTCAAATCCAGTAAGTTTACCTCTAGGTTCTATATCAAAATCTTCTGCAATAATACTTGGTTTTATTTTTTTACTATTAATATATCGTTGTTGCTTTGCAGTTTCTACCCAACGATATACACTTTCTTTTTGTAAATAACTTATCATAGTTTCTGGTGTATATTGGAAAAAACTAGGAATACATTCTCTTTCTATATTTTTAAAATATGTATACAATGTAGTAACTCGTGCTTCTTCACAATCATAAACTTGTTTTTCTCCAACATGTCTAATAAGATAATTCTCACCACCGCCAAATACAGGAATACCATCAAGTTTATTAGCATAATAGTAATATAGATTAAGTTGCGGACTACTACAACGTGTAAAAAGAGCAAAATCTAATAAGTCACGATCAAAAAACTCTTCAACATTTATATCTATTATGTTTGGTGTTATACCTCTTGATGCACATATCCTGAGTGCATAATTTATATCATGCAAGTTCAAGTTACGTTCGTATCTAAATACTGCAACTTTTGGTATTATACCACATGCAATAAAACTATGTAACATAACTTCGCTATCAAGTCCACCACTTAATAGTAAAACAAGTTTGTCTCCGTGTAAATCATAAAGTTGCTTTGCTGTGGATTTACATTCATCTCTCCACGATCCATGTGAACTTACAGTTCCATGTTTAAAATAAAAATCCTCATCACACGTAAATCCAACATTTACATGATTGTTTTTTGTATATTCGAACATGCTGTATTATATAGCAGGAAGTTAACCTTTGTCAAGTTTTTTATTTGGTCCACCTGCAACACCTTTGATAGTCATATTACCTTTTACATCTATCTTGCGTTCTGGAAATGAACTTTGGTCAACACCGTAATCATATAAAATAATAGGATCAGAACCACCTAAGTTTGTAGTTGTTAACCAATTAGAATCTGTTGCACTTGCATAATCAGTACCTTGTCCTGCAAAAGCTGATGATTCTTGTTGTGGTAATGCTTTAATCCATTTTTTCAATTCACGCCATGTCCATTCTCTATTGTATTGCATTACTGTACTTAGGAAACCTGCGGCAACAGGACATGCGGCGCTTGTACCATTAAAGAATGTATCCTCACCTCTACCACTATTTGCTGTAAGACCTGGATATGTTTCGTCATATCGTCTCTCATATGAAGCATCATTTGGACTAGCGGCAGATAGAGTTCCGTCTGCAACTGCATAACAATCTATGGCAGGACCAAAATCACTGTAATAGGCTTTGTTTTCTTGGCTTCCTATTGGAGATCCATCACTCCAATCATCATCTAATGCACCAATATTTATAGTACCAAATGTATCTAAAGTTCCGTTGTCATTTAAACTTTGTTCTTGTCCAGCTATTTGTGGAAAGCCACCTCTGTTAGTTGTAGCATATGCGTCCCAGTAACCACCAAGTTCTGCCCATGTAGTTTCATCCCAAGTTTGTCCTGTTGTATTACTATGGAAGTTGTTATAGTTAGGGTGATCTGGTGTAACTTGTTGCTGAGTATCATTACCTGCGGCACAAACAAGTATTACACCTGAAGCTTGACATTCGTCTGCGGCTGTTAGTTCTGGATGTGTATCTTTTTTAGGAAAGTGTTTCATACGTCCGTCACCGTTTGTTGAAGCAACACGCATTAGTTCTGGTGAGTTTGAATCACTAGTATATGAAATATCTGTGCCTCTATGATTATAATAACCACTACTTCTTGGTTGTACACGATAGCCCCAACTGTTACTACTTACAGTTGGATTTTTTGTTCCATATTTAGGATTTATAGGTTTATATGTATGGAATATTTTCATTATATCAAAATAATCCTCAAAGTATAATCCTCTTCCACTATACACATCTAAATAATATTTGTTTGCATTGTAAGCCCAACCTTGTGTACGACCGTAAACAAGACCTGCACATGGAGTACCGTGTGTACCATCATAAAGACTTGAAGTATTTGTACCACCTGCATTTACTCTTGTATATAGTGCTGTTACTGTTACGCCACCGAAATCAGTAAAGTCTGCACTTCTACCTGCAGAACTTGCCCACCATGCTCTAGCGGCTACTTCAGTTGGTACTACTGTTCCGTCCCATCTAGTTTCTTTTCTACTAGCATCTGCGTCAAACCATTTTTGATCTAAAATATACGGCCCGTCAAAAAACATATCTAAAAGATTACATGTAGTGCTTGAGGTTGATCCGTCTCTAATACTTAAAGCATTACCTGGTATAAAATTTTGTGGATAAACTGCATTTGTAACGCCCATCATAAACTCTGGATGAGCTATCCATGTGCCTTCATCACCTACAACAACATCTACATCTTCTCCTGCACCTCGTTGTTTTGGCATTGCACTTATAACATCAGCATTACTAGATCCTGCCCAAGGTGTAACTTTTTGAGTCATTCTCCATAGTTGACTTGTAGTTCTATTTAAATCATCAATTGTTGGCGTAGTAGGAACATTATAAGCCATATAATTTTTTACGTTTGTTAGTTCGGCTGTGTCGTATCTGTTCTCTGCTTCTGCTGTTAAACTTGGTGTTGCACTAGCTGGCTTTTGTTGGTCATTGCTTTTAACAGTGATTACACCTTGCATATTTACATGAGCACTACACTGATAAAAATAACTACCAGCTGTATTTGGTGTCCATACTACTGAGCTACCACCAGTTGCACCTTGTCCTGTGGCCGCCGGCGTACTAACTTGGTCACCTGTACCTGCTCCGCCTACTGTTTTAAAATATAAAGGGTGACCAGAAGCATTATTTGTCATTGTAAGAGTGTCGCCTACTGCTATAATAATTTCTGGATCATCGCCGCTAAGTTCATTTCTAGCTGATCCACTTTGTATAGTATAATGATCCGCACCATTATTTGTTACTGCTACTGTATGACTTTGTGCCGGAATAAGGACACTTTTCAAATCATCAGGATCAATCCTAGATATTTCTGTATCTATATATGTGGCAGTGTTTAATCTTGCATAAGAAACTTCAGGACGATTTGCTATTGTGTTTGCTTCGGATTGCGTTAATAAAAAAACACCACGTAATGGGCTATGATTCATTTTATTAGTACAAGTACATGCTCTATCTGGTATATTTTCTAAACTTGTATTACTACATAATAAATCGTGTATTACATCAAATCCTTCAGCAGTATGTGTTCCTACTGTATAATACTTCTCAGCCATGTTATATCCTTATTAATGTAAGTCTACCCAAGTGCTACCAGCATATGCTTGAACCTTAGATGTTGAGCTATTGTATATCATATCACCATTCTGTGCGACATATGCATCTCTTTCAGCGGTAGTATAAGTACATAATTTAAATGGACTTGAGTTTACAGAAACTCTTGTACCTGCTGTAAGTAATAGTTCTGTTTCAGATGATAGTTCAGGGGTGCCCGCACCTGCTGTAACTAAGTTAGTTACGTTTATTGTATTTGCTGTAATTTTGTTTGTTACAGTTAAATCATTTTGTACAGCCAAATCGCTGTTCATAGTGATTGCTGGAATAATAGTAATACCGCTAGAATCAGCACTATCAATAGTTCCTGAAACTACTAAGTTTGTTGTTTCAACTGGTCCTACAATCTTTCCTGCTACACTGTCAACCAATGTAGAGCTATCATCTGCAAATACACTACCTTTTACATCAAATATTGCTCCTGCTTGTAAAGCACTATCTGCTTTAGCACCTTGAGCACTTGTAGCCGCATCAGTTATGCCGTATCCTGCTAGTGTAGTTGGTTTGCCTGATAATGCACTAAATGTACCATTAAAATCTGCTGTAATAGTAATATTGCCTTCAGCATCACTTGTTGTGCTTATACCTGAGCCACCTAAAATAAGAAATGCTTCTCCGCCTTCTATTAATCTTAATGCTGAGTCATCTGCACCTATTTGTATAGAGCTGACGCCTCCGCCACCTCCGCCACCGCCGGAATCTGCTCCGTTTACCCATTGTGAACCATTCCATTTAAGCACTTGTCCTGTTTGTGGACTGCTAACAACTACAGGTCCAATATCTGTACTTGCAAGCAATACTTTACCTGCAACGGCATCAATAAGCATTGTACTATCGTCAGCAACAATAGAACCCTTAATGCTATTTGCTTCTAAGTCACCTACAACTTTAGCATTACCTCTAACATCTAATCTATAACCTGCGGTTGGAGCATATTCACCTACAACTAGGTTACCATCAACAATAGAAACAAAGTTTGATGCTGTAAATGTACCTGTTGTAGACTGTCCCATATAAGTACCAACTGACCAATACCCCATTTGTGCATGATCTTTAGTGCCACCATCATCTGTTTGTGCAAAAGAATGTAGTCCTAGTTGATTTCCTGATGCAGTACCACTATCAGTACGTGTTGTTTTTTGTTGTACATAACCTCCAGTAACAGTGTATCGAACACTGGAATTTGCAGAGTTAGATGCCGCAAAATTTACATCGTTAGCATAGTTAACACTTGCAACAGTAACATCACCTACAAGATTCCCTACAAAGTTTGTATTTGCTGTAACAACTGTACCTGTGATAGCATTAGGTGTAACTGCACCAACAGTTCCGTTTATGTTACCAGTTACATCACCTGTTACGTTACCTGTTAGATTACCAGTTACATCGCCGACAAAACTATTTGCGGTGATTACGCCAGTACCTGTAGCAGTAATATCACCTGTAATAGAAATATCGCCATCGCCGTTGATTTCTTGTCCTGTAATACTTAAATCAGCATCAATACTTATTACTGTATCTCCTAATGTAAGGACTGCTGATCCTGTAGTGTTATCATCTATACCTGTTAATGATGAGCCGCCACTGCCTGTAACTAAGTTACCGCCGGGTGTAGTGCCATCACCTACGTATATTTTCTTTTGGTCTGTTGTATAAATCAGTTCACCAACAGCAGGTGTGATATCTGTTCTGTTAGCCTCTGTTCCGCGTCTTAGCTTTAAAGCCATAGTGATTGTCTCCTAGGTACTGTTTTATATATTTATCATATCTACACAGAAAACTAAATGTACACGAGCATCTTTACTGGCATTTAATGCGGTATGTTTTACCCTTGTATTTACAAAATAGGTAGCACCAAACGGCAATCTATATACAATATCGTCAATAATCATCATACAGTCATCGTTGGTGTATATTGGTATGTGTATACGTGGTGTAATATCTGTATGGTAAGTTAAGCATGTTTTATGCTCCATAAGCATAAATCTACCCCTAACTATGTTATATTGTTTTTTTATTTCGTCGATAATTGTTGCAAAATATGTATCTTTGTACATATCGCATGTAATGTTAAAATCTTCTTGTTTATATATTTTTTTTCTTAATGGAAGTTTACCATCTGGGTTGTTATCATATGCAACCCAATCATAAAAAAGACTACCACAACTTTCGTATAACTGTTCGTCAGTTGGGCAGTCTTTTCTACTTTGGATAGCGACTTGTTTAATATCGCTACGGAGTAAATCGTCTATATTTAAACTATAGTAGGTATCAACAACTTTATTGTAATCAATATCTATGTCTAGTTTATGTATCATTTGTTAACTTTTAAAAATCGTCTGGTCCTACTACCTATATCTGCTTTTAGACGTTTAGTATCTAATCTGAAATCAACTGTATCTATTTTTGTTTCGTATTCTTTAAAAAACTCATCTAAAGTAGATTCTATATTTTCTACTTTTAGGGCTGATTCGTTAACATCAATTTCCCAAACTTTTTTGTCTCTGAAAGTAACGACTACTGTAGTAATATACTCTAATGGAATAAAATCCATATCTATTTCACTAAGTATTTTGTCCCAGTAGTCGTCGGTCTTATTTTTATGCGGCACTTGCTTCTGTCTTTTTGGCTGTAGTACGCTTCTTAGTTGGCGCAAGTTCTTCAGCTTGTTCTCGAAGTTTTTTTGCTTCTTTGAACAATGCATCTGCTTGTGACCTATATTGAGCCGCAAGCTGATCATCTGACAGTATTCCATTGTCCGTTGTAGTTGGATTAGTGTATGTTGAAACAGGATCAACTGCTGGTTCTGTTTCATTTGTATCTGGTTGGACAGTTGTTCCGTCCGGACCTTTTAATGCTAAATCTGCAACAGTAACACCTTGTTGTTCAGCTATAGTTGAATTAAGTTCACTTAATGCAATAACTGTATTAGCATTAGGTGTCATTTCAACCTCAGATGTTAATATTTTGTTTAGCTTGCCTGTTGTTTGAAATCCAGCTAACATATTCCGTCCATCTGGTAAGTATGTCCTAGCCATACATTCAGAGAACTCATATGCCTCTTGTCCTGCTGATCCTTCAACTGCTTTGATTAAACTGTCATGTTCATCTGCTGAAAGATTCTCAGTTTGTACAACTAGACAGTAATCAGGATCTCCTGGAATAACACGATAAGCAACAATTACTTTTCGTTTGTTTCCGGCTATCCTACCTACGTGTTTAAGAGCCATCGTTTTCCTCTCCTACTGGTGGTTCTGGCACAGGTGCTGGTTGTGCCTGGTTAGCGCCTTCCTTGGCGGCTTTTGCTTGTGCCTCAACTTCTTTTAAGAAGGCATCAAGTTTATTATACAACGCACCTACATTGGCAATCTCGTTTGCTTTGAAAGTACCACGTTCTGTAGCAAGTTCAATAACTGCTCTTGCCAATGCCAAATCTTGGATGTTAAGTTCATTATTGTTTGCTTCTGTTGTATTCTCGGTCATATTCGTTTTACTCCTTATATTTTACTTATAACCAATAAGTTAATTATATTTCAAATGTGGACAAGCAAGCATAAAAAAACTAAGTTCTTTTTTACTCTCAAATCCTATTTGGTATACATGTGATAGGTTATTATGTTCATCTAATACTATAGCTGAACCAAAAAAGAATCTACCACTTAATGCATCTGCAATCCAATCACAGATAGCTTGTTCTAAGTTATATCTGCGTGGAACTGTTACATTAGCGAAATGCGGAGGGCAAAAACCTACCCTCCGTTCATCTAATATATCTAATGGATTTGGATCTTTTAGCTTCACGCCGCTTCCTCATAATGAGCAGTAATACCAAAAGGTCCTTCTAAGTTTTTATCATGATGACTATGAATAACAAATATTGTTTCACAGTAATCAGGATCACCCCAACTATCCCAAGCATACCCATCTGTGAACATAATGAACTTTTTCGGTTGAATATCATTGTCTTTCATATATGTCCAGTTTACCATAAAGTCAGTGCCACCGCCACCAACTACTTCGTACTCGGATAGATCTCTACCACAGTCTGCACTGAAGTCTTCTTCGTTGTAAACTTTAGTATCGAAACACCATACTTTGATGTTGTAGTCTGGATATTCGTCCATAATACCTTTTATTTCGCTTAGGAAATCTTTTGCTTGTTTATCACCAATAGATCCACTCATATCAATACAAATGCAAAGGTCGATAGTTTCAGCAAAGTTCATACCTGGAAGTATTGCACCTGTATGCCAACCTTTTCTGTTTGGTTTTGCAAAGGTGTAATCAGACTTAATAGTACTTTGAATCTGCTGACGTAGTAGTTCACGCCAGTTCATTTTAGGTTCAGTAAGTTCTTTAATAAGTCTTTGTACACCTGCAGGCACATTACCTACTCCGGCAGTCTGTGCGGCATTAATCATTGCTTCTTTTATTTCGTCACGGATTTGATCCATTTCTGCTTTGCTATACTTAGGACGACCTTTACCATCTTTTTCATCATTGCCACCTTCGCCTTCGTCGTCTCCGTCACCTTCGAGATCTAAGTGTTCGTCAAGCATTTCACCTAACTGTTTAAGATACTCTTCACCATTCTTTTTTGCAGTTTCGTAAATATCATCATAAACTTCTTCGGATATCCAACCTTCGTATTTAAAGTCTTGGTAGCAATCAACTATCGAAGGTTTTTGTCCTATGCCGTCACGTACTAACAAATTATTTACAATGTAGTCTGCGGCAATGTTATATATCATTGGATGTCTATCAAATCTTCTACCCAAGTGATCAAATACACAATGCAATATTTCGTGTGCAATAACAAACTCTATTTCTTTGTTATTCATTGCATTAAAAAATTGTGTGTTAAAGTATAGATTTCTACCATCAACTGCGGCTGTCATTAACCATTCGTCTGCAGGTACAATTTTTAATCTTGTTGCCATATTACCAAAGAATGGATGTCTTAATAATAAGCCTACTCGTGCAACAATAATACGATCAAGTACATCTTCTCGCATTATATCTAAGTCTTCTTCGGTAATATCGGGATCGGGTTCCCAGTTCTTAAGTTTGCTTTGAGTCTGTTTTGTAGACATATTCATTGCAACTTTTAATGGTATTAAGTCGATCATAGTATTCCTTTCATCAGTGCTATACTTATAATACACGTATTTACAGTATTGTCAACCGAAAAAAAGAATATGGACGACATTTTATTGCCGTCCATATCCAAGTTACACCTGTTGCGCCGCTTTAATGTACTTACCAAAACGATTATGAAACTCATCAAAGCATTCAACTTCGTCTGGATCGATCGGCAACGCATACTGTGTAAGAGCTAGTTTTATGCCCATTACAACAAGTTCTGTATCGAAGTTATCCATTGCAAAACGTAAGAAGTTATTTACTTTTGCATCGAACTTTTTGTCGTTTTTATCTGAACATTCTTTTAGTTCGTAACACAATGAAACCGTCAAGGAATACATGGCACTGATTTCTGACGTTTTCATATCTGAAACTTTACCAGAAAGAATATCAGTTGGGTTAGGCATTTCACTAGCAACCTTACGGTGTGCCATAAACTTAACTGCAAGACCTTCGCCTACACTACCTGCAACTAAATCTGTTGTAGTAGCTTCGTCAAGTTCATCTTCAATCAGTTCTGTTACAAAGGCCCACGAACGTGGTGTTGCAAAAGAACGACTTGGTGATTTAGGATCGAAGTCGTACAAGTCTTTTTTAGCAAAAGTCAAGTACCCAACAACGTCCTTATGTTGATCATTATCAACTGCCCAGCTAAACCAATCGTCGAAGTTGACAGCCAATTCAAGGTGTATAAAACGATTTGCCAACGGTGCTGGCATTCTGTATGTTACACCCTTATCGGACTCTCGGTTACCTGCGGCAACGATAATAACATTATCAGGCAGTTTGTACTGCCCTACACGACGATTCAAAGTCAGCTGGTATGCCGCCGCTTGTACAGCCGGCGCCGCTGAGTTCATCTCGTCAAAAAATACAACAATATTGTCGTATTTTGAAGCCAGCTCTTCGTCTGGCAACTCGTTTGGCATACCCCAAGCCATTTTAACATTTTTAGCATCAAAATATGGAATACCTTTAATATCTGTTGGATCCCATAATGATAGTCTAATATCTATTAGAAGTGAGTTTGAAAAAGATTCAGTAACTTGTTTAACAATATCGGATTTACCGATACCTGGAGGACCCCATAAAAATACGGGTCGCTTTTTAATCATTGCATGTCGCAATGCATTTTTAGCTTTACTTGGTGAAACAGTGCGAATAACGTCTGACATATTGTATTCCTTTTCTATATTGTTTATCAGTGCCTAAGTTTACATTAACAGATATTTTTACGTTTGTCAACCACTAATCCATAAAAAGAACAAAATAATCGCAACAACAGTAAAAGCAATACCGCCTAGTTCTACAACTACTTCATCCTTTAAACTACTACGATGTGTGCATTTAGGGCAATATGCGGCCCCTACTTGCTTATATTCAAAACAGTTTGGACATCTAAGTTCCATTAGTACATCTCCTTATACTCAACTATATTTACGAGCTCTTCTACAAGAGCCTTGCCATAGTCTGTGAACAAGATACCTTGCTCCCAAACAAAATGCTCTACATCTTGAATATGATAGAACGTTTCTTGTTGTGAAATCCAACGAAGTGCAGTAGTGCGATCACCTGCACCAAGACCTATTACGTCTTTAATACGGTCTTCAAACCTTGCTATGCAAGTTGCTTCTCGGATTTTCTCCTCAGCCATTTGCATTTCAAGTGTTTTGCAATACTCGTCCCACGTTTTTTGCTTTTCAGCAGGAGTGCAGTTATTCCAATCTGCCCAAAACGCTTCACGTGGACGAAAACCATACACATCTTTGTGTAAGTCTGAAATGATATCTTCGCAATATGTAAACATTTGTAACCCTCTTGTTTTGCCCTATACATACTTTATAGAACATTTTTTACCTATTGTCAACCTCTTTTTAAACTTTTTTTCAATAAAAGATAAGATAATTTTGCTGTCACAAAGTCATATGCAGGAATACCAACTATAGGACTATGTTCTACTATATCTATTGCAACAATATTATTATGTTTACATATTGTATCTATTAAGTCAAAAGTTTCATTCCATAATAGTCCACCGGGTTCAGGTGTACCTGTTGCTGGCATAAGAGATACGTCAAATGCATCTACATCAAATGTCAAATATAGATCTTTATTTTTTGGTATTACATTTCTAAATATTCTATCAGTATTTTCAGATATATATTTTTCTTCACTTTGACTTGTATTCCGTATACCAAAACTAAAAAGTTTTGTATTGTCATTCATTTCCATACATCTACGCATAGCACAAGCATGACTATTTTTATTATTATCATATATATCACGTAAATCACTATGGGCGTCAAACTGAACAATATCTGTATTATAATGTTTATAGATATCTGGAGTAATGCTATGATCACCACCTAGTGTTAATACAAATTTATTATCATTTATACTTTTTAAAACACTATAACTTAACTTTACATTAGACATAGTGTGTATTTTTAAATCACTTGGAAAAGGATGTAACTCTACTTCTTGACTTGCTCTTATTATAGCTTGTGGTCCATTTTTTGCACCTTTACCATAAGAAACATTATCATCTTTGCCATATGGCAAAACTACTACATTACAATCTTTGTAAGTGTATTGCTTAGTTCCTAAATAGTTCATTATACCTTTTATGTTCTCTTGAACTGATATTAGCGTTTTTATAGGCATAATTTGCTATTATGGGCAAAGTACTTGTTGCTTCACCATAAACCATTTGTGTATGTTCATTGCTAACTTTACCCCAACTGTTAGCTTCGTCTAATGTACTACTGCTACATGCTCCATCTCTTACATCTGCTACTGTAAGTTGAACTGCATATTTGTGCATTGGAACATCATGTCCTACACATTCGGCGGCAACTACAACATCCTGTGCAAAGTTTTTTGGTACACCACCACCTACCATAAACAATCCTGTATCTTTTGCTTTAGTTTTTACTTTTACAAACTCGTGTAAGTCTTGTATGCTATCTATAATAACATGTCTTGAGTTATTAACTTTGTGCATAAGCAAGCCAAATCCTGCCGCACTATCGTTTAATGCAGGTGAAAAAATAGGAACACCAGCTTTACTACATTCACTAATAAAACTATTTGGTGTATTTTTTCCTATTAGATTTAAAAACTGTCTTGAACTTTGCGGAACATATTGACCAAACTCTGTAGCTATATCACGAACATAAGCATCAACTTTTTGTAAGTCAAGTTCGTTTATATACGTATCATATATCCTATCAATCTTTTTTTCTCTGAGAATATTGTCATCTGCTTTTGCATCACCTATATAATGATTAAAGCCTAGTGCTTCGTATAAATCCATATCTATTATACTAGCACCTGTAGCAACTACAATATCAACCATGTTATTTTTTATAAGGTCTCTATATATTTGCATACAACCGGCGGCTTGTGTTGAACCTGCAATAGTTAAAATTATACTACAATCAGGATCTTCTAACATTTGCTTGTATAGTTGGCAAGCATTATATATTTCTCTTGATGTAAAAGATGTGTATTTTAAAGATTCAACATAGTCTGTCAAATCTAGTTTCGTCATTTCAATATGTTTTACTTTATTCAATCTTTCCTCTATCCATTGCCTTTGTTAATCCATACTTTCGCAAATCCCCGCTAAACAATCCTAATTCAACTGCTTTGCGTTCGTTTGTTACAGTAATACTTCTATTAGTTAAATAATAAGGGCAATCGATGAACTTGTCAAGATATATTATTACATTTGTTGTCAGAGGCATATCACGTGGGTAAGGTACATCATATATTGTTATACCTATTTCGTTTACTATTTTAAAACCTTCTTCTGTGAGTCTTAATCCACCTTCTGTCTTCTGTCTAGTGTTATACCACCATAAAGGCATAAACTCTTTTACATTTAAATCGTTATAACTTTTTCCTAGTTCTTTTAAAAATAGTTTTGTGTATGTAATTTTATCTGACATTACCCACTAAGTTTTTCGCCATCAGTTAGTTTAAAAACAGTAAACTCGTCTGTGTTAAACATATCGTTTAGTTTTTTTGCTAGATTAATAGCATGTCCTGGATTTGAAAAACTTGTCTTTTTATATTTAGGTCCTGGATAATTTGTTAGTGCGTTTGAACTTTTTAAGTTAAAAGGTTTATCTTGGTAAAAAACTGCCCAGATTGCCTCCGCATCTAAGATTTGTTCACACTTATATGTTATCTTGTTAGTGAACTCTAACTTTACAATCGGCTTGGGTCTACTCATATACGTATCCTTTTATATACGCATATATTTATCTCTTTTAGAAGTTAACTGATAGTTTTTTACCAACCACCTGAATCCATGTTTACTTCTATAACTTGGTCTGCATTTATTTTTTCTATTTGTTCAGCTACATATTTTTCTAAGTCACCATGTAATCTTGCAGATATTTCACCCATAGTCAAAGCTAATGTTTTGGCTGTGTTTATGTCTAGCCTAACTTCTTTGCTTTTACTTTGTTCAGCAACTTTTACTATTTGTATAAACTGCTGAATAGGTAGTGTATTAATTGGATCTGTTGACATTACGTAAAGCGGCTTTCATTTCTAGTTCAGTTTTAAACGGACCCATATAACTGTTCCGCTCAATAGTAATTAGCTTCGGACAGTAACTTTTAAGCCAGTTTATGTTAAACTTTACTAGATAATATCCAGCACAATAAACACTTTTAGATTTTCTACTTTTTGTAAATAGAGGTAGTTTTCTTTGTATATCAAACATACTATTATAAGGAATAGTTCTAGTTGGATACCCATGTACATCACGAGATGTATCATTTTTACTTGTTTTAATTTTTGCAGTTAAGAAATCTTTACCGTAAGTTCTTTTAAGTTGATTTTCAGATTTGTAATAACTTAAACTTCCTTTACTGTTTATTAAGAAGCCTTCTTCGTTTCTACTGAGTGTACCAATGCGTACACCTGCATCTTCTACAATCCAAAATTTATCCTTTAAAACTGGTTTTGCTTTTAATGTCATATGTTATACCTTGCCTGTAATGGTTCTGAAAACTGTGCCGCTTGATCTGCAATACGTTGTAAATCCCACCTAGCACAAAACTTCATAAGTCTCATACCTACTTGTGAAATATTTTTACTGTTTACTTGTTGAATAGTTTTGTTAATCTCTTCTTTTATATGATCTGGTTGTGCAGTAAGATCGCAAAGTGTAACATTGCGTGTATAATCATCAAGCACACGATGTTCAACACCTTCATGGTCTGTCCAACGTTGTAGCATCATATTGTTCCAGTTAAAGCCTTTAGTGTCTTTATCTGCAAATGCCTCTTGTAAGCCTACTTTGTTCTTTGTGCCTTTCTTACGGACACCTGGATAAGCACTGAATACATTATCACTAGTATCGCCACGCATACACTTTTCAAACAACATAAATGCAGGATCGGGTGCAGACTTAGCCTCCTTAGTTTTCTTGTCAATAACATGCTCGCCTTTGTCAGTAAAGTAGCCTTCGTGTGTAATAGTTGTATTACTTACACCGTTATATTGACGTACATTAGGTGCAATAAGTTGTGCAAAGTCACCGTCAGTACTAATAATAACATGGTCGTCATTAGGATGAGATTGAACCCAACCAGCAATAAGATCATCTGCTTCTAGTACAGGATTGTGTAGTACAGTACAGTTAGTTTTGTCTGTAACAAAGTCTTTGAACTCATCAAAGATTTCCCAAAATACTTTATCTTCTTCTGCTTCACGTGGAGTTAGTGCATCACGTGCTTCTTTACGATT
>MDSZ01149484.1_pt1 | contig 19416 bp, 26 predicted proteins | sample 811201 | NCBI WGS metagenome assembly MDSZ01 (sample SAMN05326647, study PRJNA326480) | marine metagenome | isolation source: seawater | place: Indian Ocean: North | collected 2010 | reverse complement strand
TTTCCAGTAGTGAACTCCGACCAAAGCTGTATCGCTAATTGCTTCTTTTTCTGCTATTCTTAAAACTTTTTCTTTTGAATCTGTCAAGACAAAACTGTTCTTAGGGTCCTTTGAATTATAGGTCAAGAGCGCGGCATCAAATCTACGAGATTTTTCTAGAAATTTTTGAGGGTCCCAGTCTAAATATTGATCACAATTAGTTATTATTAATTCATCTTCTGGGTCTATATGCTCCTCTGCTAGAAGGCAAGTTTCTGCTGCTCCGGAAGTTAATTTATCTACTGTCACAATCTTACATTCGGGCTTTACTTTTCTTAAAATTTGTTCTAACTTATGATTATGATCATGATTTTTAAATTTTCTGGTTATGAAAATATAGTCGCCCTCAATATTTAACGACCTTATGGAGTGCTCAACAATAGTTGAATCAAACAATTCTATTAGTGGTTTTGGGGACGTGAACCCTGCATTAAAAAACCTAGATCCTAGACCAGCCATTGGGATTATAATTTTCATAATTTTTACTTAACACCTTTCCAAAAAGTCGCACACATGTCTTTTATTGTTTGGCAAACTCTTGTATTGGTCTTCTCTTACTTTAAACAATTTTTCATAGTCTCCGGGGCGCCCTCCGGCGAGCTCTGGGTGGACTCCATAATTTATCGTCAACATTGTTCTTTCTTTCGTTGTTGGCTTTGTGCCTTTGTGAAAAAATGTTGTAGTTGCTGCTATCAAATCGCCCTTTTTAGCTGTAAGGAAAACAGGGCTATCTTTCCCATACAAATTTTGTATTTCTTCGTCTGTCCATCGATGCTTCATTCCAAAGCTAATTGGCCTTTTGTCACCAGAGCCTTTTATTAAGGTTAGTGGACCATGAGAAACATCATCTACGTCGTTAAGATAAACAAAAAACTTAAAAAACTTAATACTATTTTTATCGCAGTGATAATATTGTGTAGACTTGGGTGGATGAGAATTTAAAAAACTTCTTCTCAGATTAAACGTTCCTATTCCAGGGGCACACTCAAAATATTCTGTTGCAAAGTCAACCAAAAGGTCACTTGTAGCTATTTGAAAAGATTCGTTAGAATGCAAAAAGGGATCGCTAACCATGGCATAATGCTCATCGTGTAATTTTAAATTTTTATTTTCACTTATTAAGGCAGATACTTGCTGATTTATCTTATCTATTTTTTCATGATCTATGACTTGCGACCATTTTACATACCCTTTTTCTCTCAGTTCATGAACTTCTTTTTGATATTTTAATTTATTCACAAATGGCACACTATTTCTTCTCTCTGTTATGGCTTGATTGAAAAATTCTACAGCTGGACGGCCGCCATTATAAAAATTTGAGTTATTTGATTTTACCCACATATTATTCTACCAATTTTATAGTTTTTATGCAAAAGTTTTTAAACTTTTGTTTACATTCTATCATAAGTTTTTCTCTAATTTCATACCATTTTGCAATATAATTTTCATCTTTTATTAATTTATTCACTTTTTCTCTCAAAAGCTCATTCCAAAACTCCTGCTCTATATCTACATTATAATCTCTAAAACCATTTTTTAAAGAAAAGTGTTTTACCTTATCTTGTGTTGAAAAATAGACAGATGGCAAACCTAAACCAATTGATATTAATTGGCCGTGGCCGCGCATGGCAATAGAATAATCATATTGAAAATATTTTTCTATAATTTTTTCAAATTTTTCAAATTTTACCAATTTCAAGAAGTCACTTTTTTGATATAAAAAACTTTTATGTGGAAAACTATAATCTTTTCCGGTATGTGGCATAATTTGCAACTTAAAGTCTTGACAAAGCTTCGACATCTTTTCTAAATTTTCACTGTTATACTTTCGGCCGGCCCTTTGTTGAATATTGTTATTCCAAGCTGGTTGGAAAAAGCCTTTTTTTACTTGCCCTTTAATATTAAAATCATCTTTATTGAACTTTATAGATTCTGAAAATATTAATCCGGGGTCTGCTACTTCTTCACACACTTCTCCAAAAATACTTTTGTATATATCGCTTGACCCATCATTCCTTAGGGAGAACAATGAAGATTTATTTTTAAGGTGCCATAAATTATTGGTTGCGTCGGAATTTAGTACTGGATAATTTCTAAAATAATTAATTCCCAAAGAAAAACAAACAATAGGAATATCAATTTTTGATAAAATTTCTTCTGTAAATGGCAGTTTCCACCCTGTTTGGTTTTTAGATTTCGCGGAAGAAGAACCCTCAATAAGCCCTCCTCCACCGATGATCAATAAATCATTTTTTTCACTTATCTTTTTAAATTCATCTATTGAAAATTTTATATTATTTCGTCCTTTTGGGGAAGAATGAAATTTTGAAATACATACATTAGTCCATTGTATTTTTTTAGTACACAGTTCATTAATGTTTTTCCTAATATTTAGTAGTGCTATGTTATCTCCAACATTAGCATTGTATGAACCGAAATGAGCAATTCTAATCATGGGACTGGTCAACCATCATACGTTGGGCTAAAAAGAATTGCCATTCGTAATCTATATCAAAAGTTTCTTTTTCATCCATTACGAACAATTTAATATCTCCAGGCTTATTAAAATCTCCCATCCATATACCATGCCCTATTTTATCTAAACGGCCCGCATACAGGCAGTGAGCGGCTTCGTATGTCGGAGGTGTAGTCTTGGTGTTCATAACTGCTTCAGTCAAGGGGGTTATAAGCTGACCATTTTGATCCCAGAAATAATTTTTTTTCTTAACCACCCCAAACATTCCATCACTAGAAGTCTGCAGATATGCATCAAAGAAAGTATCAATTGTGCTAGCTTCTAAAAATGGAGCACAAGCATTGACTAATATACAATATTTGTAATTAAGCTTGTCCCACCACTCATACATATCTGTCATTGGGGTGCCCTCAGAGTTGGCAGATTTACTTGATCTATTGAATATATTTATGTTGTGTTTATTTCCTATTTCTACTAATTCCGGCTCATGAACTGATAAATAAAAATTGTCGATTGGGAAGCTTTGACATCTTTTTATTTTTTCTATAGATATATCTGTTAAGGTTGTTCCGCAAAATGGTCTTATCATTTTTTGTGGAATTCTTTGTGAGCCCAATCTTGCCTGAACTATTACACAAATTTCGTCTGTTTTTTTCATTTTATATAATCTTGTATGAATTTATATTGAACTGTTTCCTGACCTTTTGAAAGGTCATGAATCTTAAAATCATGCCCATATGATTTTGCTAAATTATTTAAAATATAGTCCCAAAGTATTACAAATTGTTGCTTTTGCAGCCACGGACCATTTTGTTGCAACCACTTTGGTGGCTGCTTATTTGCCTCAAAACAGTGAGTTCTGCTGTCTGTTAGATCATACCCATCAAAACCAGATATATAAATATTCTTAATTCCTAAGCAGATTGCTAATATTATTAATCTTGGACCAACCCCCAACCTAGAACGATATCTTGTAAGAAAAAAACCTGAGCGTGGGCATTTCTGAAATATCTTATCTGCACGGGACGATCCAAATTTGGGATCTGAAAGCTCCTGCATTACGATTAAATTGTTTTTTTGTACACTGTCCCAGAGAGCAGGATCATTTAAATTTACATCATCTAAGAATGTTGCCAGTTGTAAATTTTTTAAATTTCTTAATTTTTCATTTTTAAAAAAATTATTCATAGTCCATTTTGGGATTTCACTGTACTTTGTAAAATCTACACTTAAGGTACTTGGGCCGCCGCCAACTATAAATACAGATTCTTGATCTTTCATTGACATAGTGGAATCATTTGCACTAATAAATATTTCAGGGGTTTTAGCATATTTATTTTTATTTTCATATCCAAAACTACCATAACTTCGAACAAGAAGATCTAACCCAACAGACATTGTTGTCAAATTTTTACTCTTTAAAAAATCAAATCTCATAAAAGTAGAAGGATCACTTAAGAAACTATGGTGAAATCCGGATGCATGCTCAGCTATAGTTTGCGCGGATGAAAATATATTTTTCATTTCGTTACAAAACCATAAATTATGATTTAAGGAATCAACAAAAGTTTCATTATAATGGAATATTTCCCTATGAAGAGATTTGTCATACTGTTTATCATGGTGTGTATATACCAGCCTACAATCACCCCATTCATCACCAAGTTTCATGCTTTTTAACTTCCCCTTAGCTTTTTTCGAGACGGTAATTCACCGTCTGTTACCCTCTTCACTCCATCACCGAAAGCAACTTCTAGTTCCCGGACACCACGAACAAGCTTAATTAATCCTTGTGGCTCTATAGAGCTTAAATGATCAGATCCCCACATTGATCTATCAAGTGTTATGTGTCTCTCTAGGATCGTTGCTCCTAAATAGACTGCTGCTACGGTTGTACCTAATCTAAATTCATGGCCACTATAGCCTACTTCACATTTGTAAATGTCTTTCAAAGTTTTAATGCAACTTAAGTTTAGATCCTCTAAAGGTGCTGGATAAGCTGAATTACAATGCAAAAGCGCAAAATCTGCTTGCTCCGACATTAACCACACAACTGCCTGGTTAATTTCCTCCATTGTACTCATACCTGTTGATAAGATGATTTTCTTTCCTGTTTGTGCTGTTTTTTTAATCAGCTCTTCGTTTGTTAGCATAGCAGAAGGTATTTTTATGAAAGGTATATCATATTGATCCAAAAAATTTAAACTGTCCAAGTCCCATGGACTAGCAGACCAGTCGATTCCTCTTTCCTTGCAGTATCTGTCAATTTCATCATACTCTTCTTTTTCAAACTCTACTTTATATTTGTAATCAATATAAGGAATGTTTCCCCATGGGGTTTCCCTAATTTTTTGTTTTTGATGTTCTGGGACACAAACATCTGGGTTTCTTTTTTGAAATTTCACTGCGTCGCATCCGGCGACTGCTGCAACGTCAATTAACTTTTTTGCAATGTCTAGAGACCCATTGTGATTAATACCAATTTCTGCTATAATATATGTTTTTTTCATTTTTTAGTTTTCCTTTCTAGCTAACACTACTACTCTTTTTGTTTTACTAATTTTTAAACTATTGGGATACAAAACTTTCCACATAGATTCTCCTGCTATATCTACAATTTTCTCAAACGCTTTCGGAGAGGCTTGAAAAATATCTGTTGAGTTTTCTTTTACCATCCCTGGAAGATCATCGCTGGCGCGCTGAATTAAAATCACTCCACCGGGTGAAACACAACTCATCCATGATCCGAGACATTTAATTGGATCGTAAGAGTGATCTAGAGAGTTACTGTATATAAATGAGACTTTTCCTATCCACTCTTCTTTTACTTCGTGAAAGTCCCATTCTATAGTATCTTTAAAGTCTGTTGCGGTAGGCGAAATTTCAGTTCCTAAAACTTTAATACCTAGGGCTTTAGCTAGGTTTTTCTGCTCATCACCGCGGCGGGTACCATGACAAAGGCCAAAAGTTATATTTTTTACATTTTCTTTAATGTAACTAGCTACTGGTTCCATGCGGCTATAATTTGGCCCTAGAAAATTTATCTTTTTTTTATTAAGAGCAATTTGGTCTTTTTTGTATTTTTTATAATCAAATTTTCCGTCAACATAGTGCGCCGAGCTCATACCTATCTCTCCCTGAAGAGATATGAGCTCTGGATACTTTTTAATCCAGTGATTTTGTTTCATTTTAATTCCTCCAGTTTTATTCTAGGGATGCCTTTATATAGCTTACTTTTACTTGATGCTAGCCTTAAATTAATTCCGTTTCTCTTTAGCCAATAAAACATTGATTTAGAAAAGTTTTTGGTTTCTTCTATTTCCCAATCTAATATGTCTCCCCTGTTTAGCAGGTTTTCTGTGGATCCATAGAAGTGCTCATATGTCGTTTCATTTACTTTGTCGTTTGTAAGATCCCAGCCGATGCAAGTTATCGACTTTACACCTAAGTGAATAGCCATAAAAAGCACTGTTTCATACATTATACCAGGACCGCAAGGCCGTGTCAATTGTTTATCTAGCAAATAATCATCTATTTTACCAGTCCTGACTAGGAACTCATTATTGATTTCTGTTCTAATTGGTATTTTGAAAAATAGATCACTGATTTGAGTGTGTGGCCATCTTAAGTATTCATCGTAGTTACTACTTGAAATTGAGATTGTCTTATCGCTATATCTATACGGTGGATTAAAAGGATAGTTTTCTCTTTTGGGTAAATTACTACAATTAAAAAAATGAAAATCTGTTACCTCTTTAAATCTTTCATAAGCCTGTTTAACGGAGAGTACAAGCTTGTTTTCTAAAAATTTTGATAACTTATGTTCATCATAATCGTTTATAGAAGGACCGCAACCTAATATATAACATTCCTTGCCTTTATATGAGTCTTTTAATAGATTTATTTTTTCTTGAAAAGAGATATTTTGTATTTGTTTTTTAAGTTTTTGAGTTTTATTTTTCTCTTTCACAGACGAATTAGTTATCGTCTTCAACATCAAGTTTCCTACTCTTTCTTTTGAAAAATTTCCTGCTTTTAATATTTCGTAATTTTTTTTAGCTGATTTTTCAAGATTTCCGTTATTACTCTTCCAGTCTTCATATGCTGTTCTTAGTGATTTGCGAATACTGTTTATAGTTGGTATATACCAATTGCCGTCTGGATTATAAGGCGGTGAAGCAATGACAGTATCCCATGACCCATCAGTAAAATATCTATTTTCTTTATTGATATAATCTATGTGTCCACCCACTGGTGAGCACAGAACAGGGGTTTTCGCGGCGACGGCTTCTGACGTTGGTAAAGAAAACCCCTCTCCGAAAGAAGTTAAACAAAATAGATCACTTATATCATAAAGGTATCTCATTTTTTCTTTTTCTAGATAGCTCAATATAAAAACAATATTTTGTTTTTTTTCTTCTGGAATAGTGATTGAATTTTTTAAATATGAAAATTGGCGAAACAAATCTTCTTTTGTTGTGTCAGGCTTCAAATTTGTTTTTATCACTAAGTAGGCATCCTTAGTGTTTCCAAATTCTAATATAAATGATTGAATTAGAGACTCAAAATTTTTTCGAAAGTCCCATTCTGAGACCGACAACGCAACAAAATTTTTATTTGGATCAAAGGGTAATTTAAGTTTACTGATCTCAGAATTTGTATCATCAATTAAGTGAGGGATTGTAATTGAGTCTGAAAATTTTAATACAGTTTTGGTATTCCAACTGCTAGGTGTAATTACCTTTTCAGGCTTAAAGCTTTTTATTGTTTCTTTATATTCTTCTGGAATTTTGTCTGTCTCCCACGCAAGAATATGATAATTTTTTTCAGATCCAAGTATTATTTTTTCTAATTTTGCAGTCAAAGAGTTAAAGAATATGTCTTTTGGCATATATTCTTTCTTTGCTAACACTGGGTAAATTGAAGTCATATGCCAAATGCAATTATATTCTCCATCGTTCAAGAACGAAGTTAATTGTGTTTGATCTTTGATATGATACTTGTTTATTAGCTCCAAATGTTTTTGTTCTAGTTTGTTTTGATAGCGATCCTTTAAGAATGATTTTTTTTCATAAGAAACACTTAAAATTTTAAAATTAATTTTACTATCTTTGATATTTTTTAATTCGCTATCGAGACTTTCTAAATACCCTCTTGCAGCATGAGCATATCCAGATGTTTCGTGGAATTGTGCAATATATAATATTTTCATAATTATAATATTACTATTTCATCTTCTGGTTCAGTATTGCTATCAATTTCAAATATGGCATTTTTATACTGTTCAAGTATTTGGTGTTTTTGATAATTTTCTAAAATATGTTTTTGTAGTGTTTTTGCCTTTTCTAATTTTGAATTATATTCTTTATACATTTCTCTAATTTGTTTCCTGTATGATCCCTCTGTAGGGTATGCCCAACGGGACCCATCTACAAGAATGTGCTCCCAAGTCGCAGATTTGGGCACTTCATTTAGCTCGTATTCAATATTAGAAAACATCTTTTTATTGTTTATTGTCAAGAACTCAGTGTGCGCGCTCCAGTCAGTTGCTATTACTGGAAGGCCGCTGTAAGCAGCCTCGAAGACTGGAAGGCCAAATCCTTCGCCATGAGTAGCTGTTACATATGCTTTTACTTTAGGGTGCTTATATAGTGCGTGAATTTCTTGCTCGGTCATGTTTCCATGTATAAAATATATTTTGCACTTATACTCTCCGCATTGAGCAAGAAGCCCCTTGAGATACTGCTCTGTTTTTCTTCTATCTATTAGAGAAGTTTTTGAAATTCCTGTTTTAATTATAAGTCCAACATTGTTATTTTCCCTAAACTCTCTTATAAACCAAACCATAGAACTTTCTATATTTTTTCTTGGCCCTAGCAGGGCAACTGACAAAAAGTTAAAATCAGTTTCTATATCTATATTTAATGGTTCATGTTCGAAACTCTTTACTGGATATGGAATGACTGAGATTGGCGCCTCACATTTCATCATATTTTCTTTATCAGCAGGGCCGCCGGAGGATAGTTGCATAAAAGAATACCCTGTTGACTCGAATCCAATTTTTGCATGATTAGATGGAACAATTAATTTATTAATTTCTTGCTGGGTCTTCATAAGCCATCTTGGAGAAACTCTATCTGTTTCTATACCAGCCGTAACACAAATAGAATATGGAGCGCGCTTTTTGAATTCATTAGGAAGGCCGACATGAATTTGTATATCAAATTGCATATCTTTTCCGATTTTTTTAGACATTGACATATATTCACCAAAGCGTTCAATGTCAGCATGCGCCGAAAGAGAAATAATATCCATATCCCAAGATGTGGTGCCCCAATTTAATGGACTTATATATATATCATGATGTGTATTGTGAATAGCCTCATATACTAGTCTTGAATGCTCACCATACCCTGACATTGACATTATTGGTGCTTCTAATAAAATTTTCATAATTCAGTTATCTCCCATCTATTATATCCGGTTCTACTTTTCCAAGATCCATATGTTTCATGCACTTTTTTTAATAAATCGTGCCAAGATTCTACATACTTTTCTAAACTATAATTATTAGTAACGTGCTCTCTACCTTTCCTTCCTAGGAGATCTCTCTCTTCTTTTGTCATGTTATAAATTTTATGCATAGCATTAAGAAAATCTTCTTTGCTAATTCTATCTTCATAAATACACGGTATATCTTGTGATCCTATTATAGTTTTTGAAGAAGCATCTATCCCTATACCAAAAAATTCATCTCCATCGGTAACCTGCTCCTGTAAACCTCCTGTCATGTTTACAATTATTGGAGTTTCACAAGACAGTGATTCTAGTGTTGAGAGACCAAACCCCTCAGCATCAGATATGTTAATTGTGCAATCAGCAATGCTATATATTTTGGCCAATTCTAAAGGAGTAAGTTGCTCAGTGGAAAATAATATTTGACCTTCATCAAAGTTTAAATAATCTGTAATTGCTGATAAGTCTGGGCCATTAGGGTCGTTAGGGGCCGTATGCATCAAAAGCATTGCTTTATCCTTTCCTACTTGATCTAAAAATTCTTTAAACCAAAATAATAAAGTGCCAGATTGCTTTCTTCTTGCATTTCGATTATTCCAGAAGAATACCATTTTATCTCCTGGATCTAAACTTTCTAAAAGATCTTGGCAATCTTCTTTTGGGTGTTTCTTAAACACGTCCATATCAACTGCGTGAGCTATTCTATGAGATTCTGTTTCTGGTGCTACAGTTTTTACTATATCTTCTGTCACTTTACTTATTGGAACTACGACGTCTGTGGAATTATAAAAGTTTTTATTACACATTGGATAAGGATAATTATCCCATACATGATAGTAAACCATTGGTACACTTTTTCTAATTTCATCTTCCATTTCCCACAACCACGTATAAAATCTAGGGTCTGTCATGAACCATAAAATATCTGGTTTATAAACCTGCAACATTCTTCTTATTATACTTGGATTTCCATAGCCATCAACTGGACGGATAACCCAGTCTTCTCCCCATGGGTCAACTTTGATCAATCTATAGTCTTTGTGTTTTATTGCACCAGCTAAACACATAAACTGATATTCACCTGTTTTAAGTAAACCCTCAATCATATATTTTGTCTGAGTTCCGACTCCAGAGGGAACAAGAGGCGAATCAGATATTACTAATATTTTTTTCTTTTTCATTTACAATTCTCTGTTTGATAAAATTTGCAATACTTGCAATTAAGCCTGTTTTTGATAGAGGTCTTATTGTTAATATTTATAACAGCATTTTCTAATACTTTTAATGCATTTGTTGTTTTTTTAGGTCCAGATGAGACACGAATAAATTCTACATTTTCTTTTTTTGCTGTTCTTTTTAAGAGGGCAAAATATGTTTCTATTCTTTTAGGATCTATTTTATGTTTTTTTGCAAAATAATTTTTGTAGTAAGTTAGTTGATAGTTTGTAAAGCTGTCTGTTTTTTTTTGACTAGGCCAACCCCAGGAACAAGATTTCCAATCAATTATATGATATTTATCATCCTTTGTCTTTAATACAATATCAATAAAGCCTTTAAATTTTTTCCCATATGATTTTACCTCTACAATATCCTCTAGTATTTGCTCCTCTACAGAAAATACTTTATAATCTTTAAAATAATCTTTTAAAGACGGAACTATCTTTTTGCATATTGGAGCAGCTTGCTGTATCATTTCTAGAACCAATTTTTCATTAGGGTTATATCCTGATCCTTTTAGAATATCCAATTCTTTATAAAAGCTACTGGTAAATATATCTAGGGCATTTAGAGATTCGTCTAAGACTACTTCTTCGCATGTTGAGTGAATAGCTGTACCAAAAGCTGTATATTCATTTCCTGAATAATAAGGAAGCTTATCTATATAAATTAATTTGTGTCTATAAGGACACTCTTTCCAATTTTTTAATTCAGAATAACTAATTCTTGGTGGTCCGGGATCTTCTTGTCCTTGTTCTTGATTTTTGAGTTTTTGTAGTATCATTAGAAGTATTACTTTCTTTTTCTGTTTTTATTATATCATCTTTTTTACTACTTATCAAGCTTTCTTTTTCAGAAATAATATTGAAAACCCAAGTACCTTCATTTTTATGATTTTTTCGTGATAAATTTGACACTATGGTTGTAGGCTCAGAGTTCTTCTGGACTTTTTCTTTAAGATCTTTTGGAATTAAGGATTGTATTTTTAATTTATTATAAATATACTTCTTTTCATGAGCATATTTTCTAACTTTACATGAAACCGTTATTATTACCTGTTTATCAGTTACTTTTACTTCTTCTTTAAAAATCATTTTTTTCTCCTTTTGGTGTTGTTTTATTTTCAGATATTAGTACTATTTTTTTATATGCTTCCGGACTGATATTTTTTAGTCTTGGTGGGGCTGATTTAATAAAAAATTTTTCAAAGGCATTTGCAAAATACTCTCTAAGAGAAGTCGCGGCATATGGTGAATAAAAAAGATTTGCTGTTAATGATCTTAATACTGAATAACCCACCTCTTCATAAAGAAACATATCAAAGCTTTTATCATAATTTAAGTTTTTAAAATACTTTTTATCTTTTGTATATCCGTTTCTGGTTAATATATCAAATAGTTTTTTTCTTTTTTGCAAGAATTCATTAGCAATTTTATTATCTGAAAAAATAGTTTTTTGAAACTGTTCTTCAATTGAATGTGCGACTTCATGCACAATATCGCCTATCATTTCTTTTTTTGTTTTTCTAGTGTTGGTTAAATATATTATTCTATCCTTGTACATTGCTTGCAATTTTCTATCTTCAAGTTCTAAAAACTGTCCTACGCGGATTGAGTCAATATTATCAAATAAATGATTTGGTAATACGTCAAGAACACCGTCTATTACATCGTTCATAGAAACATCATAAACAATTTTATCTTTTACAAATATTTCTATGCCATATTTTGAAAAATGTCTATTTTGCTTTTCTCTTATAAAATTTATCATTATTCTGCTGGTTGTAGATCATTTTTTTTATCTTTTTGAACAAAATCAACATCTTTTAGAGCCTGAGAGTATCCATTTACCCAATTTTCTTCTGCTACTGCAAGCAAAAACTCAGGAAACTGTTCCGCAAACACATCAATAACTTGCTCTACAGTTATTTCATCCTTTTCTGGGTTTAAAGTTTTTCCTACATAATTTACAATTATGCTTTTTAGTTCATTTTCATCTGGTACGAGTTCTTTTGTTAGATCTGGATTTTTCATATTTCTTATAATTTAGTCGCGGCAATTGTTGCAACTTTAGACCTTTCTCCTTTTAGTAATGTTATGTGTCCTGTTATCTCTTCTTCTTTTAGCCTTTCCACTACATAAGATAGGCCATTATTAGTTGCATCTATATATACATTATCGATTTGTTCTATATCGCCAGTTAAAACAATTTTAGTACCTTCTCCAACACGAGTTAAAACAGTTTTTATTTCATGTTGTGTCATATTCTGTACTTCATCTATAACTATAAATGCATTAGATATTGATCTTCCTCTTATAAAGGTCATTGCCTCGACTTCTATTTGACCTTTTTCCATATATAATTCTAAAGTTGCCTTGTCGTCACCCATAAGAAACTGCAAGTTATCCTGTATGGGTGCTAGCCATGGCAACATTTTATCTTCCATTGTACCAGGTAAAAATCCAATATCCTTTCCTACAGGCTCAACTGGCTTAGTTACTACTATTTTTTTATACTTAGAATTATTTCCAAATGTCTGTTCTAAACCTGCAGCGAGGGCCAGCAGTGTTTTACCAGAACCAGCTTTGCCAACTAACGATACCACAGGTATATTTTCATCCAAAAGGAGATCTAAAGCAAATTGCTGCTCTTTATTTCTTGGCATAGTTTCCCATATTCTTGTATTGCCTTTTATAATCTTTTTCAATGGATCATTATTGTTTACAAATCTAGCTAGTGCTGTTTTTTTATCATTAGAACTTGAAATTAGCATAACTAATTGATTTGGGTAAAGTTTTTTTTCTAGTAAAAAAACTGGATCTCCCGAATAAAATTTATCTATCTCTTGTTCATCAACAAGTACTTCTGTGTATCCACGATAAAGACCAGAAGCATCCGATAGCACTTGTTCCGCTTGATAGTCCTCAGTCAGGAGACCTAAAGAGTCACACTTAACTCTCATATTTATATCTCTGGAAACTACTACAACTTTTCGTGATTGTGGGGCACTTTGCTTTTCAGATAGAGCAGTTGCAATAATCTGATTATCTGAATCTTCTAAGTCTAAATCATCTGGAAGGGCAAAAGGATTATACGACGATACTCTGAGTAGACCTTTTCCTTTTTCAATCCTGACTCCTTTTGATAATGAGCCCTTTGATCTCAAAGAATCTAAAGATCTTATAGTTGCCCGTGCTTGAGCGCCGACAGAGTCTTGTCTTTTTTTGTGCTTATCTATCTCTTCTAATACTTTTAGGGGTATTACAATATCATTGTTTTGAAAAGACTTTATGCAATTAGCGTCTGTGAGATAGACACTAGTATCTAGCACATATATTTTTTTAGCCAAAATATTATCCTTTTTTAGAATATTACCACTATTAATTAGAATTTTTAGTTTTTTTTGGCAGTTTTATCCACATAGTTGGTATTTTTTTATAAGTATAAGTGCCGTTATTTTCTGTTTTTGTAAATTTTATTTGATTTGTAATAGTTGTGCACTGAATGCATGTTTTTTTAGGTACTTGGACTTGACATGTCGAAGCAAAAAGTATCGCTAATATTAAACTCATTTTTTCTCCTTTAATAAAAAAGCTTTTTTATTTTATACTTATATATATATGGCTAAAAAAATCAAAATATTATTTTTATCTTTTTTATTAAATATATTTGCGTGTAATCCGGTACACCCAAAAGTAAAATGTAACAATTCTTTAACACCACCTACAAAAAGCTATGTTAAAATATTCAGTGAAGTAAATATAGAAAAATGTAAGAAAAAAGATTGTCCAGTTGGTTCCTATAGGTCTACAGGTAGTGGAATAAATGTTTTTGTTAGCACTGAAGCGACAACTGTATTAACAGCTGGTCATGTTTGTACACTTCCTGTAAATGAAGATATCACAAAGCATTCCTATACTGTAGAAGTAGAAGACTCAAATGGCAAAATGCATCAAGCTTGGGTAATTTTATCTTCACTTGCAAACTCAAAAGGAAGTCCAGATATGTGCTTGCTATGGGTACCTTCACTTGAGGGCCCAGCACTAAAGTTTTCTAAAAAGCCTCCAAAAATTGGTGATTTTGTATATTATATTGGTTCTCCTGCGGGAGTTTTTCACCCCCCTACTGTACCTATTCTTAGTGGATTTTATAGTGGAAATGTAGATGCATCAACATCTATGAGTTCTGTTCCAGCATATGGAGGCTCTTCTGGAGCTGCGCTGCTGACTAGTGAAAATAAAATTATTGGAATAATCTGGGCGGTTCATCCTCAGTTTCATCATGTTACATTGTCCACAAGCTATAAAGCTTCCAAAGCTTTTCTAAAGCTAGCAAAAAAGAAAATTGAAAATTTGAAATTAAAATAATTTAATTTTCACCTTGATATTGTACATAAACCCTATATCTAAAAGATATTCCGTCCATGCCTTGCCCTGGGGGAGGGGCCGATGGAGTATAAAAAACATTCTTAATTCTTGAATCGGCCAACAAATCACTCATCAGATCTATTGACATGGCTCTTAAAGTAAAGCTAAACGTATTTTTCATGCGTTTATATTTTTTGTGATTTTTAAAGTTCAGAAATCCTGCATCTAAAGATTCTATATATCCTTTAATAATTTCTTCTGACTCTTCAGCTGAAATTTTTTTATTACTCATAATACAATCTACACCTCTTATAAATCTAAATTAATCATATAATTTCATCTACTAAGCCATATTCAAGACACTTTTCAGCTTCCCACCAAAGGTCATGCTTTAAAATGTTATCCATTTCTCTTTTTGGTATCTTAGTGTGTTCTCTATAAATATCTTTTATTTTTTTCATAAGCATAGTAGAATTTTCAATATCATCTTGCATTTCTTGAAATTTTCCCCACATCATTCCCGATAGTTGATGGACTAACATGCAGGAGTGCCTATGCATATATCTTCTACTTGCAACACAGGACATTAATGTTGCTGCTGAAGCAGCACAACCGTCAATAATTGTGTGAATTTCTATTTTTGAGTTTTTTATATAATCAATTGCAGCTAAACCAGCGAATACTGAACCTCCATAACTATTGATATGAAGCTTTATTGGTGGTGGGTCATATTCTAAGGGATAAGTTTTTGACAATAACGAAATATTAAGATCATGAATCCCCTTATTTAGGCTTAGAATTTTTGGTCTTGTTACAGCTGAATAAAAATATATTCTATTCTGGCTAAAACTTACAAGATTATTATCGGTTGATGAAGGACCCATAGACTCATTAACCGATTCATGAATTGTTTGTGGTTTTTTAGGCTCGTCTTCTTCGCCCCAAAAATAATCTTTTTTAAACATTTTTTCCTTTCTTGATTTTTTATTTTTTTGAATTTTCAAGAATTAATTTTCTCAATTCTTTAATGTCTTTAATTACTTCCATAGATGTTTTCCTGACCCTGCGGCCAGCAGAAACATTTCCATTTTCAGTTTTTTCTGAATCTTCTCTACAGTCGCATAATTTCTTTACAATTTCATCTAATTTTTCGGTAATCATTTGCATATCTCCTTTTATGATCTTCCATAGTCGTCACTATATCTTATAATATCTTCTTCTGAAAATGCCTTTCCTGTTTGTACTTCAATAAATACTAAATTTTTGTCTTTATTGTCATTTTCTATCCTGTGTTTTGAATTTTTTGGTATAGAAACTACACTTCCGTATTTTACAGTACTTTGCTTTTCATCAATTGTAATTAGACCAGAGCCTGAAACTATTACCCAAATTTCGTCTCTAAATTTATGAGATTGATAACTTATTCTACTTAGCGGGTTTACAACTATTTTTTTTACTTTGTAGGATTCTTCATTTTTTAAAATTTCATAAGAACCCCACGGTCTTTTTGTTAAATTCATAATAATCTTATTAATTGGTGGGCCCCCGCGGACTTGAACCGCGAACCTGCCGGTTATGAGCCGGATGCTCTAACCTATTGAGCTAGAGGCCCGTATTTGTATATAATACATTTATTTTAAATAAATTTCAATCATTTTTTTTCTTACCATAGTTCTTATTCCAGGATTTAATTTCAATACATGTGGCATCATCGAGTGCCGGACATAGTTTCTCATATATTCGGTTCTTGCATTTGAAGGATCTTCAACCCACTCTATGTTTTTAGATTCAGCGTATTGCTTCAATGATTTTTTAGATGTCATCAAAAAAGGACGATATATATTAGGGCTTCTATGGTAAGGTATTAATTTACTTTGACCATGCATCGATGACATAATCCAAGTCTCCACTACATCATCCAAGTGGTGACAAGTTATCAAAAATTTTTCATTTAAACTGTTAAAAAATAAATATCTTTCATCACGCCAGAATTCCTCAATTGATCTACGTCCTTTTTGACCCTTTACTCTACCAATTGAAAGTTCTAAATTATTATTAGATGCATATTTTTTTACAAAAGATTCTGCTTGATTAGAGTGAAATGTATCATGGTTAAAATAAGCTAGTTTAACTTTTCTTTTTCCCTGCAAAAGAAAATGCGTTAGAACCATGCTGTCTAGACCGCCCGAACAAGCTATGGTGACAGAGTGTGGTATTTTTTTAATAATTCTAATCATAACTAAATTATATTATTTTATTAGAATTATGTCAAGAATTTTTTCTTTTTTCTGCTTTTTTATTTAAAGAATTAAGCCATTTAGATGTTTTTGATAAATTTAAGTGCTCAGGCACCAATATGTTTGGCATTAGTCCGTGAACCAAGAAGAATATAGACCTATAAACTAAACCAAAAGAAATTGATATTGCAAATAAAAAATGAGAAAAATAAGTATGATTAGTTTCTTTTAAATGTTTCATTGTTTTATTTTAATCTTTGATGGATATGGTGCAGCTGCGACGCATGGATCATCACTTAGCCTTCCCATTTCTCTAGATTTTTCACCTGCAAGATATTTTGTTGCGGAACTAATATAATCAGAAGCTTTTGTTATTTTAACTTCTAGCCACTCTGGTAAGTCCGTCTCATCCTCGAACATATTTAATAGCATTGTTGCATCTGATATCATTTGCGCTAGTTGTGTTCTATACATTCTACCTTCTTGCCCTTGATGTGCATTTGGCAAACTTTTTTCTTCGCTTTCGCACCCACACTGCTCTTCAATAGAATGCCCACAAGGTAGCATATGTCTACGTTCAGTTATTACAATTTTTATTTTTTTTTGCATTTTATTACCACGCTTTACAAGACCAGTATCTTGCTGTACATTTATCTTTTGCTGTGTGACACTTGTGTCTAGCTCTAAAGGATTTTCGTCTTTTGGGATTCGATTTTTTAATTTTCATTTTTTTATCACCAAAATTTATCTTTTTAACTCTATTTTTATCTTTTCCACAACCTTTTACGAAAACCTTAAACTTCTTAACATCGCCGCGCATTCTTTTATTAAGCTTTACTTTTCTTCCTTTATATTCTGCCTCAGACAAAACATTTGGACAACCACAGTCTGCATCAACCATAATTTCATATAAGCACTGAGGGCATGGATTGTTACCGTCTTCATCTACTGCATCTTGAAGTGACTCATAGAGATCATAATAATCATCTACCAGAGTATATTCAGATAAAAGATTTTCTAATTCTTCTTTTATTATATCAATAAGGTCATACTTAGTCATGATTTTTTCCTCTTTTTTGTTTTCTTTTTTTTCTTTTTAGAGCTTGTTTTGACATTAATAGCCTTTCCTCTTCGATTTGGATTTGGATCTTTTTTTCTTTTTCTTCGAGCAGCAGACTCTTTTTCTTTTTTAGACATTCTTTTGCGCTTCTCTGGGGAGACGCATTTTGGTTTTGTTTTTTGCCCTTTTTGTCTTGCACAGGGTTTTCCATCATACTTGCCGCCAATCTGAACCCACCCTTTTTGGCCGTCTCCATCTCGGTCATCAAACCAAGCTCTTAAACCTTCCTCATTAAGAATTTGTTCTAATTCTTCTTCTATGGTTTCAATTAGCTCATCCTTAGTCATTTTTTCTTGCTCTTGTTGCCCCAGTTTTTTGCTCCAACTTTACGACAGCGAACAAGAGCACCGGAAGCGTATGCCGATGGCCAAACTTTATATCTGCTTTTTACTTTGTGATAACAGGCGTCTTTTTTACCAGAAGATTTTTTCTTTTTTTTCTTTTTTTTTCTCTTCTTTTTTTTCTCTAAAAAAAGATTTAATATTTCTTCCTTTACAATATTGACAATTATTTCTTTATCGTCATCTAAAATATAGTCACCATCCTCATGCTGCCCAACGTCGTCCATTGCTTCTAGAGCATCTTTAATCTCTTCTTCATCAGCATCAATACCATTTGAGTCTAAGAACGGATCCATACCAGCTGCTCCGCCTTCATCTCTTAAAATATCTCTAATTACTTCAGGATCAATATGAATGTATCCTTTCTCAGCATATTCATCATGATCTTCTTTAGACTCTGCATCTATTACATCATCAGAATTAGGATCGTACATTTTATGAGATTTAAAGTGTTTTTCTTCTTTTATGAGGATTTTTATTTTCATTGTAAGTCTCCTTATTATAAGTAGTGTATATAATAAGAAAAAGTTAATGGAGGTGGTAGGTGTTATTTACTTGTTTTTAGGTTTTTGGTCTCTTTTGCCAGATAGAAATTCTTGTATGGCTTTGTTGGCAGCTTTTACATATCGTTGACCATCAAAAGCATCTCCACTGTGTGATGAATGGTGCGTCTCTCCTTCACTGGAAACAGTAACATGCACTGATCCTTTACGGTCACCTCTTAGAGTTGGCCGAGATTCAGAAAACTGAATGGCGATCTTTTTTCCATTATGTATTGCATGACTTGGGTATGGGGTATTTTTATCAGAAACAGATTTGTCAAGAACGAGCTTGAACTTACTCTCTTGCTCAACCAAAATATTTCTTATTTCTTCTTTTATTATTTTTCTCAAATATTGCTTTGTGATTTTCATCATAAAATCTCCTTTAACATAAGTAGTTTTTTTAATTATAAAAAGTTTGTATTTCTGTTCCCATGATTTAATTAGTTTCTAAAATAAGAAAAAGTTGGTGGAGGTGGCGGGAGTCGAACCCGCGTCCAGAACATCTCAAATAATACGTCGTTCACAAGGTTAGTCTTGTTCTAGCACAAGACAGCTAT
>MDSZ01256672.1_pt1 | contig 19423 bp, 7 predicted proteins | sample 811201 | NCBI WGS metagenome assembly MDSZ01 (sample SAMN05326647, study PRJNA326480) | marine metagenome | isolation source: seawater | place: Indian Ocean: North | collected 2010 | reverse complement strand
TGCAGGTGGCGCAGTTCAATCAGTTTTTGCTAGTGGAGAAGATGGAAGAAGGGTTACTAGAATAGACGGAGGAATAGCTGGAGCGGCAAAAGTAACCCAAGTTCAAGGAGGAAGATACCATAAAGCAGCAGACAGCGATACAGTTTATTTTGATGCTCCTGGCGGTGCCACATATGCATTTTCTTCAGAATCAGAATATTTTGAACATAGAGCAGCTAGAGGATTACCAAGAGATTTTTCAGGCGTAGATATAACATCGATGGAGGGAAGATAACAATATGTCTTTACAAAGAAACCCCTTATATGACCCAAAGGATTTAGGTTTATTAAAAACCAAGACTATATTTAGTTCTTTTGGTTCAGATAAACATGTAGACTATGTTGAATTACATGTATATAGCGGTGAAAATGTATTAGAAAGTGACTATAATGTAAAGTCATATTCCATATTACAAGAAGATACAAACCAATTAGCCCCTTCTATAAAACTTAATATACATGGTGATATTAGGAGCATGGGTTACCAAACCGGTACTTTTGGTATAAAATATAATTTTTTTAGAACTGTTGTAGGTGACCCAAATAATACGCTATACATTGACGAAATATCAAATGACAGAAAAGAAATAAGAGTACGTCCTGTAGAAGGAGCAAATGCTGAAGACTTAGAACAAGATTTTGTAGATTTTGGAGAGAGGATAGAAGGTAGTGAAATATCTGCTCACACTCATTGGCCAGACGTAATATTAAATTTTGGTGATGATGAGCTTTCCTTAGCTGTTAATTGGGCAATTGATTATGAAACCTATCCTAAATTTCCATATTCAATGGTATTCAAATTATATGAGGCTTTACCAGATGATTTAGAAGAAGGTGATAAATTATGGGTTGTACAATCTCTAGCTGAGTCAGTTGTAGAAGATATAAAACTAACAACAGCAGAAAGAGGCTTTGCTTCAAGAATATTGGCCCCACCCGATTTTACAGTACCAGCACATTATGACCCACCAACTCCAACTGGATGGAAAAGTGACAATGACTTATTGGCTGCTGGAGACACCACTAATAAAAATAGATTATTTCAAAAACTTTATAGTGGTAGTTTTGGTGATATTAGACCAAATATAGATTTTAATATACCACAAAATGATGGCGATGATACATATACTGGATTCAAGAATATTGTTCATTTCGGGTCAGTCGTTACAAAACTAGAAAATTTCAAATATAAAATATCTCTTTTAGAGAGTTACGATAAAAAAATAGCCGAAGTAACTAGTGATTTAGAAGGGTTACCTGGCTCAGCATCCTCTGGGTCATATCACTTTATGATAAATAAATCTAAGTGGGAAGGAAAAAAGACTGAACTAATAGGTACATTTGATGACATGGAAGAACACCTGTACTACTCATCACAGTCGTATGTTAGTAATTCTTATGGCGAATTTATTCCTTTCTCATGGCCAAAGGTTAACACCGTTACGCCATATGCATTAGCCTCAGTTACTTCATCAATGTTTAAGGAATGGTATGGACAAATTGATAATCCAACCGGAGATAACTATAATACTGGTGTATTATATTCTGCATCTAGATATGATGAATTTAATGATAATGCATTAGAAAAAACAATTCCTGCCCACATAAGATTTTCTGAAGAAAATGACTTATATGTTAGGTACGTAAATATGGTTGGAGACCACTATGACCAATTATACATATACATAAAACACTTACTGGATATTCATAATAGAGACTTCCCATTATACGATGGATTGCCTAAAAAATTATTAGAACCTGTTCTGAGGTCTTTTGGATGGCACCCATACCAAAGCTTTGACTTTGACGATTTATGGGCATATAATTTTGGAACAGACGGAAGTGGAAGTTTTGGTGGTAGCCATAATAACATGTCTGCCAATTTTTCAGAATCTATATCATATGCAATAGATTCTCAAAAATCTCAATCATTTTCTAGAGACGATATAGCTAAAGAGCTATGGAAAAGAATATTAAATAATCTACCATATACTCTAAAGACTAAAGGTACTGCAGAGAGTATACAAAGTATTATTAGTGCTTACGGTTTACCATCAACGATATTGAGTATTCATGAATACGGTGGTCCACAAAAGAAACCTGGAAAACATTCTAAAAATATTTATGATAGGTTTTCTTACGCTCTAAAACTGAATGGTGGAGATGCAATAACTGGTTCTTGGGCTCCAGCAACTTCATCTTTTGGAAAGGTAAGGTATCCTGATACTGTTGAATTTAGATTCAATATACCTGACAAAATAGAAAATAAAAAAGATATGATTCTTTGGAATACATATAGTGGAAGTATGGCTATATGGGCAGAGCATTCTGGTTCTTATATTGAAAACCAGTCTGAAAGTCTTTACGGAAGGATGGTCTTATCATTTAGGTCCGGATCAGGAGGAGCTTCAACATACATGACAACTTCTACTGAATGGGCGCCTTTTTATGATAATGATTGGTGGAATGTAATGGTACACAGAAGAGACCCTGTACTTAAAGAACAAATACCGCAGTTTACTAGTTCTCTAAACCTGCTAGACCACAAAGGACAAGACTTAAGATACGAAATGTATTGTAAAAAGATGTCTGACTTTTCTAGATTCGGTAGAATAAATTGGGCAGTAAGCACGAGTATAGATATATCAGGTTCTGCTTCAGATCACTCTGCAAGTTTTAATGAAGCATGGGGAGGTATAGGAAGTACTGCATTAGTAAATGCTGCCGACGTCTCAACTCTTAAACACTTTTTTGGTGGAGCAACTGAATCACTAGCAGGAGATGATTTTCTATATAATAGTGGTTCTATGGGAGGAGACAATAGAAAATTACAAGGTTTTTCTGGGTCAGTACAAGAATTTAGATTATGGCATCAGCCACTATCTCAATCATCATTTGATTATCACGTTCATTCCCCTTTGTCAATAGCTGGTAATCACGTTACCGCTTCATACGATGACTTATTACTTAGATGGTCATTAGGTGCAAACCTTAAAAAAGAAAATGTAAACCATGGATATTACGTTAGCTCTAGTCAGCCATTTAGTGGAAGTAGATTTAGAGGGCCAAATAGTTCTCTCTTAACAACAAAGGGATATTTTTCTGGATTTATTTCAGGTCCTGGATCGGAAAAAGGTTATAGTGAAGAAGAAGAAAGATACTTCACTCTTATGCCTCGTTCAATTGGTCCATCTCCTTATTCTGAAAAGATAAGATTGGAAAACAACAAGCTTCTTGGGCAACTACACCCTATAGAATCTAGAGAATATAGTTCAGCAGACCAAAACCCTCTAGACTCAAACAAACTTGGTATATTCTTTTCTCCGACAAGAATAATTGATTTGGATATAACAAACGAGCTTGGACCATTTGAGTTTGATAATTATGTTGGAGACCCTAGAGATACATATAGAAAAAAATATACTCAGTTAGAAAGACTAAGAAATCATTACTGGAAAAAACACGGAGGTAATCCAGACTTTTTCATGTTCTTAAAAATGATTAGGTATTTTGATGACTCTTTATTTAGAACAGTTAGACAGTTAATACCAGCAAGAGCAAAGGGACAAGTTGGACTTTTAGTTAATCCAAATTTATTAGAAAGACCTAGAATACTAAAATATCCTAGTGCTAGTAAAACTGGATACAAGGTTAATGAGCAAGAATTACCTAAGTTTGACCAAACAATATTAGATTGTAAAATATCTGCATATAATTCAACATCTTTTTCTGGATACGTTGCAGGAGAAAACGGCCCATTCAAATATACTGGATTAACTAAAAAACAAAGTTCAAATAATTTAGAAGGTGTTAGGGCTGGAGCATTTATGATGGTGGCTTCTTCATCTAATGCTGGTATGCAAAAAGATAACTTTACTCCAAAAAATGCACTAGAGGCAGAAAGAGGATTAGATAATAGAACTGTAGGTGAAATAGAAACCGGTATAGTTTGGGACGATAAATACGGATATTTTGTCAAAGAGTACGGAAGCAGATATATACATACAACTGTAGAATTTCCTCATAAAACAGATTCTGTAGCAGAAGATGGAGCAAAGGTTTGGAATGCATATTATAGAAGAGATGCATGGGGAATGACTATACACACTCCTCCTCACCACTATATACATAGAAATTATGGATATGACTATGATAATTTCACAGCATCATCTGCAACAGATATAACTGATGGCTATGTTAGATATGGACTAAATAGAAAGCATACAACAGAAATATATGTTCCATTCATAAGTGAATCGAGAAAATCTTTTGAAAGATATAAAAATTTATATTATTTTGCAACAGATTTTAGTAGGTCACTAAAAAAGGCAATACCAACAAGACACATTAGAAATTGGGGAAATGCTTCAATATTAGGAGGTACAGGACACCCATTCTATAAAGGTTCTTCTATCCCTTCTGGATCGAATCCTGTACTGCCAAGCCATAGTTTAAGCGAGTCTGCAGAATATCAAGACTTCAAACAAACCCCATTACAAAATCTTTATTGGCATGGGTGTAAATTGGTTGGCTCTAATTTTAACATGGAATCGGCACAAACAATTGACGGAGGACCAGTTGTAGAATATTATGACGTCAGTCCTTACAAATATGTAGCAGCAGACGAAAATGCTGACGGTAGATTATTAACTGCTGGAGAGGGATTAGGAGAATCACCAGTTTTAAGAGCCGACCAAAGAGGAGTTGGAAGAAGATATGAAAGCCCAGCAGGACAAAACTTAAGAGGAGGAACAGCTGCCCCTAATGCTAGACCAAGAGGTTAAACTTTAGTAGGGGTTAGGTAATAAAATTATATTAAAGATATATTTATATATGAAATATAGACTAAGGAGCAATTAAATGGGATATTTAGACAAAACAACAATTACAGTAGACGCTATACTGACTAAAAAGGGTAGAGAGCTTTTAGCAAAAGGTTCTGAATTTTTTGAAATAACACAATTTGCATTAGCAGACGATGAAATAGATTACAATCTTTGGGATGTTAACCATTCCCTTGGTAGTAATTATTATGGGCAAGCAATAGAGGCATTGCCTTTAGTTGAAGCTGTTCCAGACGAAACACAAGTTTGTAAATACAAATTAGTAACGCTACCTAAAAATATAGCAAGAATGCCTACAGTTACAGCTGTGCCAACTGCAATTACACTAACTAGCGCAGGTCAAAGTGCTCTAATATCCCCAACAACGACAAACTTTGCAAATGGAAACGCGACTTATGGATATACAGCAATATTATCTGATACTGATGTTTGTTATCTTAATGTTGCTCCAGGAGGAGGTATTGATTCTAGATATAACCCAACAGTAGCTGATTTTTCTGGTGATACTACGAAATCAATATCTGTTGCAGGAAAAAGATTCCAAGTTGTAGCTAAACCTCAACCAATAGAGTCTAAAACTGCAACAATAACAATTATTGGAAATGAAACAGGTGGAGTTGTTACGGTTACCGTTACTGTTAATAAAGAAAACTTAAGTAGTAACGTACTTGAACAAGCAATGTACTAAGGAGAATAAAACATGGCCAGATATAGTGATAAATTTAATCGTTCACCTAGAAGAAATCAGGTAGAAAGAGTAGGAAGAGTTAGAGAGTTACCTAGAATAAGACAGGTAAGAAGAAGACCAACTCAACCAGTACTAAGACCACTTTACCAAAGATTTGGCGGACAAGATATAGTAGATAGTGGTGATACTGATACAGTAACGGCAGCATTATTTTCTAATCAAGACGGAGTATTAACCGCTGGAGAATGGCATACTTCAGCTGTACAAAGTCAGTCTTCAGGAGAATATTACTTAGATGTATATAGAGAAACTGCAGCTGACAACCCAGATAGAGAAGTTCAATTTTCAATTGGATACGGACACTTTAAGGGCTCAGGTTCCCAGGTTCCTCAATATGCAACTGAAGGTTTTACTCCAACTAAAGCGATTTATTCTCAATATGCAAATTTATTGCTTTCTCCAGGAGATGACAAGTTTAGTTTATCAAACAGGTCTGGTTCTCTTGCAACAGATTTAGAACAGTTTCATTTTATCAATGTACAAAGAAGTAGATTAAAGGAAAGATTAGACCCTGCAAATTGGGAATTACACATTGGAGGATACGGTGGTTCATTTACTCCAGGAGCAACTTCTGCAGCTGCAGTACAACAAGGAGTACCTAATGCTACAATGTCAAAAATACACTTAATAGATGATTCGACTATATCTGATGGTACAATAGCTGAAGCTGGAACAGTTTACAAAATTGTTAGTGGTACTATAGCAAATGGCCCTCACCAAACTTCAGGTACCCCAACAGAATATGGATTATTTTATCCTGACAACGGCGTATTTATTATTGATAGTGAAGGTATAGATGGAGCAATAGATTTATTTATCAACAGTGCTTCTCACGCGTATTGTGCTACTCCTGTTACTATGTCAAATCAAAATACTGTAGCATGGTTTAACCACTTAAGTAGTTCAGCTTATTTTGCGGCAAGAAATAAAGAAACTGTTCATGCAACACATTATTTTATTAGGGTAAGAAATCAAGATTACAATTTTAGTAATAACCCAACGTTTACTTCGGGTTCTCAAGGAACGTTTACTCACCCTTCATTTTTCAAGGACCCAAAAGTTTATATTACTACTGTAGGACTATACAATAATAATAACGAACTCTTGGCAGTTGCAAAAATGAGTAAACCACTATTAAAATCTTACAATAGAGAGGCGTTAATAAGGGTTAAACTTGAGTATTAGGATAGGTTAGTGATGGTATGTCAATATTTAAGAAAATTCCTAAAGAAGACGTAGTAATAACCCCGTATACAGCAAACAAAAAATATACTTTATTACTATTAGATTATTCTGCTTCATTTAACGGGCTAGAACCGGCAAACGTATATGGATATGACGCCAGTCATAGGCATTCATATCTAAAAGATTCTACGGTACCAAGAATGAAACCTTCTCATATAATCAAAGGAGATGAGTTTACTTCTGGTAGTGAGGTAGAGACAACTAATCAGTTTGCAGTTCGATCTATGCATGATTCTCTAAAGCACATGTACTATAGGTCGACTAGAGATTTAGGAAAAACTTTTTGTGCTGAGCCAACATTTAATGAATTTAGAGAATTAAATGGAGAGGCTCAAATAATATCTATTCCTCAAAGAATGATGGGAGATAGAATTCATGCCAAAACAGAATTCAGAGACTCTATAAAAATAACATCTGCTTCTATGGATATAAGAGACGATGGATATGGAAATTTATATGATGTTAACGCCGGAGGATTTTCAAATGCGCAAGGATTAAAAGTATACCAATCAATGACATCCAGTCTTGTATTTTATTGTGGATTTAACGAAATGCACCCGTATCATAGAGACAATGTTGGTGCGCACTGCCCAGCATTTCCAGTAATATTAAAAGACGAATCAAGATACGACACCGATACTAGAGGAGAAACATTATTTTTTAATACTGCTAGTCACGGAAAACACGGAACAGGAGTAATATTTACAGGTCAACCTGGAGCAAACATATACGACCCAACAAGACACAGTTATTTTAGGGCAAAAAAACATCCAAATATAGATTTTAGACAAGATGAAAATTTTGCATTGAGCTTTTGGGTTAAGCTTCCACAGTCTCAATCAGACACAACAGAGGATTTTAATTATATTCTTACATCAGGCCAAGGAAATCATTCTGACAATACAAATCTTTTTGGTTTAACTAACCATTGGACAAGTAAGTTTCCATTTGATGTTGTAACGTTTAACCAGACAAGTGATAGAAAAGATAGGCACCAGCTAAAGGCTAAAAATGCAGGAAACGCTGCGACTGGAAGTATATTATTCAAACATGTATCTTCTCATTCAGCAATAACCCCAGAAGGAGGAGGTCCTTCTCAATCTGCCTTTCTTCAGTTAACAGATACATTGGGAACTCAAGTGCGGTTCTGCGTAACTACAGATGCTGGTGATTTCTGGGGCCAGGATACTTATCCTACTGTTAGTTTTCATGGAGCAATTTCAGCATCAAACACTCTAATGGCAGCAACTATGTCTGCTAGAATAAACCAAGGAATAAAGTTAGGATACACGGCCTCTGGAAACGATTTTCCATTACTAATTAGTGCAAGCTACGATACTGTAGTAGGAGACGCTAATCACGGTGCAATATTATATCTTACTCAATCTATAAAAGGTATGGGAGGAAATATTGCTAATTCAAAAGTAATTGGGGAAGGAGGATCTGAAGGAGATAATAATGTATTCTCAACCGCATCAAGTGACGCAAACACTACCGAGTTCAGAGGTGGAAATACATTTGGATATACTCAGGCAGATGGTTTTACGGGAAGCTTTATTATAGCCACCACAAGAGGTCCTAATTATGCTGGCCCAAACCCTTATGTTGAAACTACTGAAAGCTTTGAAAGACACGTGTTTTATTGGTACAGTGCTTCAGATAATCCTCCACAGCTAGGAGCATACACAACTCATAGCACGACAGCTATAAATCTTTCAGAACCTACAGACTTTTCTTCAGGAAGCCACGATTATATATCTATAGCCTCTAAGTCCATACAGGTAATAGATGCCCATCCTTCATTTAGCTATATTAGAGAAAATGCTGCTACAGATTTTACATTCTATACACAAAGAAGATATAATTCAGCACTATATTCTAATATAACAGAAAATTCATCCTATTTTAGGTTATTTGAACCAGTAGACCATGGAAATTCTCCTAACGGAAGTACTTTGGTTAGTGGTTCTACTACTGGAATACATATTAACATGCATGACACCAGTGACCACAAACATGGAAATTCTCTTAGTAATTATTCAATAGTACATAATGGAAGCAGAGGTTTTCCAGGACAAATATTGGCTCGTAGAAATGATGGTAAAAACCTATTTGAACTAACATCATCAACAGATTGTAGAGACAGTTGGAATCACATCCTCTACCAAAAAAATGGAGACCTTTTACAACTATTTGTAAATAATGAATTAGAATGCTCTTTAACAGCTTCAGACGAAGGGCAATGTAAAAATAATGACGACATATATTTTGGGGTTGCAACCAGAATGACTTGGTCAGGAGACTATAAAAAGAATAGTGCAGGAGATATATTCATAAATAGAAATGGTCAACCAGCTAAAGAAATGGTTAGAGAATTCATGAGACCTCTTTCAGGAGCAATAGATGAGGTTAAAATATTTGATACACACTTAAATGACGACCAAAGGCAATTATTATACAATTGTCCTAATGGAACTCCGTTTGTAGGAAATGCATTTTATGAGCATGGAATAATTACAATAACCCATCCTTCAAATTCATATTCTGGAATAGCAAATAGATGTACTATGTCATTTAGAAACACTTATGAAATAATGGAACACGAATATACACTAAATATTAAAAGAGGCGAGTTTAACTTTACCATGAATCCTAGTATAGTTGAAAAATCAGCAACGGGTTCTAGAGAAAGAAAGGTTGCTGATTTTGTTACGTCAACAGATTGGGACCCGTATATTTCAACTGTTGGATTATACAATGATGAAGGACAACTTTTGGTTGTAGGTAAGCTTTCTAGGCCTTTAAGAAAAGAAGATGGTTATGACACTACAATAGTAGTTAGATATGATAGTTAAAATATGGCAAGAAAAATAAGTAAGGCAAGGGCCAACGCTATAAAGCACGGTTACCGGTCAGGTTTTGAACACAAAGTTTCAGAAAAATTAACAGAAAACAAAATTAAGTTTGGTTATGAAATCACTCAAATAGATTACATAAAACCAGAAACTCAACATAAATATACTGTTGACTTTACACTACCAAACGGCATATTAGTTGAGACAAAGGGTAGGTGGGTTCTTGAAGACAGAAAAAAACATTTACTAATAAAAGACCAACACCCAGAATTAGACATAAGAATAGTTTTCCAAAATCCAAAAGGCAAGATAAGAAAGGGTAGTAAAACAACTTATGCTGACTTTTGTGACAAGCATGGAATTATTTGGGCAGATAAAGAAATACCAAAAGATTGGCTTAAATAATTTTACCGATTCAAAAAATTTTATTATATTATAGTATGAATAAGTTAAGATTAGTTCAGTTATTAGAATCTGTGTTATTAAAGGGAAACTTTAATGATAAAAGTAATGAAATAACTTTTAACTGTCCATTTTGCAAACACCACAAAAAGAAGTTGAATGTAAATTTAATAAGTCAAAAGTGGCATTGCTGGGTTTGTGGAATAGGAGGCCACACAGTATTTGGTTTATTTAGAAAGTTGAAGGTTGAAAAAAGATTTTACGATGTTTTAGGTAAGATAACTGGTAATAAAAAACCACCAAAACATGGAGATAAATCTTACGAATTACTAGCATTACCAAGTGAATTCGAACAACTATCAAAATCTAACATAAAAAATCCAGAAGTTAAAAACGCTTTGATGTATCTTAAGGGTAGAAATATAACTTCTAAAGATATATTAAAATATAATATTGGTTATTGTGGTAAAGGAAAATATGGAGGAATGATAATAATTCCTAGTTATGATGAAGATGGCATGCTTAATTTTTTTACTGGTAGAAGTTATTATGATGTAAATTTCAAACACTTAAATCCAACTGTTTCAAAAGATATTATAGGATTTGACTTGTTTGTCAATTGGAACGAACCAATAACAATTGTAGAAGGAGCATTTGACGCAATCGCGGTAAAAAGAAATGCAATACCATTGTTTGGAAAATTGATGTTGGATAGGTTAAAAATAAAAATTTTAGAGAAAGGAGTTAAACGGGTAAATATAGCCTTGGATAGAGATGCAATAGAGCAAGCATTAGAAATGGCAAACTATTTTTATTCAAATGGAATAGAAGTTTATTTTTTAGATTTACCAGAAAAAGACCCATCTGAATTAGGATTCAAAACCATAACAGAACTAATTAGATATTCAGATAAAATAACCCCTCAAAAACTATTGGAGTATAAAATAAATGCATATTGAAGCTGGATTCGATAAAGTAGAAAAAATATTACATATAGCAGATGTACATATTAGAAACTACAAGAGACACAAGGAGTATAGACAAGTATTTAGAAAACTGTATAAAGAGGCAAAAAAATTACCTACAAACAGTTTGATATATGTGGCTGGAGATATTGTACATACTAAAACAGATATTAGTCCTGAATTAGTACAGATAGTTAGTGAATTCTTAAACAAGCTTGCCAACATTAGACCAACAATTGTAATTGCTGGTAATCACGATGCAAACTTAAACAACAAGTCTAGGTTAGATTCTTTAACACCAATAATAGAAAATTTAGATAATAAAAACTTACATTACCTAAGAGACAGCGGAATATATAGTATTGCTGACGTAGATTTTATAGTTTACTCTATATTAGATGACTCAACCTCTTGGCCAAACGCAAAAGATTCAACTTCTAAAAATAGAATAGGGGTTTTTCATGGAGCGGTTAATAACTCTAAAACAGATGCAGGATACACTGTGAGAGATGAAAACTTACCACTAAAAACTTTTGATGGTTGCCACATGGTAATGTTAGGAGATATTCATAAATACCAACACCTTAATAAGGCAGAAACCGTTACGTATGCGGGTTCTTTAATCCAGCAAAACTTTGGAGAATCCTTTGAAAATCATGGATATGTTATTTGGGACGTTGCAACTAGAAAGTCTGAATTTTTTAATATTACAAACGATTATGGGTATTATACTTTAAGGATAAAGGATGGAATATTACCAAACATAGATGACATTCCAAAATATCCTAGACTAAGATTCATAACTGAAAATACTACTCAAGCACAGATTAAAGAACTACTTATTCAAATACGTAAAAAATGTAAGGTTCATGATTTTGTAGTAATAAAAGGAGATAAGCTTTCTAATATATCAAATAACTCTAGAGGAAGTATAGCTATAACAAAGGATATTAGAGACGCAGAATATCAAAATAAGCTTATAGTAGAACACCTAGAAAGAAATTTTCCTATTATAGATGACTCAATATTAAAGAGAATAAGAAATATAAATAGGGACTTGAATAAACTTTTACCAGATGTAGAAATCGGCAGAAATATAAGTTGGAAACCTAAAAGATTTGAATTTTCAAATATGTTTAGTTACGGTGAAAACAACGTGATAAACTTTGATGATATGAAAGGAGCTACTGGAATATTTGCTCCAAACCATGCGGGTAAGTCGGCAATTCTAGATGCCCTAGCCTATTGTATATTTGATAAATGTTCTAGAACAAAAATGGCAGCCGCTGTAATAAATAATAAAAAAAATAATTTTACCTGTAAATTAAATTTTGAAATAGATGGAGTAGACTACTTTATAGAAAGAAAAGGAAAGAGAAAAAAGGATGGTGGTGCAAGGGTAGATGTAGACTTTTGGATGGTTGGAGAAGACGGTAATCCAATATCTCTAAATGGAGACCAAAGAGTCTACACAAATAAAAATATTAGGGGTTATCTAGGTAATTATGATGACTTTGCTTTAACAGCTTTATCCGTTCAAAACAATAATACTGGATTCATAGATAAAACCCAAACAGAGAAAAAAGATTTACTAGCACAATTTTTAGATATTAGTGTGTTTGAGGAATTATATCATTATGCAAATGAGGAAATAAAAGATGTACAGGTTCTATTAAAGGACTTTAAGAATACTGATTTTTCTCAAAATCTACATGAAGAAAATATATTATTAGAACAGCTAAAGGAAAAATACAAGACTATAGAAAAAGAAAAGTCTACATTGCTAAAAAGTGAAAAAGCTGCAAATAAAAAGATTATTGAATATACGTCTAAATTGATTAGACTAGACTCAGACATACCTGAAAGTGTAGAGCCACTAAAAGAATCACTTAAGAGATTAAAACTACGATACAAAGAAGATAATCAAAAATTAAGTAAATATAAACGGTATACAGAGGAAAATAAAAAATTGTTTGTTAATTTATCAGAAAAAATAAAACTATTTGATAAACAAAAACTTTTGACTAATTCAGAAAACTATAACAATATAGAAAAAAAATTACAAACAGTAATTGGAAATATAGAATTGATGAAGGTAAAGGTTAAAAATAAATTAGAGACAGTTAATAGATTGCATGACCACGAATATGACCCTGATTGTGAGTACTGTAGAAATAATACCTTTGTTAAAAATGCAGAATCTGCTAAACAAGAATTACCAAAATTAAAATTAGAAACTGATAGATTATTATCTGAAAAAACAGGTTTAGAAACAGAAAAAAATAATCTAAAATCTTCTGTTGAAAAATTAAAAAAACTATTAGAGCTTGAGTCAAAATTAGCTTTACACGTAAAATATCAATCGGAAATAAAGGTAAAGAAGGTAACCAGAGAATCTAGCCTATCTTCAACCGAAATAAATATTAAATCTACAGAAGCCTCGATAGATAAGTTTTTTGAGCACAAAAGGTCAATAGTTTCAAATAATAAAACTAATGATAATATATCTAAAAAAGAATTAGAATTAGAAACTATAAAGGAAGAACTATCTGATACAAATGAAAAATTACAAAAGGCGTTTAGTGATATTAGTGTTTGTCAAAAAACTATAGAAAACATACTTGACTCTATAGAAAGGGCCCACGATTTAGAAGAAAGATTAAAGGCGTACGAATATTATCTTAGTGCGATACAAAGAGATGGAGTACCATATGAACTAATATCTGAAATATTGCCTTATGTTGAAGAAGAGGTTAATATAATATTATCTCAAATAGTAGACTTTTCAATACAGTTTGAAACAGACGGCAGAAATATAAATACCTTTATTGTTTATAGTGATGAAGAAAAATGGGCTTTAGAAATGACTTCTGGTATGGAAAAATTTGTAAGTTCACTAGCAATAAGAGTAGCATTGATAACAGTGTCTAACCTTCCAAGACCAAATTTCTTAGCAATAGATGAAGGATTTGGAAACTTGGATTCAGCGAACTTAAATTCTATATTTTCATTGTTTGATTATCTAAAATTAAACTTTGACTTTATGATAGTAATCTCTCATATAGATGTTATGAAAGACGCAACCGACAATATTTTAGAAATAACACAAACTAAAGGATATAGCCACGTAATGTATTAAATTAGTAACTAAATTGATATTTATATATTGATGCGTTAGGAGTTATTACATGGCAAAAATATTGAGGTTTGAAGAGCCAACAAGCTTTCGTCCACTAAACTATAGAGGCCTAGACCAAATACCGGTCTTCATTGCAGAAGAGGGTGGTAATTCATATGATTATTTCGGTTTTACAACAGTACCCGATGAATTAACAGCTGGAAGAAATCTGCTTGCTTTTACAGGAACACAAAATTTAGTTCCAGGTGCTGAAATAGCTATTGAGGTTTTAGACGCAAACGGTGAACTTATACCTGTAAGAACTTATGACCATATTGGATTTGGAAATGAGCGTGTATTTTCAATAGAGGTAGACAATACTGTACCTGAAGGAGATTGCTTAATAACGGTTGTCAGTGTCGCAAAAGGAAAGGTACAATATAATAGAGATAGCCAAAGAGATATAGGAAGAGAACCGCCTGAAAGATACCGAAGACAGTTTAATATTAGATGGCAAAAAAGGCTAAACTGTTATCCTAGAAAAAGGAATACTTCAGATTTACAATTTTTTCCAAACCCAGACATAACCATTGAAGAGGTAAAAAGACCATACTTCAAATTACACTATAACCAAGAATTAAATACGACTAATCTTGCCCAAGCAACTGGTTCATTTACATTAGCACATCCTCTTTCTCATAGCCAAGAAGTTAGAATAAATGTAGGAGATGGAAATGTCTATAGATTTTTGGCCGAAGATTCTGCAGTAATTCCAGATGATAGTAATCCAGTATTTTTCTTTCCAACCGGTTCAACCATTGCACAAGATGTAATAAACCTTAGAGACCAAATAAATAGTGCTAGCATCGGCGTACATTGCCAAACAGGTTCTTCTACTACAGAATTAGGATTTACTGCCTCTCAAGCAGGAACTGATGGAAACAACATATTCATATACACAGCATCATATTCTGTTTTATTTGAAACAGCGTCATTAACTATTCCTGCGGCAACAATGTCTAATTACCATAATATAGCGGCCGCAAATCCTATTCAGATTTCATCTGCAAGTTTTATGATTGGACACAATGTAGCTACAGCGGTAACTTTTTCACTTACAGCATCCGCTTATGTACAAGCTAATCCATCAGCTGCCAATAAACTTTTATTTATGCCAACAGGCTCAACTTTTGGGGCAACAGTTACAAATTTTGTAGAGCATTTTAATAATAGTTCATCAATAACCATATACACGTCATCTTTTGGTTCTATATCTGCATCATCAACACCGGCCGGAGATTTGATACTTCATTCAAAGGCGCCATCCGGATCTACAGGTAATAATTTTGTTTTTGTATCTAGTAGTATAAATGAGCATAGCACTTCATTTTTTACTGGAGGTGTAGGAATAGAATTTGGCCCAGTTACTGAAAGTTTACAAGTTCAGTTAGGAGGAGGAACGGTAACGGTTGTACAGGGTAATTCAGGCTCTGAATATACCCTTGTTTCAACAGGGTCTGAAACCCCAACAGGTGTTGCAAATACCTCTGCCAAACTTAGGTATGAGGTTCAAGGAGATAAATATTTTGTATATTGTATAGACCAAGCCGATTTCGGAGGATTTACCGATGATATGGTTGGTGGTACACTTTACTTCCCTAATCCACAAGGAGTTTTTCCACGTTCTGTTGATGGACCATATTCTAACGCGGTATATAATCAAAGAGAAACTGGTGATGGGCAAGGTAACCTTAATTCAGCATCGGCTGCTGTACAATATACAAATAGAGGAGCATACAATACTTTCATAATTGAAAGGCTTTCACCACTACAGGTTAGAGTAAATAGTCCTCACACAAGTTTTCAAGGTCTAGGAAGGGCAAATGCCAGAGAAGTGTTTCACACAAAATTTGATTTTAGTGATTTTAGATTAGACTGGGCCCAAAATCCTATTTCTAGAAGTAATAGTTTAGCAACTGGCGATAAAGAAATGGTAACTTCTTACGCGAAAATACATTTTAATAATCTAACGCCGCTTGTAGGAGACGTAACAAGAATAAAAACATTTATACGGAACGACCAAATGGTTAATGATTATTTCTTAGTTGGAGATAATCCTGTTTACTCTCCAGAATTATTAGTACAGACAGCATCTAGATTTGATAGGCTGCCTGCAGGAGATTTTTCAGAGTTTGGGGTTAGTGGCTCTTTTGAAACATATTGGACAGCTTCATCTGCAGATTCATCAATAGCTGGTCCAACCCTTACCCCGTTTAAGACAAATTTATCAACACTAGTAAATCCAATGCCAGAAGCTCTTCAGGTTGGAGATACTATAACTGCAAATCAGCACGTATTAGACGGTACAAATTATTGGACAGTTGACTCAGCAGTGCCGATGGAAATGAGAAAGGATAAATATTACGAAGTATCGTTTAAGTCTTTTGCAATGAGGCACACTGGTTCTAATTTTACTCCAAATATAGATGTTTATATTTGGGGAGGAGCAGTCACAGATACAGGAGATGATTTAGGAAAACTTGTTGGTACCATAAAAGATGTAGAAGGGCAATCTGAACTAATAACAGAAGACGATGTATTTGACCAAAATATTTCTAAAGGGATTAAGTTTTCTTTCAAAGCAGACGCGGACGAATTTGGTTATCTTAGGTTTAAGATTAACCATGGTATATGGTGGTTATCAAACGTTTCTGTAAAACCATTTGATAAATATGGCCATACTCCACACTTCTTTGAAGCAATAATACCTACACCAAAAGCAAATGTAACGACTAAGGACGCTCTTGACTTTAAGTTTGAATTCTATAATAGCAATCATAGGGCAGCAGCATATACTTCAGAAATAAAAAATGTTGAATTTGATAATGATTATACGTTTACAGCTACTACTGTATTTTTTACTAGTGCTAGTGTAAGAACATTTTTTGCAGATACTCCAATAGGGGATAACGATTGGGTTAAGACATACCATACTTCTGCTGTTCCTGTACATGCAATGCCTGAATTACATGATTCTATTTATACAAGTGGCTCCGTAGGGATTGGAGATTTTTCAACAACAGGTACCAATGCACTATTACACATAAAAAATGGCCCACAAGCAGGTAATTCTAAAATACTTTTGGAATCATATTCTTCTTCCATATTACACCTAGCGTCAGATGTTGGTGGAACCGCAGACGGTACAAATAAATCGGCATATATACTAATAGACCATAATAATTCGGCTACGGCATCAATCATTGGATACAACGAAGAAGCCAATAAGGACCCAGGAGGAGCAACACTAACTGGAGCAACTGAAGGTAGCTTTATTATACATGAAAGAAATGGTAGAATAATGTCTTTTGGTATTGGAGGAACAGCTCCTTTACATCTAGTAACTGGAAAATCATCAACGTTTGAAAACGCAGGATACGGTGCAGTATTTATTGGTCACCAAAACCCTGTTCCAGGAACCTATAGTTTTGAGCTTGACGTTTCAGGTAGTGAAATAATAAGAAGTGGTACTCTAAATTTACCTAACGCAGATATAACCACTAGTGCAGGAATAAATTATTTCTTAGGTACAACAGGAGCTCCAGACGGAAGAACAGTTAAGGTAGAAAAATCAAGTGTGCTTGTTGGAGATGAAGATTGGCATATTCAGTCTACTTATATATCGCAGTCTAGGATAGTTGGTACTTCTGGTAGAACAGTGTGGATAGGTGATAATTATGACGTAAATAATAGCGTTGCACCAAATAGTTATATATTTCAAATATCACAAAGTGGAACAAATCCAAGGGTACAATTGCTTGGAATACCTTCTTCAACAGTAACAAATTTATTAGGTATTGACGCAAGCGGAAATGTATTCGTAACAGCCTCAGCGGCAGTTGGCGGTAGTAGTGGCGGTGGAGGTGATGACGATGATTGGCACATTGTGTCTACCACAGAAATAACTTCATCTAGAAATGTTAACGTAACCGGTTCAATAAGTGCTAGTGTACACATTTATGCTGGTAGGCTTGGCGTTGGTGACCAAACTGTAGGAGTACACACAGGAGACGTAAGTTTAATTGGAGGATCGCTGATTGTTGGAGAAGGTGGAGCGCTGGGTAGCGGCTTGGTTAACAGAATTGCAAACGGTGCACACTCAATGATAGTAGGGAGAGGAAATCTTATTGACAGCACAAACTGTGACATGCTAATAGTTGGTTTCCAAAATTCTGCATCAAATACAGCTCTAGGTTCTATTATTGTTGGTAATCTTAACAAAATTACCGCCGCTCCAACAAATGTTGCCGTGTTTGGAAACAATAACTTAGTATCCGATAATGGAAACGACTACAGCCTCCTTGCAGGAACTATGCATAAAGCAGGAGACGGACACCATTCTACAATATTATTAGGTGAAGGTCACACACCAACCGGATCTAATAGCGTTGGAGGGAATGTTTATGTTGGAAGATATAGCGAACAAAAGGCAATGAATGCTTCGTTTGTAGTTGGTGGTGGAGATTCAGATGAGGCTAGGGCAAATCTACTAGAAATACATAGAAATCAACTTGGCCACCAGGTTCAAAGGTACCCTATGACAATCACCTCTTCCCTTGGCGTTGGAATTTATCCAAACTACAGACTTGATGTATTAGACACTACAGAAGAGTCCAATCCAGTAAGAATTAGATACCTACAGGAAGGCCCGGGTGCAATTGTGAAATACCATAAACAAACTGGTGTACTTTACTATGGTACTGGTGCTTCTGTATTTGATGATGGGGTAGAAATTCCATTCATGCATACTAAACAAAATTCTCCATCAATACAAATTATTTCAGGAACTATTCAATTAGTTAAGACAACTGCAAACACTAGTTCTTTGGGATACTATACAGGTTCAGCCGTATTAGGAGAATTAATGGTCGACCCTAATGATGAAAATAGTTTCTATATATCTAGTTCCCTAAACCAGTCAGCAAGTATGTATTTTTCAGGTTCTGGTAGAATAGGTTTAGGTACAACAGACCCTAAGGCTGATTTTGAAGTGCTTGGAGACGATATTAGATTTAGAAGAAGAACTACAGACCAAGGTATAAAAATGAATAATGAAGGAAACTTCGAGTCATTTGCCAATGACACTGCTGCTGCATCAACTGGTAGTGAGGTTATACTAAAATTCAGTAGAGGTAGTGCAGCAACTA
>MDSZ01007606.1_pt1 | contig 19425 bp, 16 predicted proteins | sample 811201 | NCBI WGS metagenome assembly MDSZ01 (sample SAMN05326647, study PRJNA326480) | marine metagenome | isolation source: seawater | place: Indian Ocean: North | collected 2010 | reverse complement strand
TTCTTTAACAAAAGAAGAATTTCCTAGAATTCTATACACTAGATTTCCAGCTGAAGGAGACTTAAGATGGGGTCCGTTTCCAGATGCAGGTGCTGCAAAAAGAGTAATACAGCTCCTTAGAAGTCAATTTGGTATTAGAGACAAAGATTGTAGAGGCCAAGAAGGTTGTTTCTCAAAACATATTGGATTATGTAAAGGCCCTTGCGTAGATCCTGAAGGTTATCCAGAAATAGTAAAAGCAGTAACAAGTGTATTAGATGGAAATGCTGGGGTATTAATTAGAACGTTACAAAAAGAAATGGATAAAGAATCTAAAAATCTCCAATATGAAAGGGCAGCAAGGATTAGAGACATGATTAGTACTGTACAAAAAACAATTTCACAACAGATTATTCATAGTCGTTTTTATCAAGATTGTGATGCAATTGGTTTTGCATCCAGAGAAGATAGGGGTTCGGTAACAATATTACATGCTAAAAATGGTGTAATACAAGGAAAGGCAGATTATCCGCTGATCCATAGAGGTGATATTTCAGAATCGGTTGCATGCGTTTTGTCTGAGCATTACACAAATAGAAAGCCGCCTAAAACGCTTCTGATTCCATCACCTTTGGGGAGTTCAATGAAAAAATGGTTAGATGAAAAAAGAGGTAAGGGTAAGATTGAGATAAAAATTCCAAAAAGAGGAGAATTGGCTAAATTACGAAAAATGGCTGATCAAAATGCTGAAATAAATGTATTAAGTTATCGGAAAACAAGCTCAGGAAGTTTGGAACAAAATGCAGCAAACGATTGTGCAAAATTATTGCAATTAGATTCAATGGATTATGTAGTGTGCTTTGATATGGCACAAATTTTAGGAGAAGAAAGAGTTGGTGCTTCGATAGTCCTAAGTAAAGGAAGACCAAATAAGAAAGAATATCGTACTTACAGAGTTAAAAATGATGCATTAGATGATTTAAGAATGATGTCTGAGGTCGTTGAAAGATGGTTAAAGAGGCAGAAAGAATGGCCAGATTTATTACTCCTTGATGGAGGAGAAACACATCTAAAAGTAATTACTAATATGCTAGAAAAATATGGATTGAATGGACGATTTCCTGTAGCGGCATTGGCGAAAAAAGAAGAGACATTATACATGTTAGATAGAGAACCGATAATTCTCAAACGTAATGGAAGATTATTAGTACATGCTAGAGATGAAGCGCATAGATTTGTCAATAAATATCATAGAAAAAGAAGGGGTAAAAAAACACTTTTAGACCCATTGGAGGAAATTGAAGGCCTGGGTGCAAAGAAAATACAGTCATTATTACGTCATTTTGGAGGAAGGAAGGGGATAGAATATGCAAGTGTGGATGAATTAGTTAAAGTCCCGGGAATTGGTAAATCTATGGCAAAAAAAATATATCAACATTTTAATGGATAATTGGTGAATAAAATGACTCCCTATGAAAGATTAGTATTATCAATTAATGATTACTTAATAACAAAAAAATACTGTTCTCGAGATATAGAGAGACTGAAGAAAGAAATACCTAAGCGTTGGGAAAAATTTGATGATGTAGTTCTTCTTCCAAGTTCATCATTTACAGATAGAGAATGGATAGTAAATTGTAATGATATATGGAGAATTATTAGTCAAACATTAGGTGTAAAAAGAGTTGGTAGAAGTGGGGAAATAATCGGGGAAAAGAGAGAGTCGACTGTAGAAATGTTACTTGGAGAAAAAGATTGGGTCGTTCGGAAGGAAAATGGGATAAAATACGGTTATCATCTAACTGAATGCATGTTTTCTTCAGGAAATATAAATGAAAGGAGGAGAATGGGAGAAGTAGTCTCAGAAGGAGAAGTGGTGATCGATTTATTCTGTGGTATTGGATATTATACTTTGCCTATATTGGTCAATAGTGATGTGAAACATGTATATTCCTGTGAATGGAATGATGATGCGATAAAAGCATTAAAATTTAATTTGAAAAATAACAATGTAGAAAAAAAATGTACTATAATTGAAGGGGACAATAGAGTTACTACTAGAGAATTGAGAGGTGTCGCAGATAGGGTTTTGTTAGGTCTTCTACCAACAGCTGAAAAATCATATCACATTGCACTAAATTGCCTGAAAGAAAATGGAGGAATACTACATATTCATGGATTATCTCCTTCTGATAATCATGAAGAATTAGTCATCAAAACAAAAAAAATATTAGGAAAAATTAACAAAAATTATGAAATAAAAAATATTGATATAAATAAAATAAAATCATATGCACCTCACTGGAATCATTTAGTTTTGGATATTGAAATTATAGGAATATGACATATCATTTGATAAGGTCGCCAATACATCAATTACAATAATAAAAATCACTTCGCATACATAATGAACAAACATGTGTATGTAACTGGTGTTACTCTAATGTTTGTATGCGTGGCACTATCTGGTTGTATATTTTCCAATTCCAATGAAACAAAAAGCAATAACTCAGAAAGTGAATGGTGGAATACTACTGTACATGAAAGGCAAGATATGTACCTAAATATGTCCGGATGGAGGAGTCAATTACCTGTTGAGGGTTTATACTCATGGACAGGACCTACGGAACACTTTGTAGAAGTAGAATTACCACTTTCTGAGCAAGATGTTGGATACCCAGAGCCTGCCTTAATGCATGTCTCGTTATGGATGCCAGATGTACCTAATGGAACTAAAGTACCTGTAATTGCTACTGTTCATCCTTACTATGACTTTGGAGGAGAGGGAGTAGTAGGGGAAGACTCAAATCCCAATACGATTCCTGATTTAGGAGTTGGTTTATGGGTTTTAGAAGAATTTGTTCCACATGGATATGCTCTAGCGCAAATTTCGACATTCGGGACAGGTAAATCTACACATTGCCAAGATGTTAAAGGCCTTGGGGAGCAAATTGGCATACAAGCAGCTGTTCATTGGCTTGGCGAACAAGAATGGTCGAATGGTAATGTTGGATTAATGGGAAAATCATATGCAGGGACTACAAATTGGGAAGCAGCACAAAATCCTTCTGAGCACCTAAAAACAATCGTCCCAATATCTGGTTCAATAGGAGTGCAACAAATGTTCTATCGAAATGGATCTAGTGAGGCTAGAGCATTACTATATGACGTCCTTTATGAAGGTGCAACAGCAGATGCTACAAGTGATGATATGAGATTTTGTAGTGATGATGCAATTGGTCCTCTAAGTCCTTTCACTACATGGATTGGTGCAGGTCTTGGGGGGGACGAATGGAATGATTATTGGGAAGAAAGATATCATCTACAAGATGTGCTTGATAATTATGAAGGAAGTGTGTACATAGTTTGGGGCTTACAAGATTGGAATGTAGATCCTTATCATGCATTTCCAACTCATCAATTACTGAAAGATGCTGGAATTAATGTGAGAACGATTGCTGGACAATGGGGTCATAATTATCCTGATCAACCTACTGTTCATGAAGAATTAGAATCTGGATATGGAGCAGAAGCATTTCCAAGTGTATCGAGAATGGATTGGGCAGTAGAGCTTTTTCCATGGTTTGAATATTATCTAAAAGACATAGGAGAAGAACCGGAATCTTATGTTCAAGTACAAAGAAACGATGGAGAATGGCATATAGAAGAAACTTGGCCCGCTAAAGATACTAATTATATCCAGTATGCAATTGCTGATTGGGATGGAGGAATGTCTGGAACGGTCAACTCTCAACAATCAATGACCATTACTAGTTATCCCCTCACAGATGATTTACATATCTCAGGATTGCCAACCTTACATTTGGATGCTCGAACAAATACTTGTAATGGAGGTCAATTGTTTGTAACAATGTTTGATGGAACTACAGGACTAAGATTGGGGCATGCTACTATGGACGTTAGATATAGAGATGGTGGATATGAGGCGCAACCAACTTCACCTATGACGAGCTATAGAATGCTTATGGAATTCAATCCAATGGATGTAATTGTTCCCAAAGGACATACTATTCAATTAGTGATTACAGAGACTGGAGAGGATTATCTGCCATCGCCCTGTGCGGCCGTGGGAATGACTATTTTTGCAGGTTATCAGACTCTCACGCTGCCTACCGTGGACAGGCCTATTGACCATGAAAATTGGTTCAATGCCCCAAATTGGTGGGATGAATAATAATTCTAGAGTTAGGTAATGGTTTTAATTCAAAGATGTCTTCTAAACAGATACATGGTTGATGAGTGGTTAGTGAAATCTGCTCATAAATACAATAAACAATCTCTTGAAAATAAGGATGGTTACCCAGCATTTATTCTAATGCCAATTACTACTTTAGAAAGAATAATAAATTGGACTTTTGAGTCACTTCCAGATGAAATATTGGTAGGAATTGATCCAAATCCAGAAATTAAAAATCCCAAAGAGATAGATGATTTATACAGAGGAGTAAATTTTCAAAATAAATTATTTGCTGGTCAAGGCTACGTCTTGGGAGAGCCTCATTTAGTAAATCGTGGTGATGCATTTTCGGTTCATCATGTCCCTGAAGAGTGGAATGATGGGATATTCGGTGAAGAAAGAGGAGTTAGGGGGGGCCGTTTCACAACTTGGTTACATACGCACCCAAATGCACCTGCAATACCTAGTATGGCTGATGCAGATGCTGCTCAATGGACTGAAGGTTGTGATATGATACTAGGAGTAAAATTTTCCCCTGAAGGAATTTTTCCATGGTTTGATGACATTGAAGGCACGAGAAGAAAATTAACTCCACAGGAAATATATCAAAAAAAAGATGATTTGAAACCCTACATTGGTACTGCAATCACTGGACATAGAATACATGAATTAGAATTAATATCGTTTCATAAACGAGGATTTGGAATAAATATAATCCTCACAGATGATGAAGGAAATCATATCTAAAATGGAAAAATATTTTTGAAAGAAAATAGAAATACTTCTTTAATTAGGTGTAAAAAAGACACTAACTTTATAGAGTAAAGCATAGATGGGTACTTGAGAGATATGGAAATATTAGCTATCTTTAATTGCCCTGCTTGTGGATCGCCTCTATTGTACCAAGAGTACATTACCAGAGAGTTAAGAAGTACTACTTGTATGACTTGTAATGTTACTTCAATTACGATTAGTGAGTATTGATAACAAAATTTGATGCAAATTTCACTCTTCTTCATTAAGGTAAGTAAATAATTCAACTGGATCATATTTTTCAGATATTCTAGAAAATATGAGCCATCCCAAATTCAGTAATAATGTAGCCATGGTTAAAGAGCAAAGAAGCCATATTCCTAAATTATTTGGACTGTAATACCAACCTAAATAGATTGAGAAGGATATAATCAGTATAAACCAAATCCTTGAAGCAGCACTTGGGGTTTTATTCCCAGTTTGATCTCTTCGTGGAGAGTGTAAGGAACTGTTAGGCATGGTTAAGATTAATCATATTTATTTTTTAACATATGTTCATAAATTGATATAATTCATTCTTCTGAAACTGTCACACATCTCCTGTAGAATCCTGGTTCATCAATTATATCTACAATCCATTTAGCTAAGTCGGGCCGAGAGATTGTGGTATTACTCCTAGTAATCAGCAATTCATCTCCAATTATTTTTTTCCCTCTAGATTGATTTTTTAGCATAGGAGGACGAATTATGGTCCAATCCAAATCTGTATCTTTCAACATCAGATCAGCTTTCTCATGATCATTGAATGCAAATCTAAGGTTGCTCATTTTAATTAAGATTCTAAAGAATATACCTGTACGATTCTTTGAATTACCTACACCTTGTGCAGAAATCTTAATGATTCTTTTATCTTTAGATTTATCTAAATTTTTTAATAAAATTTTCATAGAATTGCTATGCAAATCTAAAGGTCCAGTTACTCTGGCGAATGGTGATTTAGAAGTTCTTGGAATTGATAATGCTAAGATTACTACATCAAACTGGTTAATTAACTCAGAAATTATACTTTCGTCGGTAACATCTCCTTGTAGTGGTAATGCTCCATTAGGAATATTTTCAAGAGATGCAGAGCGGCCAAGGCAAGTTACTTCGTACCCTTTTTGAATTGCCATTTTTGCGATTTGATTTCCTATTCTTCCATTTCCTCCGAAGACTATAATTCGCTTATTCATGACCTCAAAGAATAGATATTTTTTATATATTATCGATTAATGAATAAAAACAAAAAGATATCATAAAATATTATTTAAAACATTTTAACAATGAATATATTACTTACTTATACTTGGTTTAGTTATGCCACGCATAGAGATCGAAGGGCACAGTTTCTATTACTTCGAAAAAGAAGGAGTAGGGAGGACGGTTATGTTGCTATGTAGTACTGGATTAGATTCTAGACAATGGAGTGACCTATTACCTATGCTAGAAGGGAGGAAAATTATATGTCCACATTATCTATGTTATTCCGGGACTGATAGTTGGAAAGGAGATGGGGAAATTAATCCTTGGCTTGACTTCTTGGCCGCTGAATCACTTTTAATGTCAGAGGATAAATCTATTGATATTATTGGACATTCATATGGTGGTTTTATCGCCCTAAAACTGGCAAAAAAATATCCTGAAAAAATAAGAAAAATAGCAATTCATGAACCAATACTATGGGGCTGTCTTCAATTTACGGAAAAAGAAGATTTGCAAGATGAATTTGGAGAAGTGACTGAAACATTTTTTACTGAAAATCTTGATCCAGAAGATTTTCTTAGAGATTTTGTAGATTATTGGAATAATACAGGAACATGGGATTCTATGCCAGAGGAGAGAAAGAACATGTGGATGAAATTACAGCCAAAAATTCTCAGTGAAGCAAGAATGCTTTGCTATGATAAGACTCCTGTATCATTTTATGAGAATATACAACATCCAATTCTTATTACTTTGAGCAAAGAAACTCCTCCGCATCAATATGAAGTATGTAAAATAGTTTCTTCCTATTTGAAGAATGTAAAATTGATTAATGTTCCCGGTGGGCATATGGGAGTAATTACAAAATCAAAGGAAGTTGTCCCTCATCTTTTAGGTTGGTTATCATAATTTTCAAAAACATCATAATTAAAAACTCAATGGAATACAGATGACTATGAAAGTAGAATATGAGTTTCAACCGTCATTTACATTGATGACTGCCCATCTTGGACCAGGTGAAGCGATTAAAGTAGAGCCAGGAGCCATGGTTGCTCAATCATCAGATTTGAGCATTAGTACCGGCAGAGCCACTAAAGGAGGAGTGATGAAAGGAATCTTCAAAGCAGTACTAGGAGGAGAATCATTCTTCGTGAATACATTCACTGCCGGCCCTTCAGGGGGATGGGTATCTATGGCTCCTTCAACTCCGGGAGATATAAAAACATTTGATTTGAATCAAGGAGAAAATATATTCTTGCAAGGAGGTGCATACATGGCATCTACTCCCAACGTAGAGACAGATACTAAGTTTCAGGGTGCAAAATCTCTTTTCACAAAAGAAGGAAGTTTTTTTCTGAGAGCGTTCTCTAGAAATGGTTCTGGGCAGGTTTTTTACACGGCTTATGGAGCAATAAAAGAAATTGAAATAACTCCTGATTCACCAATTGTTGTTGATAATGGACATCTTGTAGCATATAGCGAAGGAGTCAATTATACAGTCGATAAATCTGGAGGATGGAAAACTACTATGCTAGGAGGAGAAGGGTTAATTCTGAGATTTTCCGGTAATGGTAAAATTTGGATACAGAGTCGTAATCTTGAATCTCTTGCAAGTACCTTGATTCCTTTTATGGGAAGTAACTAACATTTGATTAAAGGCGATGAATTCAAGTTTCTCTTTCCCAAACTGAACGATATCTGATCACATCCGGATCATCATTGGGAAGTTGTTTTTTTATGAAATCCACATTTTTTATATCTACTCCTATAGAATCAATGAAGTTGCGAGAAAGTGGCCATGGTGGACCTTCATATTCTTCTTCTTTTTCATTTAATCGGCCTATACATACCAACTGACCTGAAGGCGCCAATAAAGGAGCCATTTTGGGGGCGGCGTGAATTCGAATTGATTCAGGTATCGCCTGGAGGATATGAACTTCAACAACCAAGTCAAATAAACCAATCCATTCCTCTGGAAGAGAAAGAAGATCTGCCACTCGCCAATTGATATTTTCTGAAGAATAAATTTTTTTTGCCCATTGTATGGCTGAAGGTGAAATATCGAATGCAGTTACATTCCAGCCTTTTCTAGATAGGTATGCTGCATCTTCTCCAAGTCCACATCCAACAACTAATGCTCTTCCTCTAGACTTAATTTTTGATACCCATTCAGTAAGAAAATGATGTGGTTCACCATTCGACCAAGGGATCCAATATTCATCACCGTTTGCTGATGCATAAAGTTCTTCAAACCAATCTAAAGAGTCTGCTTTGACTCCATCTTTAATCCTCAGAGTGTTCTGTCTGACTTCATCCATGATGAATCAAAGCCGCCTGTTGCATTTTACTTAAATTAATATTGGATACGAAGCAAACCAGTATTTTCTAAAAAAACATTTCTTCATAAATGAATAGTGTATTTTATTGTTATGAGTGGCAAGAACATAGGCTCTTTAAAAAAAATCAAGACTAGTTCCAGAATAAATTGGTGGAAATTATTTTAAGAATATTTAGTTTATTTTTTTAATTAATTTTTTAATTTTGAAATCCTTTAACCGACCATGTTAAACGAAGAGTACTTATCGCTCTTTACATGTCAATACTTGCCAAATACCAAACTGCATTTGAATCGGGAGATGTTGCTGCTCTAGAAGCTATACTGCATGATGAATTTACCTTTACGCCACATGTTGGAAATGCCGTAATGAAAAAGAAAGATATATTGGCTTTTGCAGGTAGTGATTTAGTAAAAACTGAGAAACATAGAATACTTTACGAGAATAGCGAAGTAGGAGTACAGCACGCTATCGCACATTTCTCTAATGACTCTACTTCTGAAGCAGTTCTTTCTTTCCATCGATTCAAAGATGGCATGATTTTCTCTACAGAAACAGGTGCTACGCCACTATCCGATGATTATACATTAGTTGGAAGTAATAACTGAGAAAGTGTAAATTATACGCTAGAATTACATTGATAGACTATTTTCGTAGTCAATAGTCACAATTATTAGATATCAGCTAATAGTTATGATTATGAGCGTCCTGTCAATGTATACATTCATGAAGTTAGTTGATTGTATCGATGATTCTGGAAAAGCAGCAAGTCCCTTACTTCCGGATGATATCAAAAACTACCTGATAGATATTGACGGGACAGTAGGAGAGGATATACCTAATGAAGAGCCGGAAAGGATGATATCAGCAGAAGCATATCCTGATGCTATAGTGACAATTAATAGATGGTTTGAAGAAGGGCATCAAATTTGTTTTTTTACAGCTCGTACTGAAGAACACAGAGAAGTTACTGAGAAATGGTTGGAGTTGAAGGGATTCAGATATCATTCATTACTCATGGGTAAACCTCGAGGTGGTAATTATCATTGGATAGATAATCACGTAGTACGTGCTACCCGATACACATCAAAATTCACTGACCTTGTCCGGAAAAATGCAGAAATTGAAGTATTTGAAGACTAAAAATAATTATCTAAATAATTATTAATCGGTCAGAAATAGACAAATAGTATATCCTTATGGATACACTATAATGGATTTGATGATAGTTATTTCATTTCTATTTTTTATGTCTATTTTTGCAGGCGTGGGGCTTGCATCAATGATGGTAAAAGAGGATACAACCGATGATTATCTTGTCGCAGGCAGAGGAATGCATCCAGCATTAGCTGCATTATCTGCTGTTAGTACTTGGAATTCTGGATTTATGTTTATTGGTTTTATCGGATTTACTTACATGTTAGGATTTAATATCATTTGGTTGGCCCTTCTATCTACTATTGGACAAGTTGTAGCTTGGGCATGGTTATACAAATTCATACAAGAAGAAGGTCGAGAAAGAGGTGTACGTTCACTATCTTCACTAGTTGCAGATAAAGCGGGTGCACCTGAAGCAAGATTAGCTGCTGTACTGTCTGTACTTTTTCTTAGCATCTATGCAGCAGCACAACTAACTTCTGGAGGAAAGGCGCTGTATGTCATGATGGGCTGGGACGAAATGATTGGAATTTTGATTGGTTTTATACTAGTTGTAGCTTATTGTTATGCTGGAGGAATTAGAGCATCAATTTGGACAGATGCAGCCCAGTCAAGTGTAATGATAGTAGGATCTACTATTCTTTGCTGGATTGCATTGCAGGAAGTTGGGGGATTTGAAGGACTTACTAAAGGACTTGAATCACAAGACCCTTTGCTCACTAAATTCTTTCCGGCTGACTTAAGATTTGGATTCTCGATGTGGGCTTTTGCATTCTTCCTTGGAGGACTTGGTGTGGCTGGACAACCACAAGTTGTTTCTAGAGTTATGACCTTAGGATCCGATTCTGATCGTAAACAGGCAATGATTTGGTTCTTTGTATGGCAAACTCCTTTCATAATATTGATGTTGATTATTGGGCTAGCAAGTAGAATTTTATTTACTGCTAGTGATTTTGATCCAGAATTGGGATTACCAATGATGGCAATGGAAACAATGCCACAAATTGGTGTTGGAATGATTTTAGCATCTATTTTTGCCGCTACAATGTCAACTGCTGATAGTCAAGTTCTAGCATGTACTGCTGCCATCACAGACGACATTAAACCAGAATGGAGTCAAGATCATAAGACCACAAAAAGAGTGACTCTTGTTGTAGCTGCATTTGCTACAATGATTTCTATTGGGGGTTTGTATGTTCCTGGAGGAGATTCAGTGTTCAAACTAGTTGTTCTAGCCGTCTATGGACTCGGAGGAGTTTTCATTCCACTCTTAATAATACGTTGGTTGGGTTACAAGCCAGATACGACACACTCCATAGTAATGATGATTTCAGCATTTATTGGAGTAATTGTATGGACCTTACTTAAATTTGGAGATGCTGACGGTATTTTTCCCTCAGTACCAGGAATGGGTGCAGCTTTCATAGCTCACTTTGTAATGAATGAGATTAGAAGTCCTAAGTTATCTTCATTCGGAAGATTTGAAATACCCAGTCGCGAAAAATTTGGAGCTATTGCAGCAGTAATAGTCCTAGGTTTAGTTTTTAGTGAGGCAGTATATTATATCGCTGCACCTGATTCATCAAATTCATCTGATTCTAAAGGAATATATTATGTTACCATAAACCAGGAAGTTATTTTACTAGATTCTAGTTCTGAGTACATTAATGATGGAGAAACTTTAGAGCTTCAATACAGTTCTGATTCTATTGAAGATTGGCCAAATGGAAATAATGTAGTAGGAATTGCTATTTATCTATCATTCGAAGAAGATGAAACTAGTAGTGGATTAGGTTGTGCAGTTGGAGGAGATACAGAAAACGATGTAATAACTGGGACTATTAGACATAGTTTGCTTGATTTCCACAATAGTACCGTAACAGAATCATATTACAATCATCAAGGAAACAGTGGATTGCAAATCGGCGAGGATTGGCCTTTATTCTTATTTGGTGGTGCTCCAATGGATATTTGGGCTGCTTCAGAGGCTGAAGGGCCATTAAGTAATTACTCAATATCAGAAATTACAGAAGCTATTGACCTTGGTGAAGGAGGTCTTGGTGATTATTACATTGACATTACAGTTGATGCAGAAGAAGGTGGAAGTTTTCAATGTGAACATAATGATGATGGAGAACAGGTTGACTATGAAATACAGCTAATCACTTGGGATTATGACATCTATGAAATTAATGAATTATGAAAGCTAGAAAATAGAAAAAGTCTCATTAGTCTAAATGTATCCAATTTATTTCCTATATTTTGACTTCATAAATATAGATATAAGAATTATTACAAGGAATGATAACGAAACAATTGAAATTATACCTCTAAAAATTCCCTCCTCAGATTCTACTTCAGTCTCAATCTCGTCTTCTTCTAAGTTCTCATTTTCTTCTAAGTTCTTATTTTCTTCTAAGTTCTCATTTTCTTCTAAGTTCTCATTTTCTTCTAAGTTCTCATTTTCTTCTAATTCCTCATTATTTATATCAAAAGTACAACTATGATTATCAATCCTCGCAGAAGAATCGAAATTAATTGCATTCTCATCTATACAACCTAATTTTGGATTAATCATAGGTTGCCAAATCACGGATGCTCCTGCTGACCATTGATTTGAGTCATAAGAATCATATGCTCCTGCACTTAAATTGTCCAATAGTGAATTCATTATTGGCCTAAAATCATAATTTTCGGGAGAACGGAGCATGTCATAAACCGAAAATTCAGTATCAAAATAACCATTGAAATTATTTGAATAAATTCCAGGAACTGGGTCACTTGAATACGATTTTGAACGATGTGCTGATATTTTGTCAGCAGCATTAAATGAAGTTGTGGAATTTTCATTTCCATGGTTATTTTCATATAAAATTATTATTTGATTTTTCCCAAATCCTAAATCACTTCCAAAAACTGTATTATTATGTATTTCGTGATAATCTCCTTTAGCCATTATCCCTGATTTGACATTCCATAGCACATTATGATGTACAGTAGCATTACGGCCGGTATTTGTGCCGCCCATAGGGCCATCCATTCGAATCCCATATTTGGGCGTATCATGAATCCAATTATATGCAATTTCAGAACCTGATTGTTCATTCATCATCAACTGAACAACTGCACCATCACTCTGGATATGTCCAGTATTAGAAATATCATTATAAAAAATTCTGGGAGAATCCCCGATACTTAATGTGGATGAAGCTCCTACACGATGAACAGTGTTATTTGTAAAAGAATTATTTACTCCTCCAGCATAAACAGTTACCATCAATCCAGGTAAATCTGACGAAGACCAATCAATAAATTCAAAATTTGAATTATTAATTATATTGTTATATGATTTCGAATCAGATCCATGGAATTCAATAGCAGATCCATCAGTGTGAGCAAAAGAGGAATTATCGACTAGACAATTAGTACATCTATCCATTCTTGTCACCCAACGTTCATCTGTTGGCTCTCCAGCGATTCCTAGACTTCTCTTTGAAGTACTTGGGTACATCAATTCTGTATTTATTACCGAACATCCATCACAATCATAAATCTTGTAAGTTGTAGAAAAAAAATCTAAATTTTGAATTGAAATATTGTTACTATTTGAAATATCAAATGCATAAGCTTGTGTTTTGACACGAATATCTAATTCATTTGGATTTATTCCATCTTCGAACATCATGTAAATGGTTTTTTCTGTAGGATCAAACCACCATTCATGAGGTGTATCAATCAACTCTTTTTTTCCTTCAAGAAAATAATTATGATGCTTATCTCTCCAAGTTGGGACTTCTTCATATGTGAATGTTGAAGATGATGAATTAAATGTTTGAATAGTCCTGCTGTATGTCTTGAAAGATCCAACATTTAATATTGCTATTGCACCAACTGGATCTATTCCACTATCATTTAATCCAACATAAGAGCCTTCTACTCCTCCCGCGTCTTGTAATTCTCCATTTACATAATTACCGGTAGAGCCTATTGTACCATGAGCCCAATTATGCGTTAGATTTAGTACACTGTAATCACTGAAATTTGCATTTGGCCATCTTGCCGGAATTTGTTCTTCATAATCTAGAAAAACTTGCCAAGCATCAATTCCCAACTCTACTTGATAAATACCATTGGAATCTAAACTCCATTTGGAATTTAAATCATCTTTAATGCTAATTGTTCCGTCAAAAACTACTCTTTCTCCTTCTGAAGATTTAATTGTTAGATTTTCAAAATCTTGGATAAGAATAGTCTCATGATATACGCCTTCATGTATTTCTATAATATTACCATTATTTGCCATACTGATTGCATAATTTACAGTCTTATATGGGCAGTTTTTTGTTCCAGGATTTGAATCATTACCTAATTGATTATCTACATGTATTTCTAAATTAGATGATGTATTTTCCTTACTACAATCAATTGATGAATCCACTAGGAAAATTCCATTATGTGATTCTGATGGAAGAAATTCTTCGGCAATAGGGTTAATCAATATTGAAGAAATAAATATTCCAAATAGTAAATTGGAAATTCTGGATTCCAAGGTCATATGTTTTACTGGAGGAGGTTTTACTTATTGTGATTAGGGAAAAATGAAGATTTAGAAAACAATCTATTAATCATTAATAAAACATATAGGTCAAGTCTTAAGTAAGAATCAATTTCCCATGAAAATCATGAGTTTGAAACCTGATGACTACGACTTTGGAAATGAAGAAAATTATTCCTTTGCGACAACTATCACTTGCGCAAATGAAGAAGCGCGAAAAATGTATGTCCTTGCACACGGACACATGTTAAATTATAACCATGAAGAAGCAATTGCATGCTTCACAAAATGTGCTGAATTAGATCCTGATTGTGCTATGGCATGGTGGGGAATTGCATATTGTGTTTCCTCAAACTACAACTGGACCCCAGGGCTGGGTTCAGGATATGATCCAATTCAAAAGGCAATTACGCTAAAAGATGGATGTACGGAACTTGAAAAAGATTTGATCGATGCGTTATCTGAGAGGCATTCCGAAGAAGCCCGTGATGCAGCAGATCCATCAGTTCTCAATATGGGAAATAGTCCTGAGTTAAATATTGCATTTGCAGATGCTATGGCTCCCCTGTATGAAAAATATAAAGGAAATTTAGATGTTACTGCAATCTATGTGGAGGCTTTGATGAATCTAAAAGCGTGGCAGCTATGGGATAAAAATACATCAACGGGAGAAATTACTCCTGCAGATGATAATACCCTACTACTAGTAAAAGTTCTTGAAGATGCTTTCGAAAGTAGTGATGAAGCAAAGCGACATCCAGCGCTCTGCCATCTATATTGTCATGCATTGGAATTATCTCCATTCCCTGAAAGAGCGCTACCGGCTGCAGATGTTCTACGTACACTAATGCCAGGATTAGGGCATTTAGTTCATATGCCATCACATATTGATGCTTGGGTTGGACAGTGGAAAGAGGCTATGGACTGCAATATAGCAGCTGTAGAAGCAGATGATAGATATGTCGAGATTACAGGTAATGAATCACAATTTTATAAATTTTATAGAATGCACAATCATCACTTCGTAGTATGGTGTGCAATGTTTGATGGCCAATACGAAACTGCCCTAAAATATGCAAGAAAAGCAGTTAGTACACTTCCAGCAGGAGATGCTGATTCAGGAGTACAGTTCATGTTGGCTGGAATTATTCCAATGGGTGCAATATTTTTGGAATCCTATGTGACAATGCCATGGCATGTTCTAATTAGATTTGGAAAATGGGATGAAATACTCAATGAACCACTACATACTGATAAGGATGTATTTCCTGCTGCAATTGCAACACAGCATTATGCTAGAGGTGTAGCTTATGCCTCCAAAGGAATGGTTTCAGAAGCAGAAGCAGAACAAGCTCTATTCAAAGAAGCATTGCAAAATCCAGCTCTAGCAGGACGGGTTTTGCACAACAACTTGATGTATCAAGATCCTAGTGATGGCCCTTGTATTCTTTTAGTAAATGATGCTATACTTGACGGAGAGATAGAATATCGTAGACAATTCTTAGCAAAACAAAATGGACAAGAGGCTGACTTTACTGAAGCATTCAATCATCTACGCAGAGGAGTAGATCTTTCTCTAAATCTTGCATATAACGAACCATGGGGGCAAATGCAACCAGTTAGGCATATCCTAGGAGCTTTACTTCTAGAGCAAGGAGAAGTAGAGGAAGCAGAAGAAGTATATCGTGCCGATATCGATCTTTGGAAAGATAACATGTGGGGATTACTAGGACTCAAGCTTTGCCTTGAAGCAAGGGGAGATACTTCTGGAGAATTAGAAAAAGTAACTGCTCTGTTTGAAGAACGTAGTATTCGCGCAGATATAGTGCCAGCAAAAACATGCTTTTGTGCTCAAGATAGCGTCAAGAGTAGTTGCTGCTAAATCTGAATGAATTGAGCTAATTAGATAATTGTTCAATACTTTCTTTGAAGAGTGAGAGATTTATCTTTCTTGTTTGTTTTCTATCAACTATTGGATAGGGGTAATCCTTTCCAATAATGCAGTTAGAATCATGCTGAATATCAATTGGAGATAGATGTGGCTCAAAAATATATTTTGAAGGGAAATCGGCTAATTCAGGAATCCAGTAGCGAATGAAATTAGCTTTACTAGTTTCGGCATTAAGACTTGATTTGGCATCAGGACAAGGATTGTATATCCTGTAATATGGCATTGAAAATGGTGCAACTCCTGCAAGCCATAGCCAATTACCATTATTCAGAGCCCAATCAGAATCAACTAGTTTTTTTTCGAAAATGTCACGGCCATATTTCCAATTCTGCCAAAGTTGCCCACGAGTCAAAAAACAAGATACAGCATGACGGCCTAGATGATGCATCCAACCTGTGGCCTCAAGTTGTCTCATCATAGCATCGATATATGGAAAGCCCGTCATTCCTGATTCCCATGCTTTCATTTTTAATTCGTCATATTCTCCCCATTGAATAGGTCTGCAATTGGAGTTTTCAACATCATTATCCCAATTATTAACAGATCTAGAAAGAAGATAAAACATCTCTCTGAACATAAGTTGACCATGTAATGATACAGGAGGATCTGTATGTTCTGAATTAAAATGAATCTTTAAACATTCATTCCATAATAACCTAGGAGAAATACAACCGTTACTAAGGTAAGGAGATAGTCCAGTAGTAGTAGGCTCTAGAGGGTTATCTTCCATATTTGTTGAAATAGTACCAGGTTTACTGAATGAATTTACAAAATTTGGACTTTGGGAAATTTTTCGTTCAAGTCTTTCTAATGCTTCATCTTCTCCTCCAATGAAATAAGAATCTCGAATATTGGATTTTAAACCTAATTTTATCAATTTATTTTTTAGAATATCTTCAGTTATGTAATATTTTGATATTGGAGAACTATTAATCAAAATATCCATCAATCTTTGATTGAAATTCAAAGTATCAGGAGGAGATAATGAATCTCCTATGAGATAGCCATGAGGACTATTATCGAAATTTTCAGTAAATATTTTTTCAATATCCTTTGATGATTTAGGATTAGAATACTTCTTTGATGCAATTACCTTTTCTATGTCCAGAATAGTATTAACCGCAGGAAATAATTTAATATTAATATCTGAATTAACTAAATTTTCTTTTATTTTATCGATGCATGTCCGTTTACTAGGTTCTGGACAATAATCACATAATAGCCATTTAAGATCAAAATCTAGTTCTTCAAGAATAGAATGTATTATTTCTGAGGAATTGCCATGAAACATGAGAATATCTGTACCATATTTAGTTTTGAAATTTTTATTTAAATTCAATAAAGACTCATATAGAAATTTTTTTCGATTGTGACCTATTTTATTTGTGTCATCGTTAAACCACTCTTCTTCCATTATGTATATCGGAACTATGGATTCGATTTTCTCTGAAGACGATGCCCAATATAGTAGGGGATTATCATGCAACCTCAATATGTTACGAAACCATACAATAGATTTATCCATTTAATCAACCTCTATATCAAAAAACCAATTGAAAAACAATTATTATTGTGATATTACGTAATGATTAGAAATTTAAACTAATGTTCAAGGCCATTGTATATTTACATTGTAATTTTAATAATATATTAATCGTCTAATTTCTTTTGCAAAAGGAGAATGACTTTTTCTTAGTTGAAAGCCCCGGGAAGGAAGGTCCAACGTATATCTTGTGAGTCTACTTTCTCATAGTACTGTTTGATTCGAGGTTCTTTGGCAACCTTATCATGATATTTTATGAGGCCGGGATATTTAGAAATAATTGATGCGTCCATACCATCATAATTTCCTGAAAAAAGTCCGAAAAGGCCTGTAAATAATTTTAGATCTGCTATGCTTATTTCATCAGTGCCTGCCGCCCAGCCAGTTTTTGATTCACCAATTTTCTTTTCCAACAATACTAGATTCTTAGTGCCATCTCCTTCTGGTCCGAATACCTCTTTTCGTATTCTAATCCTCTCATCTAAATCTGAAATTCCAAAGGTTGAATCTAATGCTTTTGATAATGGCCCCATAGCATCTATGAATTCATCGGCTTTCGCTCTTTGAAATGGTTTTTCAGGGATAAAACCTGACAAATGTCCGACAAATCTCAATATAGAAGTAGATTCGGCAATGGTACCGTCTGGAGTTTGTAGGATAGGTAACATATCCCATGGAAGATCTCCATTATCTTTCATCTTACTATATTCTACACCATCAACTGTTACATCTTCCCATTCCTCTCCTGATAGAGATAATGCAATACGTATTGCCTCTGCTCTGCCGGGAGTTGGGAAATAGACTAATCGAAGCATATGATTGCCTCTATGTTATCCTACTTGAATGATTCACTCCGTAGTTTCAAAATAAAATATTAATTATAAAAAGTACGTATTTTTCTACTTACGATTTAGAAATAAATAAATTAAATAAAGAAATGGGAGTGAAATTAATTTAACAGAAAAATCCATCATAAAAAAATCATATGAAGCAAAAGCAGGTAATTTTGAGACATTAAATCCTAACAAAGTTAAGATTCCAAGGAAGAATAATCCTATGATAGGTAGACCAAGAACAAGGAGAACCAACGTCCCCCAACTCCATTGATACCAAGGAGTTGGGGTGTTATCAGTAGATTCCACAGACTGTTCACAGTCGTTATTACTTACAATAATATTCCCGGCATTAAAAAATAAATTGGATTTATTAAATTAGTTGAATTTTACTAGACTAGTTCTTCAACTTGCAATTCAAAACAAACTACTTCAACTGATATTTGTATTGATTCATTTTCATCATCATCTTCGGTAGGAACTTGGGATTTTTGAACTTCTAAATCTATTTGTACATCCAGAAGTCCGAGTCCATATCCATTTTCTGTCCATGGAACTGATGCTGTGGCAGCATTATAACTTCTAATCTCATATTGTTCTCCATCATAATCTGGATATGCCCGAATTTTTAATGAAATATCTTCACAAGAGTTAGAGCCGCCGCTCATTGTATTATTATCATCGTTCCATTGCAGGTTGATTTCAGAATACAATATACTACCTTGAACTGTATCACAAGGATCTTCGCCTACTATTGCAGAGTTAGTTTCGTCGTATGAAATTATAATATTAATTTCACCAATGAGATGTCCCTCTGGTATTTGTGATTCAAATATTTCAAAATTAATTATTTCGGTTTGGCCATCAGATAAAATTA
>MDSZ01029067.1_pt1 | contig 19430 bp, 19 predicted proteins | sample 811201 | NCBI WGS metagenome assembly MDSZ01 (sample SAMN05326647, study PRJNA326480) | marine metagenome | isolation source: seawater | place: Indian Ocean: North | collected 2010 | reverse complement strand
GTATATTTTTCATTTACTTCTTCGCTGATATCATGAAGCTCTGTGCTAAGCATGTCTGATCCAATTAAATAAACGTAGTTTGAGTGTTCTTTAAAATCACCTATTCTTCCTATCATGTCTATATTTAAATTAGCTACTGTATTTTCTAAAGGAAATATAGGGTGGTCTGTATAGTACTTACTACCTAAAAGCCCTTTTTCTTCACCTGATACCGCCATAATAAGTATAGATCTTCTTGGGCCGAATCCATCTTTTTTCGCTAACATGAAAGCTTCTGCAATTTCCATTGCAGCAACCGTTCCGCTTGCATCATCGTCAGCTCCGTTAAAAATTAAACTGTCGTGTTTTCCTAAATGATCATAGTGCGCGGTTATTACGATTAATTCTTCTTTTAAATCAGATCCTTCTATGTACCCTAAAACATTTTCTCCTTTTATTTTTTGTTTTTGTCCTAATAGTTTTTTAATAAAAGACATGTCACAATCTTCACATTTACACAAATGTCTTCCTGATTTTACTTTAAATTTTTGATAATATTTTTTTCTTTTATATGGAGGTATACCTATATCTTTAAAGTGATTCATAATATAGTCAGCTGCCATTTTCTGTCCTGGCTTACCTGTTTCTCTTCCTTCTAAAGAATCTGAAGCAAGAACACTTAGGTGTTTTTCTAAATCGTAAACATTTATTGTTTCTGCATATTTTGTGTTTTCTTGTGAAAAAACCAACATCCCAATTATATTGAATAGTATTAATAAAGTATTTGTTTTTTTCATTTTTAAAACTTTATTGCTAATAATACTTTTTTCATTTTATATATTTTATTTTATCAACTCTTCTTTCGTGCCTTCCTCCTTCGAATTTTGTAGATAGAAATATATCAACTATTTTTTTTACTTCTTCCCAGCTTAGATGTCTTGCTGGCATAGTAAGCACGTTTGCATTATTATGTAATCTTGCTTGTTCTGCTATATGAGTATTCCAACAAAGTGCTGATCTTATTTCCTGATGTTTGTTTGCTGACATATTTATTCCATTGCCTGTTCCGCAAAATTGTATTCCTATATTGTTTTCATTATTTTCTATGCTTTTTGATAATTGGTGTGCAAAATCAGGATAATCTACACTTTCTAAAGAATAACATCCGTAATCTGTTATTTCTTTTCCTTTACTAGATAAATATTCTTTTAATTTTTCTTTATATTCAAATCCTGCATGATCACAAGCAAGTCCTATTTTTTTCATTTTATATTAACAATTAATTTGTATTTATTGATATATGATTCTTAATAATTTTGTTAAAAATTAATTAAATAAAAATAACATTTTTTCTTAATTATATAAATTTAATTTATACCTCAATTTTTTTTGTTTTTGTATTAATTTTTTATTTGTTTTTTTAAATCATTTTTTTAACTTATTTACTAACTTTTTAAATTATTTAAAAGTTAAAAAATTATAAACAATTATACTTATTAACACTATTAAATAATTTATTATAAACTTTATAATACTTTGTTTTTCAATAATTTACTATTAACATTTATATTAACATTCTTTTTATAATTGTTAATTATATTAAATTATTTTTTGTTTATTTTTTTTATTAACACTATTAACATATTATATTAAAAATCATATTTCTTTTTAATTAAAAAATAAATAATAATTATATAATTAAGTGATTAAAATAAATTCAAAATAATTATGTTTTTAATTGATTAAATAAAATTGTAAGTTTATACCATTATTTATAAATTAAACCTATTATGAAAAATATACTTTTACCTTTTTGTTTATTAGTTTCTTTCCTTTCATTCTCTCAAGTAACCTATTTTGATGATTTTGAATCTTATAATCTCGCTGATCCTATAGCACAAACTTCTCCTCATTGGAATAGCTGGGCTGAATTAACAACTCCTGGAACCTTACCACCATTTGCAGATGATATAATGATAAGTAATACAATGGCTTCAAGTGGAGATTACTCACTTCATCTGATAGATGCTACAGGTAGTGGAGGACCTGGAGATATACTTTTAATGTTTGATACTACTCAAAATATTACACCAGGAATGACATTAGGAACTCCTTATACAACAGGAACATTTCATTTTTCACAAAAAATATATGTAAGATCAGGAGCAACTGCTTATTTTAATTTTCAAGCAGAAAACACTCCTGCTGTAATGTGGGCTCTAGAAGTTCAATTAGATGCAAATGGAGGTATTACAATGAGTAATCAAGGAGGAACATCTTTTAATTGTACTTATCCTATTGCAACATGGTTTGATATAGAATTTATAATAGATTTAACAAATAATGTTTGGGAAGTTCTTATAGATGGAGTTTCTCAAGGAGCATTCTCAAATGCATATAATCAAGTAGCTTCTTTAAATTTATATCCTTACACAGGAGCTGAATATTATATAGATGATGTTTATTATTCTTACGATACCACTCAAATAGTATTAGACAGTTTAGATTTAGCAGTATCAAATGTAGTGGCTCTTAATGGTCTAGATGGACAATTAAGAAATCCTACTGTAGAAGTAATAAATCTAGGATCAACACCTATCACTTCTTTTGATATAGATTTTTCTTATAATGGAGCTTCTATATCTGAAACAGTAACAGGGGTATATATTACAACAGTTGGAACATATTCAGTAAATTTTACTAATAATATTACTCTTTTAGGAGGGGCAAATCCATGTATTGCAACTATATCAAATATAAATGGGGCTCCACAAGATAATAATCCAGCCAACAATACTTTAACTAGCCAAATTCAAGCAGTAACACCCGCACCAAATAAACTTGTAATTGGAGAAGAAGCTACAGGAACATGGTGCGGATGGTGTCCAAGAGGAGCGGTAGCTCTAAACTGGATGGAAGAAGATTACTATGGATATTTTCAAGGAATAGCGGTTCATAACAACGATCCAATGGGAGATCAATTTTTACAACCATTAGCATACACTTATGATGTTGGATTAAGTCCTTATATAAGCGGTTATCCTAGCGCTTTAGTTGACAGAGGAGCAGACATAGACCCTTCTGATTTTAGTATTGATTTTATGCAAAGAGTAGCAGAAATGCCAAGCGTAACAATAACAGCAGGCGCAACACAAACAAGCGATAGTATAAAAATATCTTTAACATTAGATTTTCTAAAACCTATAAACGGAAACCTTTCCTTAGCTTGTGTTTTAATAGAAGATAGTGTGACAGGTCAAGGACCAGACTGGTATCAAGCGAATAGTTATAGTGGCGGAGCAAACTTAATAGATGTTGATGGTTCAAATTGGAACACAAAACCTTCAAACGTGCCAGATTACTTAATGGTATATAGGCATGTTGCAAGAGCAATAGCCCCAACTTTCAACGGAGCACCGTTAAGCATGCCAACCTATAACACAGGTATGACAGAAACACTTTGTTTTGAATTTAGAATAAACCCAACATGGGATTTATCAAAAATGCATATAGTGGGAATGTTTATTGATAATTCAGGAAGAATAGATAATGCTTCTTCAACTACAATTGATCAAGCAAGCACAAATGGATACTCATCTTTTTGTTCAACAACAACACAAGCAATTAATTTAGAGGGTCCTGAAAACGCAAACACTCAACTATATCCAAACCCAACAGCGAACGAAATAAATATAACACAATTACCTAAAAACACTAAAGAGATTTCTGTAATTAACACAGAAGGAAAAAGAATAATGTTTTTCGAAAAACCAATAAATAAAATAAATATTCAAAAAATAAAAAAAGGAGCATACCAGCTACAAATAAAAACAAGTAGCGGAATAATAAACAGGACGTTTATAAAAGAATAAACTCGGCTGACCTAGAATTAAATGAAAAAGAACCAACTTGGATAGTAACAATATCACCAAGTTGGTATTTTTTCTTAGTATTTTTTCCTAATAAGGAAAAAGAAGAAGGGTCATAAAAAAACACATCTTCTTTAATAGTATTTATTCTTACAAGACCCTCGCACTTATTTTCAACTAAAGAAACATACATTCCCCATTCAACCACAGAAGAAACAACACCTTTAAAAAAACCACCCTTTTTACTTTTAAGAAAAGAAACTTCAAGACGTCTACTCAAAGACCTTTCTGCAGAAGTTGCAAGCTGTTCTTTTTTAGAACAATAAGAAGAAATAGAAGAAATAGAAGAAACAGAAGAAAAAGGACGATTAAATAAAAGGTTTTTTAAAAGCCTATGAACTACCAAATCAGCATACCTCCTTATAGGGGATGTAAAATGACAATAATTTTCAAATCCAAGACCATAATGACCAATATTTATTTTATCATAAGCAGCCTTAGCCATAGAGCGTAAAACTAAAACTTCAAATAAACTTTTTTTGTTAAGATCTGGATGTTTTATTAAAGAATTTAAAAAAACAGAAGAAGAAAGTTTTTTAGGTTTTCTTGAAACACAATCCATTTCTTTTGCAAGATTAAAAATTTCTAACAACTTTTTCTCATCAGGACCAGGGTGAATCCTGTAAATACAAGGAGTTTTGTTTTTTTTTAAATGCTCAGCAATAGTTTTATTTGTTAAAAGCATAAAATCTTCCACTAAACGATGAGGGTCAAGTGGTTTTTTTACATCTACAGAGCTAACAAAACCAGAAGAGTTAAAAGAAAAAACAGGTTCTTCTCTTTCAAAATCAATCGATCCTGATAAAATTCTTTTTTTTCTAAGCGTTTTAGCTATCGAGTTTAAAGCAAAAAGCTCTTTAAAAAACAAACCCTTTCCATTTTTTAAAATATCACTTGCCTCATTGTAAGAAAAGCGTTTGTCAGAATGTATAATAGATTCGCAAATTGAATAATCAACAATAGAACCTAAAGAGTCAAACAAAAAAACAACAGAAAAAGCTAAACGGTCTTCATTTGGAGTTAAAGAACAAATGTTGTTTGAAATATTTTCAGGCAACATAGGAACAACATGGTTTCCTAAATAAAAAGAAGTAGACCTCTTTTTAGCCTCTTGGTCAACAAGAGAACCCTCTTTAACAAAAAAAGCAACATCAGAAATATGCACCCCTATTTCATAAATACCATTTTTAATTTCTTTAAAAGAAATAGCGTCATCAAAATCCTTAGCATTCTCCGGGTCTATAGTAAAAGTGGTGGTTTTTCTAAAATCTCTGCGTTGAGACAAACAAGAAGATATTGTCGATTCAAGGTCGTAAAGAGAAGCTTCTAAAACTTTTTTAGGAAAAGAAGAAGGAAGGCCGTATTGATTAATAATAGAGGAAACTTCAGAAGAAACAGCTCCACAAAAACCTAATTCACGCATAACAAACCCGCTTGGGTTTTTTTTGTTTTTTGGCCAATCATCAACTTTCACTAAAACTTTTTTATCAACTAAAGAAGTAGATAAGTTTTTTTCTTTTGGAAGAAAGATGTCAAAATAAACAGATCGATCATCAGCAATAAAAAAACAAAAAGATGAAGAAAAATCCAAAACCCCCACAAACTCATCACGACATCTTTTCACAACTTTTGTGATTTCTGGCTTTTTTCTTTTTAATGATTTTGAAACCAAAACCACATCTCCCTCTAAAGCAAAAAGACTATTCTTAGAAGAAATAAAAAGCTCTTTATTTTCAACTAGAACAAAAACCCCTTTCGAAAGAGATTTAACCACCACTCCTTTAAATCTAGACAAAGAGTTTTTTTTATTTTTTTTTCTCATAAATAATAGATTGTAAAAATAACTTTAATTTTACAGAAAATGGAACGCTTCAAAAAATACACAATTAGTTTTGTTTTGGTTACAATAATGTTTTCGTGTAGCACGAAAAAAGTGTTTAACGGAACCGCTGAGATAGAATGTCCAACATACAAAGATCCAACCCTTGAAAAGGAAAAACAAACAACAACCAAGTATAAACTAATATTGCTAAAAGACGGAAAACGAGTTTTTGGCAAACAAAAAAGAGGAAAAAGCAAACTATTCAAAAAAAAGATACTTAATTAGGGGAATTCGAAACCCAAAACACCCTTGTCTCGTTTATAAAAAAAAGGAGACATGAAAACCAAAACAATAATATACTTTTTGATTTTACTGCAGTATCAAACGAGCAGTCAACCAATAAAAACACACAGCTTCTTTACAAAAACAAATTCTTTTTTTCCAGCAGAAAAATCAACCTGCATAACCACTGACAATAATAATAATATATGGGTCGGAACACTTGAAGGGGTATATGTTTTTGATGGAAAAAAATGGAGCACATTCCAAAACATAAATATTAAGGGAAAAAAAGTTCTAAGCATTGCTGTAGATTCAAAAAATACAAAATATATAGGGACAACAAATGGACTTGTTGTTGTAGAGGGAAATAAGATAAAAAAACACTTAACACAAGAAAAAACAGGAAAACAAAACAAAATAAGACAAATAGCTATTGATAAAAAAAACAGAAAGTGGTTGGCAACAGAAACAGCAATCATTCTTTTCGATCCAACAGCAGAAATAAAGTTTAAAAGAAAAATAAAAAGCAAGAAAGAAAAAAACTTTATATCAATAGCAATAGAGGAAAACGAACAAGAAACAATAGTTTGGGCAGGTACTAATAAGGGCCTTTATTGTTTGAAAAACGATGTCTGGAAAAAATATGATAACAAAAACACTCCAATTCCAGACAACCATATATGGAGCTTGTTATGGGACAATGGGGTGCTCTGGATTGGAACGAAAAAAGGACTAATTAAAAAAGACCAAGAAGAGTGGAGTTTGTTAAAATGTAAAAAATCACCCGTAAAAAATAAAGAGATAAGGTCTCTTGCAAAAGATCGTTACGATCGTTTATGGGTAGCAACAGAAAAAGGATTTTTTTCTTACGACGGAATAGAGTGGGGAAACGAGAAAAATATCAAAAAGACCCCAAACCTTGTTTTTGTTGACAGAAAAGACAACAAATGGGTTTCAACCGAAAAAGGAATTCTAGTTTACAACAAGGAAGGTATTGATTTTAACCAAGATAATGAGAATAAAAAAAACACGTTGAAAATAAACACACATAAAGAAAAAACAAAAATATCTTATTACCTAAAAGAAAGCGCTAAGGTAGAATTAAAAATAATAAGCCTACAAGGAAGAGAAATAACCACAATTGTTAACGAACCCAAAACAAAAGGAAACCATGATTTTTATTACAACACAAAAATGTTAAAAAAGGGAGCTTATTTTTGCACTCTTCAAACAGATAAACAAAAACAAATGAAAAAACTTGTAGTGATGAAATAAAAACATTTGGTTAATACGCAAAAAACCCGGCAGGAACGCCGGGTTTTTTGTTAAAACCTTTTTAAAAAACTAGCTCCCCCTCTAGGACTCGAACCTAGGACCCTCTGATTAACAGTCAGATGCTCTAACCAGCTGAGCTAAGGAGGATTAAAAAGGATAGCAAAAATAGAATAAAGCAACTAATTATCCAATATATTTGCAAAAAAACAAAATGAAAACATTAGTGGTAGGAACAGTGGCTTTTGATGCAATCGAAACCCCATACTTAAAAACCGAAAAAACGGTAGGAGGAGCAGCAACATACATCTGCCTTTCAGCATCAGCAAACACCCAAAATTTAAAATTAGTCTCAGTAGTAGGTGGTGATTTTCCAACAACCACTATCAAAATGCTAAAAGAAAAAAATATTTGTTTAGAAGGGCTCCAGATAAAAAAGGGAGAAAAGACTTTCTTTTGGTCAGGTAAATATCACCAAAATATGAACCACAGAGACACTCTAGACACACAACTTAATGTTCTCGAAAACTTTAACCCTGTCTTACCTGACAGCTACAAAGACAGTGATATAGTGATGTTAGGAAATCTAATTCCTACCGTTCAAAAAAAGGTTATTAATCAAATGACAAAAAAACCAAAACTTATCGTGCTAGACACCATGAATTTTTGGATGGACAATTTTATGACAGAGCTTAAGGAGGTTTTAAAAGACGTGGATGTAATTACAATAAACGACGAAGAAGCCCAACAACTTTCAGGAAATAACGATCTAATAGAGGCAGCGAAAAAAATAAAAGAAATGGGCCCTAAATATATTATAATAAAAAGAGGAGCTGAAGGAGCAGTCCTAATTCATAAAGAAAAACAATTTTTTGTACCAGCTATTAAACTACAAAAAGTTGTTGATCCAACAGGGGCCGGAGACACTTTTGCAGGAGGCTTCATTGGGTTTTTGCAAAAAAACAAAGAGCTCTCTTTTGAAAATATGAAAAAAGCGGTTATTCACGCAACCGTCATGGCTTCTTTTTGTGTTGAAGAATTAGGCATAAAAGGAGTCCAGAACATCGATGAAAAAAGAGTTATAAAAAGAACCAGACAACTGGAAAAAACTGTAGATTCAGTTTTTGTTTGAGATGTTTTTTTCATACCACTCATCAACAGCCAATTGCTTTTTCTGATAAGCTAAAACCGCAAGTTTATCACAGCGTTCATTTTCAACATTTCCATCATGACCTTTAACCCAGACAAACGAAACAGAGTGTTTTCTAAACACAACCAAAAACCTTTTCCATAAATCAGGGTTTTTGATTTTTTTAAAAGCTTTATTTTCCCAATCAAACAACCAACCTTTTTCAACCGCATTAACAACATATGAAGAATCAGAGTACAAAACGATAGGGATCCCAGAGGTTTTAATGGCCTCTAAAGATAAAATTACCGCTAACAACTCCATCCGATTATTAGTAGTTTTTCTAAACCCCCCAAAAATCTCTTTTCTGTGGTTTTTAAAAAGCAAAACAGCCCCATACCCTCCAGGACCAGGATTGCCAGAACAAGCACCATCTGTATATATTTTGATTTTCATTACAAACTAGATTTTATAGTGCTTTCTATAATTTTTGGAAAAAAAATATATTCTAACCGTTTAATTTTTTTTTCAAGACTTTCGATGGTTTCGCTTTTTTCCAACACAAAGCTTTTTTGAAAAATTACCCTTCCGGTATCATACTCCTCGTCAACAAAATGAATACTGATACCCGATTTTCGTTCCCCAGAAGAAATAACACTCCTATGAACGTTTTTACCATACATACCCTTACCTCCATATTTTGGTAAAAGGGAAGGGTGGATATTTAAAATTTTATTTTTAAAAAGAGAAACAATTTTTTTAGGGATTTTAGCCAAAAACCCTGCCAAAACAATAAAGCTTATCGATTCCTTTTTCAAACACTCTTCCAACAAAGAAGCGCCCCCTGGTTCTATACAAAAAACAGGCAACCCTAGTTTATTAGCCCGAACAACTGACCCAGAATTACTTTTATTAGTACAGAGTAGACACACAGAAATCTCTTTAGAAGATCTAAAATACGAGTATATATTTTCCATATTAGATCCCGAGCCAGATGCAAAAATTGCTATACGAACCAAATTTGTTTTTTTTCAAAAATAGTATAAACAATTACATGTTGAAAGACTAGATAGAAAAGTTTTCAATTTTTTAAAATTAATGTCTTTATTTGCTGTTATTAAACATAAAATAAAAACAAAATGGCAGATATAGAAACAAAAGTAAAAGCAATAATTGTGGATAAGTTAGGAGTAGATGAGTCTGAAGTTACAAATGAAGCAAGCTTCACAAATGATTTAGGAGCAGACTCTCTTGACACCGTTGAATTAATTATGGAATTCGAAAAAGAGTTTGATATACAAATACCTGATGATAAAGCGGAAAACATAGAAACTGTTGGAGATGTTATAGAATATATAGGGACAGCCTAGAAAAAAAACAATGAAAGAAAAAAGAGTTGTTGTTACAGGAATTGGAGCGCTTACCCCCATAGGTAATAACTTAACAGACTATTGGAACAACTTACTTATGGGAAAAAGTGGAGCTGGCCCTATAACACTTTTCGATGCATCAGAATATAAAACAAAATTTGCTTGCGAAGTAAAAAACTTTGATCCAACTAATTTTATTCACAGAAAAGATGCAAGAAAAATGGATAGGTTTTGCCAGTTTGCGATGGCTGTTTCTGAAGAGGCGATATCCGACTCGAAACTTATTTCCAACAACACAAATTTAGACAGAATAGGGGTTATATGGGGGTCTGGTATTGGTGGTCTAGGAACTTTTTACAACGAAGCAAAGAGTGTTTCAAAAGACAAAACCAGGCCTAGGTTTAACCCATTTTTTATTCCAAAAATTATAGCAGACATTCCTGCAGGACACATATCCATCAAGTATGGATTTAAAGGCCCAAACTACACTACCGTTTCAGCGTGCGCCTCTTCTACACACGCATTAATTGACGCCTTTAATTATATAAAATGGGGCAAGGCAGATGCTTTTTTGGTAGGAGGTTCCGAGGCTGCTGTTAACGAGCCTGGAATAGGGGGGTTCAATGCAATGATGGCACTATCAACAAATAATGAAAAACCTAAAGAGGCATCAAAACCCTTTGATCGAGACAGAGATGGCTTTGTTTTAGGTGAAGGAGCTGGGGCTTTTGTTGTTGAAGAGCTTTCTTCTGCAATAAATAGAGGTGCTAAAATTTATGCAGAGATAATTGGAGGCGGAGCAACAGGAGACGCACACCATATTACGGCACCACACCCTCAAGGAGAGGGTGCAAAAAGGGTTATGAAAATGGCTATAGAAGATGGTATGATACAACCAAATCAAATCGACTATATAAACGTACACGGAACCTCTACTCCACTTGGAGATGTTGCTGAATTACAGGCTATTCAAGACCTGTTTAAAGAACATGCGTATAAACTAAATATAAGCTCTACAAAATCCATGACAGGTCATTTGTTAGGAGCAGCAGGTATTGTTGAGGCAATCGCTTGTGTAATGGCAACCAAAACCAATATTGTTCCACCAACAATAAATCAATTTAATAGAGACGATAATATAGATAAAAAACTTAATTTAACAGAAAATATTAAACAAGAAAGAAACATAAACTATTCACTAAGCAACACTTTTGGTTTCGGAGGACATAACGCTTCAGTATTGTTTAAAAAGTACCCTGCGTAACTAAAAATGAAAAGAAAGGTAAAAAAATTATCACCCTATAATTATCATGAAGAAGATTTAGAGTTTGCAGTTTTGGCTATAAACACACACAGTAAAGGGTATAAGCTTTGTTGGAACATAAACAAGAAATTAAACTGGGATCTAAAAAAAATAAAAGACCACACCACTAAAGAAAATACGTATTTCGCTAGATATGGTTATGAAACAGAAGATTATGAATACGAATTAATGGCTAATCAATCATCGTCAGGATACCTACTCCCTTCTAAAAAAAATGTAAATTTTTTTTTGAAAATAACAAGTCCTTTTTGTAATAAGAAAAAACAAGAAATAGCAAAAAGTTTTCAAAAAATACCAGAGGTTTTGTTAGTGTTTGGCTTAGAACTAAAAAAACAAGAATACACAGAAAGATTTATATCCAATGATTAGAAAAACTAAAATAGTTGCCACCATAGGCCCTGCATCAAAAAACAAAAAAGTATTAAAAAAAATGATAATGCGAGGGGTTAATGTGTGTAGGTTAAACTTTTCACACCTGACACACGTAGAAGCAAAAGAAATCATATCAACCATTAAAGAAATAAACCAAGAACTACATGTGCACACCGCAATTCTTGCCGATTTACAGGGACCAAAAATAAGAGTTGGAGACATTAAACAACCAATACATTTAAAAAAAGGACAAGAGGTGGTATTCTCAACCAAAAAAAGAACACAAAACACTGTATACATAAACTATTCAAATTTTGCTAAAGATGTAAAAAAAGGAGATCGTATTTTGATAGATGATGGAAAAATAGCACTACTAACAATAGATAGCAATAATAAAGACAGAGTTCTTTTAAAAGTAGTTTTTGGAGGAGTTTTAAGATCTAACAAAGGAGTAAATTTACCCAACACAAAAACAACACTATCTTCACTAACAATTAAAGACAAAAAAGACTTAAACTTTATTGTTGGAGAAAAAATAGAGTGGATTGCATTATCTTTTGTTAGAAGAGCAAAAGATATAGAGTTTTTAAAAAAACAAATAAAAAAACACAAGTCCACTATAAAAGTGGTTGCAAAAATTGAAAAACCTGAAGCAATAAACAATATAGATGAAATAATAAAAGTAACAGACGCAGTTATGGTTGCTAGAGGGGATTTGGGAGTCGAATTACCCCTTCACAAAGTTCCGGTTTACCAAAAACTGATAGTAGAAAAATGTATAAAAAATTCAAAACCGGTAGTTATAGCAACACAAATGCTAGAAAGTATGACAACTAATATATCAGCAACTAGAGCAGAAGTCAATGATGTTGCTAATTCGGTTATTGATGGTGCAGACGCGATGATGTTAAGCGGAGAAACCTCTATTGGCAAACATCCAATAAGAACTATTGATACAATGAGAAAAATAATCAGAGATGTAGAAAAAAGCGAACATAATATTTCAAAAAACATCACACAACGCCAGTTTTTAAAAAATAAAAGGCTTATTTCAAATGCAATTTGTTCTAATGCTTGCCAGATAGCAGAAAAAACCAAAGCCAAGGCAATAATAACAATTACATACTCCGGATACAACACTATAAAAACATCCAGTTTTCGACCCTCAGCTTTTATATACACTTTTACAAACAACCACACCATACTCAACACTCTCAGTCTAGTGTGGGGAGTCAAGGGTTTTTATTATGATAGAGGAACAACAACTGACCAAACAATTGAAGAAACAAAAGAAATATTAAAAAGAAATAAACTGTTAAAAAAAGGAGACCTTGTTGTTAACTTAGCTAGTATGCCGGCAAATCAAAAAGGAATGACCAACATGGTTAAATTAAGCAACATATAAATATGATAAACACAAAATTATTAGCAAAAATTTGCGAAACAGCTGGAGCTCCAGGGCACGAGCAAAGAATAAGAGAGATTGTACTAAAAGAAGTAGCCCCTCTTGTTGATAATATCGAAATTGATAATATGGGAAACATCCTTGCGATAAAAAAAGGGAAACAGAAAAAGAGGGTTATGATTGCCGCGCATATGGATGAAATAGGCTTTATAGTAACACACATAGACGATAATGGGTTTGTGTTTTTTCATACACTTGGGGGTTTTGACCCAAAAACTCTTACAGCCCAAAGAGTAATTATACACGGAAAGAAGGACGTGGCTGGAGTAATGGGAAGCAAGCCAATACATTTAATGAATGCGACAGACAGAGCAAAAGTTCCAACAGTAAAAGATTATTTTATAGACACCGGAAGACCAAAAAAAGAATTAGAAAAAATTATTTCTATTGGAGACACAATTACAAGAGAAAGAAAGTTAATCGAAATGGGGGAATGTATAAATTGCAAGTCTTTAGACAACAGGGTCTCAGTATTTATTTTAATAGAAATGTTTAGAGAAATGAAAAAGAAACCTCCATATGATGTTTATGGGGTTTTTACCGTACAAGAGGAAATAGGGATTAGAGGAGCAAACGTTTCATCTTTAAGTATAAATCCAGATTTTGGATTTGGCCTAGACACAACTATTGCATGGGACACTCCTGGAAGCACAAAACAAGAACAGGTTTCTTCTTTAGGAAATGGAGCTTGTATAAAAGTTATGGATTCTTCCACAGTTTGCGACTACAGAATGGTTTCGTATATGAAAGAAATTGCAAAAAACAAAAAAATCAAAACTCAACTTGAAATACTTCCCGCAGGAGGAACAGATACTGCTGGCATACAAAGAATGAATCCAGGAGGAAGTATAGCAGGAGCTGTATCTATTCCCACAAGACATATTCATCAGGTTATAGAGATGGTTCACAAAAAAGACGTTAGAGCTTCAATAGATCTCTTAAGAAATTGTATAGAAGGCCTAGATAAATATGATTGGAGCTTCAAATAATTAGAACTAAGAAGATGAAAACTGTTTCAAAAACCTAATGTCATTTTCAAAAAATAGACGCAAATCATCAATTTTATATTTTAACATGGCAATTCTTTCTATACCCATTCCAAATGCAAATCCAGAATATACATTAGAATCTATTCCGCAATTTTCTAATACCGCGGGATCAACCATACCACAACCCATAATTTCCAACCACCCTGTTCCTTTCGTGATTCGATAATCAGACTCTGAGTTTAACCCCCAATAAATATCAACCTCTGCAGAAGGTTCAGTAAAAGGAAAGTATGATGGGCGAAGCCTTATTTTTGTTTTTTCACCAAACATTTTGCGAGAAAAAAACAACAATATTTGTTTTAGATCAGAAAACCCCACATTTCTATCAACATACAATCCTTCAATTTGATGAAAAATACAATGAGCTCTTGAAGAGATAGCCTCATTCCTATAAACTCTTCCAGGAGAAATAGTTCGTATCGGAGGCTTAGAGTTTTCCATATAACGTATTTGAACAGAGGATGTATGTGTTCTTAACAACACGTCTTTATCTATAAAAAAAGTGTCCTGCATGTCTCTTGCAGGGTGTTCAGCGGGTAAGTTTAGAGCAGAAAAATTATGCCAATCATCTTCAATCTCTGGCCCTAAAGAAATTTCAAAAGACAAAGATTTAAAAACATCAATTATTTGATTTCGTATTAACGTAATAGGATGTTTACCCCCAATCTTCTTAAAAGAAACCGGCTTTGTAAGATCTGTTTTTTTAATCTTCACATCCTCAACAACCAACCCTCTTTGTTGAGTTATTTTTTTCTTAACTAAAACCTTCAGATTGTTTAGCAAAAAACCATACTCCTTCCTTTCTTCTTTTGATACAGAGCCAATTTTTTTAAATAGATTGGTTAAAACCCCCTTTTTTCCTAAATAAAAAACCCTAAAAGAATCTATTTCTTTGTTGTTTTTAGCACGAAAAGATTCAATTTTCTCCTCTATCTCTTTTAATTCACTTAACATTTTGTTTCTTATTTGTTATATTTGTCTTATTAAAACAAAGTAACAACATTTATGTTAAATACCATAGTTAAGTCCAAAACGCTTTTTATACTTCTTTTCTCTCTTTGCTTAAGCTCTTCATGCCAAAAAGAAGAAACAACTCGAGCAATTATTATAGTTAAAGATTCAAATGGAGTAAGGTTGAATGCTGCGAATGTGTGGATTTACCCAGATGCTACTCAAATTCCATCAAACTTAGAATTAGTCGACGAAATGTCTCAGTTAGGAGTGACCGATTCAGATGGCTCAAAAGAGTTTGAATTTCCTAATGAAGCTATCTTGAAAGTGGAAGCTGCAAAACAAGCAGGAAATGACTATTTAAGTGGAGAAAATGTTGTTCGTTTGCTAAAAGGAAAAACAGTAACTAAAATTGTTGAGATTAATTAAGATATTCTATTATCGCCTTTTTCATTAATGTCTCTTGTTGTTTTTCGGTAAGACTTTTAAGAGCCTTGGTTTCTTTCCAGTGAGGCCATCCATCTTCATCAACATAATCAAACACGTAGTAACCATAGTTAGAAAGAAGTTTACAAATAGCCAAATGAAAAATAGACACCTTGTCTTCTTTACTAAATTTTTTTAAACCCTTGTTCAGCTCTTGGATACCAATCAAATAAAGCACCCCCTTAAGATTAATATCTGAACCAAATCTTTTTTGTAGCTTAATAAGCAAATCATCCCAAGCCGTATCAATATCCATAAAAAATTAAGAAAGAGATTTTATGCCAGGCATTTCCTTGCCCTGTAGGTAAGAAAACATTGCTCCACCACCAGTCGAAACATAACTAACATCATTAAAAAGATCAAATTTTTTCAAAGCAGAAATAGAATCCCCTCCACCTACAAAAGAAAAAGAGCCTGATTTTGTTGCATTAACAATCGCTCTTGCAACTCCTCGAGTTCCATTTTCAAAAGCGACTTTTTCAAAAACTCCCATCGGCCCATTCCACATTATAGTAGAAGATCCAGCAATAACTTTGGAAAAAAGTGATAAGCTTTTTTCTCCTATATCTAAACCCATATAACCTGAAGGAATATTTTTGATATCAGAAACACAAACAGGAGAGCTGGACGAATTTTCTTTTGCATTTACTGAATCAATAGGCAAAATCAGCTGAACATTATTTTTTTTAGCAGCATTACAAATATCTTTAATCGTTTTTTCTTGATTTTTTTCAACCAATGAGGAGCCAACCGAACCTTTAAAATAACTAACAAAAGTATAAGCCATTGCCCCGCCAATAATCAAATTATCTATCTTATCAACAATAGACAAGAGAACACCAATTTTATCACTTACCTTTACACCTCCAATTATAGCTGTAAATGGAGAGAGAGGGTTTTTTGTTATTGAACATAGAGATTCTAACTCTTTTTCCATAAGAAAACCCATAAATCTTTTATTTTTAAAAAAAGCAGGAACGATAGAGTTAGAAGCATGAGCGCGATGGCTAACACCAAAAGCGTCGCCAACATAAACATCTGCCAAACTTGCAAGTTTTTTAGAAAAAGAAACTTCCCCTTCCTGCTCTTCTTTATAAAACCTTAAGTTTTCTAAGAGCACAACCTCTCCATCACCAATGCTTAACACTTTTTCCTGAACACCATCTCCTATACAGTCTGGAAAGAAAAAAACATTTTGATTTAACAGCAATGAAAGCTCTTTAGCAATTGGTTTTGTGGAGAACCGCAGATCCTTTTTATTTATCGGCCTTCCCAAATGGGTTATAAGAATTAAACGACCACCAGTAGATAATATTTTTTTTATAGTTGGAATGGCAGCTTTAATACGAGTATTATCGATTATATTCATATCCTCATCTAAAGGAACGTTAAAATCTACTCTTAATAAAACACGCTTACTTTTAAAAGAAATGCTATTAATACTATTCATATGTGCAAAAATAAAATAATAGAAAAAAAATACTATTAAAATTTTTAAATTTGACCTAAATAGAATTTTATGCTTTTTAATGACATATGTGGGTTTGAGCAAACAAAAAGACAACTATTAGAGTCAGTTAAAAAAAATAGAGTTAGTCATGCACAGCTTTTTTTTGGGCCAACTGGAAACGCTAAAATCAGTTTAGCACTAGCATATGCACAATATTTAAATTGCCTTAAAAGAACAGATAAAGATTCTTGTGGAAATTGTAATTCATGTATAAAATATAAAAACCTAACCCATCCAGATCTTCATTTTATTTTCCCGGTTTTAAAAACTCCCGAATACAACAAACCAATAAGCGATAACTTTATACAACAATGGAGAGAAATGGTGCTTTCTAACCCGTATTTTAATATTAATAATTGGATTTCACATTTAGACGTGAACAAAAAAAAATTAAAACCACAAATTTATGTTCATGAATCTGAAGATATTCAGAAAAAAATGATGCTCAAAAACTATGAAGCAAATAAAAAAGTATTCTTTGTTTGGCTTCCTGAAAACATGAATATCCCCGCCGCAAATAAGCTTTTAAAAACTATAGAGGAGCCAAACCCAAAAACAGTGTTTATTATGATTTCAGAGAATGTAAATAAGATTATACCTACAATAAAATCTCGTTTACAAATGATAAGAACCAAAAGGTTTTCTATTGACGAGGCTAGTTGTCAGGTTGAAAAAACAAATCAACCAGTACAAAATATAAACGAACTTTACCAACTAACAAACGGAGATATGGGGCAAATCCTTTTTTTATCAAGAAACGAAAATGAGGTAAATCAAAATTTTGAAGAATTTGTGTTTATAATGAGAGCATGCTATCAAGCAAATATTGAAAAAATAAGTATTTTTACTGAAAACATGTCTTCTAAAAACAATATGCAACAAGAACTTTTCTTAAGCTATGCGTTAAAAATAATTCGAGACTGCCTGTTATATAAATATTCTTCAGAACTATTATTGATCAGTAAAAAGGAAAAAGATTTTATAGCTAATTTTCACCAATTTGTAAATGGAGGAAATATTGTTCAGATTACAGAAGAAATAGAAGAAGCTATACGGTTGATAAACAGAAACGCAAACCCTAAAATTTTATTTTTCGACCTTTGTTTAAAACTTACAAAGCTGATAAATAGCAAATCTAAAATTGTAAATTAATGGGTTGCTCAAATTGTGATACCTGCGAGATATCTGAAAAGAGGGGTTGTGGAACCAGTTCAGTGTTCGATTGGTTACAGCAAATTGACCAAAATAATCAAAGCAACACAGTAGAGGTAGGCTTTAAGGCAGACAGAAAAGAATACTACACAAACAATACTGATTTAAAAATAAAGAAAGGAGAGTGGGTAGTTGTGGAGGGCAACCCATACGGGTATGATATAGGAGTGGTTACCCTTGTGGGTGATCTAGCCAAATTACAGTTAAAAAGAAAAAATATCAACACTCAAAAAACCCCGTTAAAAAAAATACAAAGAATAGCTACAAAAGAAGAAAAAAAGAAATTTAACACACACCTTCTGAAAGAACCAAGTATACTTTTAAAAGCCACACAAACAATTAAAGATTTTGAATTACAAATGAAGCTTTCGCAAGTAGAGATGCAGGGAGACGGAACTAAGGCTGTTTTTTATTACACTTCTGATGAAAGAGTAGATTTTCGTGAGTTAATAAAAGAATTTTCCAGAATATTTAGGTTTAGAGTAGAAATGAAACAAATAGGTATTCGACAAGAGGCTGCAAAATTAGGAGGAATTGGTAGTTGCGGAAGAGAGCTATGTTGTAGCACATGGATGACTAAATATCCATCAGTTTCTACTAAAGCAGCCAGATACCAACAACTTTCAATCAATCCTCAAAAAATTTCAGGACAGTGTGGTAGACTAAAGTGCTGTTTAAACTTTGAATTAGATGATTATGTAGAATCGTTAAAGGATTTTCCTAACCCAAAAACAAAATTAAAATCAAAAACAGGAATAGCAAAATATTTTAAGATGGATGTTTTTAAGCAAAAACTATGGTACTTCTACGAAGAAAAGCCATTTAAACTTATTGAGCTTTCGTTAAGAGAAGTTAATAAAATAATAAAACAAAATGAGTTAGGAAAAACTCCTAATTCAATACAAAAAAACCCTGACAATCAACAAAAAAACTTAACGCATAAAATAACCGAAAGCGATTTAAACAGATTTAGCTGATAACATAAAATGATAACAAAAAAAATTATAACATTAACCCTATTGTTTTGTATATTTTCCTGTAAAAAAGAAGCTTTATATCAATCATACTTCGATTTAAATGAGCAGGCGTGGCATGCAGACAGCATTATAAAGTTTGAAACCAAGATAGCAGATACTATAAATGATTACGATGTATTTTTAAAAATAAGACACACAACTAAATACAAATACCAAAACCTATTTGTATTTATTACAATGCTTAACGAAAACAATGTTGTTTTAAGAGATACGGTAGAGGTGTATTTGCATGACAAAACAG
>MDSZ01238090.1_pt1 | contig 19432 bp, 14 predicted proteins | sample 811201 | NCBI WGS metagenome assembly MDSZ01 (sample SAMN05326647, study PRJNA326480) | marine metagenome | isolation source: seawater | place: Indian Ocean: North | collected 2010 | reverse complement strand
CAAATTAAAGGTTCAGAGCTTAAGCGAATCGTAGCAGAGGAATTATCTAAGTTAGTAGAGTCGGATGAGTCAGATTTGTCTATTTTGGATCTGATAACTGTGGAAGAGACACCGTCACTTGAAAACTTGCATCAAGACGAGAGAGGTTGGTATGAGATTGTCGAAGATCCGACAACGAGAACAACTCGCAAGAACTATTATCCCGGAATAAAGGCCGATCTTGAGCAAGAACGCCGCCTTAACCGCATGCTCTACAAAGGAGGTCTAGAGGACCTTGAGAGCAAGATACCTAGAAATCGTAATCCTGGCTATGTAGGAATAGACGATGTTGCCCAAGGGCAACCATTTCAAGTCACCCCTAAAGATTTGCCTAGCCCGGGCCCCCAAACAGGCATATCAAGCAGAGGCTTGAGTCAACTTTCAAGAGAGGCCGATGCCGTTAGAGATATTGTGGCGCCCATCACCGCCGCCGCCACCGCTGCAAGAACAAACCCTGCAGCGTTAGCTCGAAACATCGCTAACGCAGTTGTCGCGCCAATCACAAGCCCCAGAACTGCTTCTGTACTCAACCCTGCAGTAGGTACTCCTGCTGCTTGGGCAAGAAATCTTCGTGCAATTCCTAAAAACCCCTCGGTCTTATCCAGAGGTCTCGGAGTATTAGGAGCAGCCGGCACTCCGGTAGCCCTCGCCGGCGCATTCGACCTCGGGCAAGGCGCTGGCACTGGTTTAGGCAAAGCAATGGGCATAGTCCCAGTTGATCCAGAGACAGGAGAAGCAAGATACGGACTGTACGATGCAGATACTTGGGAAGCTGTCGGAAGTGGTCTTGCCCACTACGGCGGAGAGGCATGGGATGGCCTCAAGTCTGCGGCTGGCTGGCTTTTTGAAGATGAAGAGCGCCTAAATGACTTGATTAGGGAAGAGCTTCAAGCTTTGATGTCACCTAAAAAAAAAAGATTAATAACTGAGGACGATTCTCAAGCGCTTGTGCAGGCAGCATATGAGAGACAGCTTGCCGCAGACAGGGCCAACAAGGGATGGGACATCTTAATGCGCGCCTTCGGGAAGCAAGAATCTGGTGACGATCCTACTGCTCTCTCCGGCGCCGGCGCATACGGAAGATTCCAAATTATGCCAACTATGTGGAAAGCTTGGCACAAAAAAGCAGAAAAATATTATGGATTACCAGAAGACTCGCTCAAAGATCAGGCGAACAACCCTAGGAATCAATATTTAGTAGCACGCTACCAGATGCAAAAATACCATGATGAATTTTCGGGCTATGGGGATCATTCACCACACGGCACTGTATGGGGAGATATAGCTGCAGCGTGGTATGCCGGCGAAACAAAGGTGCGCAGAGCATATCAAGCAAATGAAGCGATAGCCGCGGGCAAAAAGCCTACTAAGAGACAACAACGGGCTTTAGACTGGGTGTCTTCTAGAGGAACTTTTCGTCCCGATCCTAAGGATCGGGCTGCAATAACGAATTATTGTCGTAAAGGCTTAGACCCTTCGCGTCCGGACGAGGTTGCTTGTCCGGAAGAGCCAAGAGTCGGTACCTATGTTGATCAGCTTCTTAGCAAAGCAGAGGCGATGAGGGAACCCCAGCCGGCAACTACTCCAGAGCCCGGCCCAGATGATTATATAGCCGATGCCCGAGAAGCCGTCCGTGTACCATTCGACTTCTATACGGATCCGACCGGCGCCTCTCCACCACCAACACCGTCTCCTGAAAAAGAGCCTACAGATTCGACTGGCGATCCTGAGGTGATTGTCAAGGCGGAACCTCTCGCCGAACCCACGCCGGTCGACCGCGACGATAAAGCGGTGATATCACAACCGGTCGCAACGAACAATCAAGATGATCAAGAGGACGAAGAGACAGATGATGTTATGGATAAGTATTTTTCCAAAGCAGGGCAACAAGCTATCGCATCTGCTGGTTGGGGCACCCCATCGCAATAAAATTAAAAAGAAATGGTTAAAGAAGAGAACAACGAACTAATTATTAACAAGATTTGGTCTTAAAGGAATTTATATAATGGCAGATTCAAAAACCCTCGAAATCATCCGCGGAATCTCGCAGGCCGCAGCAAACGCTCATGATGGAGCACACGACGAGAGATATTCTTATGATGGCGAAGAAAGAAAAGTTGGCCTCAAGAGAGAAGAGGGAGACATCGTTCTTGATAGCCGGAGTTTTGACGGTTTTCGTATAAAGTTTCACGGACCTCTACTTTGCATTCACTATCATGGCGAAATTAAAATCAAAGATTTGCACAACAGCAAGTTTGAATCAGAAATTGAGAGCATGTTAGCTGACATAGCCAAGTATCTCAAAAAAGAGTACAAAAAAGTTACAGGCAATGCACTTACACTAACCAAAAAAGGAGAGGTGGAAATAGATGTTCAGAGCACCTCTAGAGTTAGAGCATGGGTTCAAGCACACTGTTATTATAAAATTGGAGGCTTATCCGATGTCGAAGAAGTAGGACAAGGTTCTGAAGATCGTATCGATGATGCAATTAAAAAGTTCTTAGCAATTGGCAAAGAACAATATCCGGGCACAAAAAAATCTAAAAATATAACAAGGAGCAAAGAGTAATATGATACTTGATAGATTACAAGAGATTCTGAGCGAACTGTCCTTGGCCGTCAGAGATGCTGAAAAGTTTGATAATGGAAACGCATCGGCCGGCCGCCGCGTGCGTAAGTCTGCGATGCAGGCCATCAAAGAACTTAAAGACTTGCGCGCGGAAGTAATGGGCGAACTGCACGACCGCAAAGGCGACTAATAAACAGGCAAAATATTATGTCATACCAGCTTTCAAAAAATGAAATTTTGAAAGAGATCGTTAAATGCGGGAAAGACCCAGTTTATTTTTTAAATAACTACGCAAAAATTTCACATCCTCAAAAGGGCTTGATAGCATTCCGCACATACGATTATCAAACCTCTCTACTAGAGGATTTCAATGCGCATCGATTTAATGTTATCCTAAAAGCGCGCCAGCTTGGAATTTCCACAATTACGGCGGGATACATAGCTTGGCTAATGATGTTCCATCGCGACAAGAATATATTAGTTGTTGCAACAAAGTTTGGGACTGCGTCAAACTTGGTGAAAAAGGTAAAATCTATTATTAAAAGAGTGCCTGACTGGATCCAAATAACAGAAATTGCAATAGACAACAGGACTTCGTTCGAACTTTCCAACGGCTCTCAGATTAAGGCCTCTTCCACTTCCGGAGACGCCGGCCGCTCAGAAGCCTTGTCTTTGTTGGTTATCGACGAGGCCGCTCATGTCGAAGGGCTTGAAGAGTTGTGGGCCGGCCTTTATCCGACTCTCTCTACCGGTGGTCGCTGTATTGCGCTTTCAACGCCAAATGGTGTTGGAAACTGGTTTCATAAAATATACACAGAGGCAGAATTACAAGAAAATGTATTTAATCCGATTAATCTGCCCTGGGATGTACATCCGGATCGCGATAGAGACTGGTTCGCGCGCGAAACAAAAAACATGTCAGCTAGAGAAATCGCGCAAGAGCTTGAATGTAACTTTAACACCTCTGGCGAAACCGTAATACATCCGGATGATGTTGCTTGGTTAAATACTTTGGTAAGGGATCCTGAATATAGAACAGGGTTTGACCGAAATTTTTGGATTTGGGAAAAATATGATTCGGCCTGCACATATGTGCTTGTTGCCGATGTGGCTCGCGGCGACGGCGCAGACAATTCCACATTTCATATCATAAAGTCCGACACAATGGAAGTAGTCGCAGAATATCAAGGCAAGCCAAGCTTAGACCAGTATGCCGGCATCTTGTATCGAGCAGGGGCAGAATACGGAGATTGTCTTTTGGTTGTGGAAAATGTGGGCGTAGGCATATCGGTACTGGAGAAGCTAATCGATATGGAATACCCAAATCTTTACTATTCGATCAAGAGCACGCATGAATTTGTGGAACAGTATCAGGCAGAAACGATGTCGAATTCTGTTCCCGGGTTTACAACCTCCACCAAGACTAGGCCAATTATTGTGGCTAAGCTTGAGGAATTCATCAGAAATAAACTAATTACTATATATTCCCAGAGGACATTCAAGGAGATAACCACATTTATTTGGTATAATGGCAAGCCGCAAGCTATGCGCGGATACAACGATGATCTGATTATGGCATTGGCGATTGGCTGTTGGGTCAGAGATACAGCTTTACAAGTTAACAAAAGAGAAGTACAATACAAAAAAGCAATGTTAAATTCTGTGTATGTCGCGAATACTAGTATAAACACATCAGTTAAAGGCATGCAAGGATACAAGAGAGAAGAAGATATGGATAGGCACGATAAAGCTAAAAAAGATTATGAAGAATATAAGTGGCTATATAAGGGTTAAAAATGGCAAGAAAGAAATCAGTTAAAAATCGTAGAAACAACAATCCCAGGAATCAAGAGTCAGAGCTTTTTAAAAGGCTAACTAGACTTTTTTCTGGACCAATTGTCAATTACAGAACCCAAAACATCCGCCGGTACCGCCGCAGACATTTAGATAAGTTTAAATTTAAATCTGCTAGTGGAAAACAGTTTAAAAGATCTGATAGCAACCCGTTCGCCGCATTAGAAGCGGACTTGATGGCGAACCAAAATCGCCAGCACAGATATTCAGATTTTGATCAGATGGAATATACTCCGGAAATTGCATCTGCTATGGATATTTATGCCGACGAAATGACGACATCCAGCGCACTTAAGCCGATGTTGTCAATCAAATGTCCAAACGAAGAAATAAAGGTTATTCTCTACAATTTATATAACAACATTATTAATATCGAGCATAATTTGTTCGGCTGGTGTCGAACTATGTGCAAGTATGGTGACTTTTTTGTATATTTGGATATCGAAGAGGGGCTTGGGATCAAGTCTTGTATCGGCCTTCCGCCAAACGAGGTCGAACGCTTAGAGGGAGAAGATGAAACAAATCCCAACTATGTACAGTTTCAGTGGAACTCTGGAGGCCTTACATTCGAGAACTGGCAAATTGCGCATTTTCGCATTTTAGGAAACGACAAATATGCCCCATATGGAACTTCTATTTTGGAAGCCGCTCGACGCATCTGGCGCCAGCTTACAATGTTGGAAGACGCTGTGATGGCTTATCGTATTGTTAGATCGCCAGAGCGCAGGGTGTTTTATGTAGATGTGGGCGGAATTCCACCAGAAGATATTGAACAGCACATGCAAAAAATTATGACTCAGATGAAACGAAACCAAATTATCGATCCGGAAACTGGAAGAGTTGATTTGAGATATAATCCGATGAGCGTGGAAGAGGATTATTTTGTACCCGTGCGCGGCGGAGCGTCGACCAAGATTGAAACACTATCAGGAGGCTCATATACAGGCGACATCGACGATATCAAATACCTTAGAGATAAGTTGTTCTCTGCTCTTAAAATCCCAGCCTCTTACTTATCAAGCATGTCCGAAGAGGGGGGAGGAGATGACAAGACAACCTTGGCTCAAAAAGACATAAGATTTGCCAGAACAATTCAGCGACTCCAGAGGGTGATCGTTAGTGAAATAGAAAAAATTGGCATAATTCACCTTTATACTTTGGGCTATCGCGGAGATGATCTGCTGAGCTTTAAAGTTTTATTAAACAATCCATCAAAAATGGCAGAATTACAAGAATTGGAGCACTGGAAGGCGAAATTCGATGTTGCTAGCGGTGCGACAGAAGGTTTCTTTAGTCGCCGCTGGATTGCGCAGCACTTATTTAGCATGGACGATGAAGACTTTCTGCGCAACCAAAGAGAAATGTTTTATGATCGTAAATTTGAAGCAATGCTTGAGGTCGAGGCCGAGTCGGTGATTCAAGCCGGCTCGATTGAAGCGGAAGCCGATGCCTTGGATATAGCAGAAGACGAAGGCTTGCTTGATGGTGGCCCACCGATGGATGCCCCAGAAGACGAGATTCCAGAAGAAGGTCCGCCTCCGGATGACGCGCCACCAGCCGCCGCAGAAGATGAAGATTCGGCGCTTTTAGCAGAGCCCGGTAAACGAGATGATGAGTATTGGGTTAAGCACAGGTTCCCTGGGCCGGCCAACCGAGATGTTCACGCATATCACGGCGATCACGGATGGTCCTATTACCAACCTGCAAAGCGAGACGGCAGGGAAAACACGCGTGGCCAAAACTACCGCGCCCAAATGGGCATGCCGGATGGATCTTTCGGCGCCTCTCAGAGGGCTACATATCCCGGGAAAAGAGGCGTCGACGGGCTTGATAGTATAGTGAAAAGTCTATACGAAACGGAAGACACTATTTATGATGACGAAGAAAGTAGCTTATTTAGTATCAATAATGACACTAGGACATTATTGGAATCATTAGAGAGATCGGAGAATAAAATTAATGAAGACGAAGCATAATAAAAAAAGAAATACCGCTTTTTTGTACGAAACATTGATGGTCGAGTTGACAAAATCAACATTATCAGAAAACAACGAGGCCAAAGAAACGATTATAGAGATTTTATCAACACATTTTCAAAATGAATCGGTGTTGAGTCAAGACTTAAATATGTATCGTTCTCTATATGAAACACAGGGCGTAGATCCGCGCACGGCAGAAAAGCTGATTGCAGAGGTTAGGTACTCTAGAGACCGAAATATTGACAACAGAAAGCTTTTTAACGAGCAAACTGCCCTTATCAACATGATCAACAAGAGGCTATCAAAGCAAGTATATAGCAATTTTGTTCCCGGGTACAAAACTATGGCCACAATATCTCAATTATTTAATCAGAATATTATGCCAAAACATAGAGTGTTGCTTGAAAAGGAGTTGATGGAGTTTTTGACCCGAGAAGAGACCAAAGAAAATAACAAAAAGTTGATGCAAATTGACAATTTGGTATATAAGACTTTCGCAACCAAATTTAACGAAAAGTATGGAGATTCTCTCCTTAGTGAGCAAAAAGATCTACTAAGCAAGTATATTATGTCGTTCGAAGATAACGGTGTGTCGCTAAAGATGACAATAGCTGATGAACTAAACAGAATCGGCACCCAACTTCGCGAAGTTTACGAAAATACAGAAATATTATCAGATGAAGATATGATTCTGGCGACGAAAAAGGTTGAAAAAATGGTTGAAAGGTTCAAATCGGAACCGATTAGTGAATCCATGCTTAAGAATGTCTTAAAAATGCAAAAACTAATTCACGAGATTCGAGAGTAATGTCAATAGATGTATCAATAACAGATCCACAAACGGATGATGATCAAAAGCGCACCGAACCGGGCGAAACGCAGCTTAGTGTCAAGCTTAATATGCGTAAAGGCTCAGACGGCTCTGTTATGATATTCGATCATGAGGACATCGACATTGTAATACTCCCGGAGAAGTCAAAAATTGTCGCATTACCCAAAGACTTGATAACAGACGAGACTTATGAAACTCAAAATCAACTTTTTAAACACTTAGCAAAGAAGGGTGTTATTGAATATGATAGCATTAAAGGCGGATCGGTATATGGAGCTTTTGAAGCGGTAATACAAAAGTCTATATTTGAAGGAGCGAACCCGATACAGCTAACTATATTGCAAATTGCCAAGTTTATTGAAGATGAACGGCCATATTTTGAAGCAGAAAAGGCTTATTTTGATAGAGAAGAAAAGAAACTACTAGATCCGGACACGGACGATTCTACGGATCTTGGAGAAGTCCCACACGAGGAGACAAAAGGCTCTCTTCGCCCGGGCTGGATTCGCGGTCCATACGGCATTTACGATATGTATCGGGTGTAAGATTGAGTTTATTATTTTTTGTTCTAGCGGCGTATGGCCTAACTCAGATACTAGTCTATGGTTCGATATTCGACTCCGTAAGACCTACTAAAGGAAAATTAGGAGAACTATTTCACTGCCCCATGTGCCTAGGCTTCTGGGTCGGGGCATTTTTGTTTGGAATAAACAAATACACAGAACTATTTACATTTGAATACACAATTGCCAATTTATTCATCTTAGGGTGGCTGTCATCAGGAACTTCTTATATATTTAACATGGTTTTTGGCGACTGCGGTATAAAGATACAATTTAACGAAACAAGGAGTGGACATAATGAAGACCAACATTTGGACTAACAAGTGGCATTTGCAACCTGTCCGGCGCTGCTGCAAAGGATCTTAACTCATGCGGGTAGCGCCCGCATATAAGGAATATTTATTATGGGTAAAAAACTATTAAGAGAATTTTATGAACTTTGTGAAGGAGGAATGTGCCCAGACATCCTAACAGAGTCTGAAAAGAAGTTTGTTGCTTCTGGCGGCATTATTTTGTCTGGCAAACTGCAAGAAGCTGAAGCCAAGAACGGCAATGGACGAATTTATCCCAAAAAAATATTAGAAAGGGAGATGAAGAATTACGAGAAGCTGATCAAAGAAAAGAGAGCGCTCGGCGAATTGGATCATCCGGATGATTCTGTTATAAACCTTAGAAACTGTTCACACTTAGTAACAGAGGTGTGGTGGGATAAAGATAATACAAACGCAGTTCACGGCAAGATTCAGTGTTTGGACACTCCTTCTGGAAAGATTTTACAAGAACTTGTCCGCGCCGGCGTAAAACTGGGAATATCCTCTAGAGGTCTAGGTTCTGTAACAGAAAGCCGCGGAGATACCATAGTTGAGGATGACTTCCAACTAATCTGTTTCGACATGGTTTCGGAACCTTCCACGAATGATGCCTTTATGCTGCAAGAAAGTAAAGATAGTGATAATAGCAACTTAACCAAATCGGATCGCGTGTGGCGCACTTTAAATGAAATTTTAAAAACGGATGAAGAATGAACAAAAACGAATTAAAAAATACGCTAAAGCCTCTAATAAAGGAGTGCATAAAAGAAGTGATTCTAGAAGAGGGGATCCTTTCGGGAATTGTTTCTGAAGTCCTCCGCGGAGCCCAAGCCGCAGGTGCTGGCCCAATTGTAGAGTCTCGCCAAACCTCGTCTCAAAATGCAGAGACACAAAGGGTACGAGAGTTTAGAGAACGCGAACAGGCCGAAAAAGAGCGCAAGCGGAAAATACTTGACTCCAGAGAAAAAATGTCAAAGGCTATTGGCCGCGCCGCCTTTAATGGTGCAGATTTGTTTGAAGGCACGGAGCCTCTATCGAGCGGAGGAAGTCCGGAAGCCGCTCCGTCTTCACCCGGAGCGCTAGCCGGCGTAGCCCCTAATGACCCGGGGGTAGACATCTCAGCGCTATTTGGATCTAAAAATTGGGGTAAAATGGTGTAATTATGGCAAGAAGTGCAAACATGACTGTAAGGCCGAGAGGCAGAAGAGACACGCCCGAGCGAATGATTCGGCGTTTTACCAAAAAGGTTAAAAAAGCCGGGATTATCGACGAAGCCAGAAATCGCAGACACTATGAAAAGCCCTCTGTTAAGCGTCGCCGAAAACAGAACGCAAGAAAAAGAGCTATCGAGCGCGCCATAGCAAAAGAAAAAGCAAAAAAGCAGACTAATTACAGAAGTAATCGTTAAAGGATCAGCTAATGAGAGATCATCACACACATATACAGAAAGGATATGCAACTTCCGGCGGCCGAACAAGGCATGTTGTCAATTTGGTCAAGCCGGGCACAGAGGGCACGGCAGCCTACTCTTGGGGTGATAGCGACGGCGCTGCCGACAGCGCACCCTCATCGGCAACCGATGGATATGTTAACTTTGGGCTCAACAAAACATTGCACGCGGTTTTTGCCAACGATGATACCACCAAGACACACACCTTTGCAATTTGGGGCTACCATTCGTTTTCTCAACAGTGGGGAAAAATAAACCTTATGGATATTACGGACGGCTCTCACGCTGCCGTCTCTGTGTCTGTTGCGACCGGCATCGATCATTACCTCACAGTTCCCATTGAGGGCATAGAGCGCATTTATGTGCAAAAAACCGACACGAATACGCCAGCTAGCGGCAAAACCATAACAGTCTATTTGGGCGTGAACACGATTTAATAAAGGATTAGTCAATGAGAGATCACCACACACATATACAGAAAGGGCACGCAACCTCTGGAGGTCGAACAAGACATGTTGTCAATTTGGTCAAGCCAGGCACAGAGGGCACGGTAGCGTATCACTATAGTCATGATACTGAAGGAGACGGCGCAGGCACATCAGCCCCTTCAGCAGCAACCGATGGATATGTTAACTTTGGACTCAATAAAACATTGCACGCGGTCTTTGTTAATGATGATACTGGGAGCACGCACACCTTTACAATTTGGGGTTATCACTCGTTTTCTCAACAGTGGGGAAAAATAAACCTTATGGACATTATGGACGGCTCTCACGCTGCCGTCTCTGTGTCTGTTGCGGACGGCATTAGTCATTATCTCATGATTCCCATTGAGGGCATAGAACGCATTTATGTGCAAAAAACCGACTCACAAACTATCGACGGCCGTCTCGCGGACGACAACGCGAAACACATGAAAGTTTGGCTGGGTGTGAACACAATATAAAGAGGAGTTTAGACTATGCCAAGTAGCGGATGGGCGTATACAGATTTAGGGTACTTTAAGGAGTTGGGCGGACCTACGGGCTCCGTCCAGTTTTTAGTATCGCAAACCGAATTAAGTGGAAGTAAGTATTTCGTATATTCTACTGCTTCGAACAATATTGGCATCGGCCTTACGAGCTACCATGGCGTAGGCGATATGGAAGTCGGCAAAGGGCTTCCCGCCCCAGAACACAAAGTACACATTGTCGGAGATGTATCTGTAACAGGCTCGATTTATGCCGACAACTATATTATCAAAAATGTATCGCAGGTTGAATCTGATGGCGATACCAAGTTTGGAGACACTTCCGCAGATTACCATGTCTTTACCGGTAGCGTTTCTGTTAGTCAAAAATTGGCCATAGGAATAGACACCCCAGAGACATTACTTCATGTTCGAAACGGAACCGCCGGCACTATTGCAACAATTGACGGAGCAATCCTAACCTTAGAGTCTAACGAAAAGCCCAAAATACATTTTCAGTCTCCCGGCGCCTATGGAGGCTCAATTGTCTTTGGTTCTCCTACTGACAACGACGAAGGGCAGATCGACTACGATCACGGTTCAGATAGATTTCTGTTCAAGACCGGTGGAAACACCAAAATGACGATTTTGGGCTCTAATGTTGGAATCGGAACAAGTAGTCCTTCCCAATTGTTAGATGTCGATGGCACCGCTACCGTGAACGGCTTACAAATTGCTAGTTCTGCAGTGATGGCGAACATCTTAGATGAAGATGATATGGCGTCCGACTCTGCCACGGCTCTTGCAACACAGCAAAGTATCAAGGCCTATGTCGATACTACAGTAACAGCACAAGATCTCGACTTTCAAGGAGATTCTGGAGGCGCTCTGAGTATTGACTTGGATAGCGAGACGCTTTCTATAGTTGGTGGCACCGGAGTAACGACAACAGGCTCAGGAAATCAGGTATCTATCGCCACCGACGCAGCGCAGACTCATGTTACTTCGGTCGGAACATTGACTTCTTTAGCAGTCACTGGCGACCTAACTGTGGACACCAGCACACTCAAGGTGGATTCCACAAATAATAGTGTTGGAATTGGTACTGCCGCACCCGCCGACCAGCCTGACGAAAAGAACGATCTTGTTGTTGGGAATTCGTCAGGCCATCACGGAATGACAATTGCTTCTGGTGTGACCAGCATTGGCACAATCAGATTTGCGCCCAATACATCAGTGAACGACATAGAGGGTTGGATTGATTATTCCGGTAACACCAAAAAAATGAGATTTGGGACAGACGGTTTAAATACCAGAATGACGATCGACAACACCGGGAAAGTCGGAATTGGAACTAGTACAATAAACTCTACTTTAACTGTTGATGGAAATATCGCCGCCGGCGCTTCTGGGTACCTTAATTTTGGTACGACAGATGGCTCAAGCGGATATGGTTTTAGAGATAATAGCGGTACCGTAGAGTTTAAGAATTCGGGCGGCTCATGGGCAACCTTCGGCGCCGGCGCAATGACTTCTTATGTTCTCGAAGACGCTGATGGAACAGAGGTGACAGTTGGTGATGGTAACGAGGTTAAGCTATCTGGGTCCAACGGTATCACAATTAATTTTACAGATACGGATTCCGGATCGGACGCGGATCCATATGACCTGACTCTTACACTCGATTTAGCCGCAGCAACAGCCGCGGCAGTGACTGTCAGTGCAGATTCGATTGCGATCATCGATGCGGATGATTCTAGCACGACGAAAAAAGAAAGCATCGCAGATTTAATTACCGCGGTCGCCGGCGTAACGGCCACCACAGGACTAACGGCCACTAGTGGAGTTCTTGGCGTAACTGATCTGCATCCCGTCGGAGTAGATGGCTCAGCAAATCAACTCTTAACAGACGATGGCGACGGAACCGTTACTTCTGAGGCAAAAGCAAAAGTCGACGGCGCAACAATGACACTAGGCGACGGCACGGCCGAAGACACAGTGTTGATGTTTGATGGAAATGCTGTCGACTTTTATGTTGCTCTGGACGATAGTGAAGATGACTTTGCAATCGGTGTTGGCAATTCGGTTACGCCGAATAATACAGTAATTGCGATTAATGACTCCGGACAAATTCAGGCAAGAGACGCGTTTGCTGCGAATGTCGCCGGCACATTTGGCACATTTGCCGGCGGAGATACCTCTCCTTCTGTAGCTACCGGTAACTTGTGGAAGACGGACAACAGTGGTGCACACACTATTGATGATTTCGATGATGGCATCGCAGGCCAGACCATAGTGGTCCTCTCGACACACACTGTTACTTTTGATGTGACCAGCACCAACCTCCACGGAGGATCCACAAACATTGTCACCGCCAATGGAGACATGACGGTTTGGGCAAATGCGGATGGTACAAATTGGTATCTTGTACAGTTTATGGATGTCAGCGCAGATATGTCATCTCCTGCCGCAGCCGGCGGGACGATGAGCAGCTTCAGCCTAGCTGGCGACGCAGGCTCAGCCCAGACGATTGAAGACGGAAACACTCTTACGATATCTGGCGGCACAGGAATTGACACAGCTGCAGGAGCAACAGACACAGCAGTTATTACACTGGACTTAACAGAAGTGATGACAAATTCAGCAGTCGCCAACGCCGTCTTAACTTCCGACGGAGACGGAACCTTAACCGCAGAAACTGGCTTAAAGTTTAGCTCAACCACACTTGAAATTGGCTCGGATGCATCGTCAATTGTATTCGGCGAACACGGCGAAGTACAGCTATCACACCAGCACAACACAGGATTAGAGATTATAGCAGCAAACCCAGCAACCGATGGGTGCGTCGGGATGCTTAAACTGACAGCAGAATCAACAGGAACACCAGCGGCCGGATTCGGCGCCGGTCTTGTTTTCGCGGCCGAAACCGCCGCAGGTTCACCCGGCAATACAGAAATTGGCGGCGTGTTCGACGCAGAGCTAACAGATACCACAAGTACATCGGAAGATTTTGCCTTTGTGTGGAGACTGATGCAAAACGGCGCTAGCATTTCGGAGCGCATGAGACTTAAGTCAGACGGTACCATAGCATTGTCCGCAGGCTCCGCCGGCGATCCAAACATTCTGTTTGATATTAACGGTTCCGGAAAGTGGCGCCTCGGAGTTGATGATAGCGACAGCGATAAGTTTAAAATTGATGGCGGTGGCGGCCTAATAGGATCTTCAACAGCGTTTTCGATTAACTCGGGAGGACAGACAGGAGTAGGCTACGGCGGCGCCTTTACCGGATACCCAGCCGGCTCGATGCTCCATGTGCAGAATGTTGGCGCAAACTCAGGGATCTGCATACAGCAGAATGCCAATGCAGCCGGCGGCGCCCATCTGCTATTCAGCAAGAGTCGTAACACTACTCCCGGCACAACGGACACTACTGTAGCAGATAACGACGAGCTTGGAATGATTGTATGGGGAGGCGCCGATGGTAGCGATGTCATTCCGGCAGCTAAAATTGCAGCAATTACAGATGGCACCATCGCCAACGACCAGATACCAACAAGGATGGAATTTTATGTCGCTGCCGCCGGCGAAAAACTCACAGCATTCGGCGGCGCAGACACACATGCCATGAGAATCATTAACAATGGAACGCTAGAAACTAACAGCGGCCTTGCTTACAAGACGACAATGCATACTGGGGCCGGCGGATCCGCAAACATTTCAGCTGCTTCGTGCTTCCATCTAGTTAATACAGCCAGCAATACTCATACTTTAAATTTGCCGGCAGCGAATTCTGTCTCAGCTGGTCAAATATTTATTATCAAAGATGCTGGCAATGCAGGTTCCAACAACATCTTGGTCGTTAGAAATGGCTCTGATACTATTGACGGCATCACATCTTATACGATTAATTCAAATTATGGCTCTATCAGCATTGTTTCAAACGGTTCAAATACATGGCATGTGATATGATATTATTTGCAAAAAAACTTTACATTTCATTAATACAGCGTTCTCATCTGTAGAAGAGAAAAAAGCTATTTTTGAATCCTCCAGGGCCTCCCGGACAGGGAGGCTCTTTCTTTTGTAGTTGACTATTTAACTGTGCATAATACGCGTGACTGCGAGCCGATCTATGTTGGCAACAGTGCAATTGCGCGTTTTTAAACATAATAATCTTTAGGAGGATTTAATTTTATGGCTTATAAAGCAGATATTCAACAAGGTGGTACATTAACTACCACCAACAAAATTCAATTTAACGACTCTGGAGTTTTCATGCATAGTGATTCCGACGGAAGTCTCGTTATTCAATCGGATGACGCCATTGCTCTAAAGGGGCACTCGGTTACTCTCGCAAGAGACGATGCTGATGGAGTTGCAGAACTTCGCTTTGCTGAAGATTCCGATAATGGCTCGAACTATGTCGGGTTCAAAGCCGCAGCTTCGGTGGCAAGCAACCTAGTTTGGACGCTCCCAACTGCCGACGCTTCTTCGGCTAATTACGCTCTAGTTTCCGATGGATCCGGAAACCTGTCTTTCGCTGATGTTTCGGCGAATCTCAACATTGACGGCTTGACCGACGGTACTGGCATTACAATCGCCGATGACGACAAATTAGCGGTGTCCGACTCAAATGATGAAAAGAAAGTCAACGCGAGTCAGTTGGCCACCTATATGTCAACTGCGTTGACCAGCGTGGCTAATGTAGCCACAGTCGGCACTCTTAATGCTGGCGCTATTAGTTCTGGCTTCGGAAACATCGACAACGGTACAAGCAACATTACTACTGGTGGTCTCCTCAGTCTTGATGTCGATGTCGCTTCCGCACCGGGCAACTCTCAGGTGGCAGTTGGGCAGGCTGGTTCTCTTCGTCTTGGTGCCGGCGGTGACGCTGGTCTCGCTGTTTACGATGACGATCTCTATATTGAGAATGTCACCTCAAACAAAGATCTCATCTTCCGTGCCAATGTCGGCGGTACCTACACTACCGTAGCTACTCTCGATGGCGCTAATGGTCTTTTTGACATCGTGGCTGGAAAGCTAGCTCTTGGCGGCACCGCAGTTTCTGCAACTGCTGCTGAGCTTAACCTCTTGGACGGCGGAACCGCTCGCGGCACTACCGCTGTTGCTTCTGGTGACGGTATTGTGATCAACGACAACGGCACGATGAGAATGACCAATGTCGATACTGTGTCAACATATTTTGCTGCCCACTCTGTTGGTGGCTCAAATATGGTCACAGTTGGTGCCCTTGACGCTGGTTCTATTACTAGCGGCTTCGGAGCTATCGACAACGGCACCTCTGGTATTAGAACTAACATCTTTACAGCGGAGACTTCTGTTCTTCCTGATGCTGCTGGTGGCGCTGATCTTGGATCGGCCACCGCCGAATGGGGTGATATCTATATTGCTGACGATAAAGGCATCAAGTTTGGTTCCGATCAAGATGTGACGATAGAGTACGACGAAGATGGCACTGATGCCCTTCTTATCTCTGGTGGAGATGTTGTCCTTTCTGATGACAAAAAGTTCTATTTCGGTACCGGTAAAGATGCTTCAATCGAGTACGATGAGGACGGAACCGATCAACTTCGTCTTGCACTTCCTGCTGCAGGTATGGTGCTTGGCGGCGTAACACCAACGCTTGTCATCGGTGACGCCGGCGCAGAAGACGCCAGCTTGCTGTTTGATGGCAATGCTTTAGACTTTCATGTAGGCCTAGATGATAGTGCTGATAAGTTAGTTATAGGTAAGGGTGGTACGCTTGGATCATCGACTGCTATAGCAATTGATACGAACTTGAAATCTACATTCAGTGGCGATGTTCAAACCGACTCTGCTCTTATCGTGGGCCAGAGCCTTAAGTATTCTAGCATGTTCAAGGTTAGTACCACAGTTGGTACAGGCGAAAATATCGCAGCCTCCGCTAGTGTTATTTTGGTTGATTGTCAAGCCAGCGCAGATTGCCTCATGACCTTGCCAGCTTCTAGCGCTGTTGGAGCAGGACATACCATTATCTTTAAGAGAGTGGATGGCCAGGCGGCTCGTAAGGGAATCATTCAGGCTTCAGCGACCAGCGAGACGATCGATGGAGTAGCTTCCCTCACCGGCGAAGTGGAGTTAACTGAATTGGGACAAGCTGTAACAATGATGTGCGCTGCTTCTGGTTCTTGGATGATCTTGTAATATTATATCGATTTCGATAGTTTAGCACTATTGAGGTTTTCGGGGGCACCTTTCGGGGTGCCCCCATTTTCTTTGCAGAAATATGGGCTTTAGTTAACTAAGATACTATTTATTTCTGATCTAAAGTAGTTTTACTTTTACACTTTATAAGTATTTTTAGGGAGAAACCAATGTCTTCATTGCTGGAACAAGCAATTATTGACGCATCTGCGCTACGAGAAGCAGCGCTTAAGAGTGCGGAACAATCAATTATCGAAAAGTACTCGCCCGAGATTAAGAGAGCAGTACAGGTGATATTAGAACAAGGGCCGCCGATGCCTCCGGGACCACCGGGACCACCCGGAATGCCACCCGGCCCGCCCGGAATGCCGCCGGGACCACCCGGAATGCCGGCACCTGATCCGACGATGGGGCTTTTGCCACCGGGCCAAGCTATGGGCGGCGCACCCCCACCCGGCGCCGAAGGAGACCCAGCAGCCATGGCAGGTGTTCCTGTCGCTCCATTAGCAGCAGCAGATGGCGAAGCGTTGTGCCCCTGTCCTGATGAGGGGCAAGAGGTGGAAGTTGATTTAAACAGTTTAGCGGCAAAGATTGATGCCGAAGAGCAGGCTATGGAAGCCGCTCAGCAAGCAGGCATGCCCCCGGGCGCAATGCCCCCGCCGGGACCACCCGGGCCTCCGGGTATGCCCCCAATGCCGCCCCCAATGCCTCCAGGCCCAAGCCCGATGCAGCCCCCCGGTGGTGCTCCGGTCATGGAAAGCTTGGATAACACAGTTTTATCCCTTAATAGGGACAAATTACAAGAGGTAGTTGATTCCGAAACCTCGGATTCCGCAGTTACCGACGAAATTGTAAATAGAATAGCCGAAGAAATAAGGTTAAATCTTGCGTCACCAGATAATATGGACGGCATGCCGGGAAGAAATGTTCCCGACGAGTCCGTAAATTTGGCCCAAGAGCAAGCCGAAGCTGAGGCCACAGTTTCAGAGGAGCAGGAAGAAGAGGACGATTCGTTGAAAGAGACATTGCAAGCTCTTCAGCGAGAATTACTCTACCACAGAGATAGAAGCAGTAAATATGATAAAGTTTTTGCCAGAATGCAAGAGCACATCACTCGCGTTAATTTATCTAACGCTAAGCTGCTTTACACGAACCGTGTTTTGGGCGATCCCTCGCTGAATGAGCGACAGAGAAACAAAATTGTCGACGCGATCTCGCAGTGCGGTTCAGTAGAAGAGGCAAAAGTCATCTATGAGACTCTTCAAAGCGCAGTGGGCAGCACTACTAGTAGTAAAAAGCCACAATCACTACGCGAAGCTGTAACAAGAGACCGGTCACTTTTACTTCCTAGACGCAAGCAGAAGAAATCTGTTGATACTCAACTGTATACACGGATGAAAACTCTTGCAGGTTTAGAATAGCACAAACATAAACAATACAAAAAGGAGAAATATTAAAATGTCTGTACTTCAGAAATTAACTGAGGGTATTGTTAACAGAGATCTCGGAAAGGAGGGTACTGCACTGCTGTCAAAGTGGGAGCGTACCGGACTTCTTGAGGGACTTGGTAGCGAACACTCTCGTTCTAGTATGGCTCGCTTGCTTGAAAACCAAGCTAAAGAGCTACTCCGCGAGGTGTCTTCTATGGGCGCCGGGAGTGATGTTGAAGGTTTTGCATCCGTTGCATTTCCTATCGTACGACGCGTTTTCGGAGGCTTAATTGCTAACGATCTTGTTTCCGTACAACCGATGAGTTTACCTAGTGGACTTATCTTCTTCCTCGACTTTCAGTACGAGGGGGCCAGAGGCGCTGATGCTGCTGAAGAGTCACTCTTCGGTGGTGGAGTCGTTGGCCAGCAGATCACCGGTGGTGTCGATCTGTCCGCAGCTGCTGCTGAAAAGGGTTTCTACTCTATGCACCAAGGATATTCGTCCGCTACTGGTTCTACGACTATGACCCTCGCCATTTTGGCACACGGCGTTGTTGGTGATGGATCTGCAGCTTCGGGTTCCGGCGACCATGACGGCGTTGGCTCGGCTTTCGTCCTTCAGCCTTCGGCACTTGGTAAAGAGTCTGCATATCGAGGCGGAGAAGATGTCACATTAGATCAGTTGGTACGCTATGATGCGGACCTTTCTGGTTCTGCTGTTGTCGTCACTATTGCTACTGCATCAACGGCTTTAGCACCTCAAGGTGCCACGCCACTTGCGCTTGATAACTTGATTGCCATTGCGCCCGATGTTAGTGGTACTGGCACTGCTCAGTGCGACCCGTCCAAGCTGCGCCTCGTTCGCCGTCTGACTCAGATTGTGGATGTTGATGGAACTCAGTCGCTTCGTGCTTTGGAAGGTCAGAACCTCGCCAATGCTCAGGTCGTCATGGTCTGGGAATCGGTCGGTGGAACCGCTCGTTCCGACTCTACGACTGGTGATATGGTTGTTGAGCTGCTTGAGGCTGCCAAGACTTTCACTTTCCCAATCAAGGATAACCTTGATAATGTGGGCGAGAGAGCACTTGGTGCAGTTGTTGGTAACGACACTTGGGGACTGGAGAACTTAGGTAGTATTGCCGAGATCGACATCAAGGTCGATTCCGTAGCAATCACCGCGGCAACCAAGAAGCTCAAGGCTAAGTGGACGCCAGAGTTGGGACAGGATCTTAATGCCTATCACAACCTTGACGCCGAAGTCGAGCTTACT
>MDSZ01031614.1_pt1 | contig 19433 bp, 17 predicted proteins | sample 811201 | NCBI WGS metagenome assembly MDSZ01 (sample SAMN05326647, study PRJNA326480) | marine metagenome | isolation source: seawater | place: Indian Ocean: North | collected 2010 | reverse complement strand
TGATGGTGGCGCTGATAGTGTTTATGGTGATGATGGCGATGACGTGATCACATCTGGTGCTGGTGTTGACTCACTACATGGTGGTGCTGGTAATGACTCACTAACAGATGCTGCTGGTGCCTCATCTCTTAACGGTGGTGCTGGTGATGATACACTTATAGGTGGTGCTGGTGTTGATACAATGACTAGTGATACTGGTAATGATGTATTTGATCTTACTGATGTAAGTGTAACTGCTAATCGTGCTGTTATTACTGACTTTGCTGATGTTGGTACAACAACTACTGATACTGTTAAAATCCTTGCTTCATTAACAAGTGATGGAACTGCAGCTGGATCAAATCCTGTATTTGGTGCAACTGCTGCTGTTTCTCCTGCTGATGGCATGGCATTAGACATATCTGGTGATGTAGATACTGACGCTATAGATATTCTTGAATTAGCAACTGGTCAATTAGCTAACGTTGCTAATGCTGATGCTGGTGCTAATGGTGAAGGATTATTCAAAGCCATGGCTGCTGTTGGTGCTAACAATGAGATAAGTGGTATTACAGTTGATACAGCTGGAGATAAATTCTATATCTTAGCTTATGATAATAGTAATGCTTATCTATGGGCTGCAGATTCAGGAGCTGATACAACAGTTGCTAAGACTGAAGTTAACCTAATAGCAACATTTGACGCTACTGCAGCGATTTCAGTAGGTGGATTTGATACTACTGACTTTGTTCTTGGTTAATAGTTAATTATAAAAAATTAAAGGGAAGCCTACGCTTCCCTTTTTTTTTATCTTAATTATTTTTTTTTATTACCTTTATGCTTATTATATAGCTTATGACAAAAAAATTTTTACATGTTGGGTGTGGAAGATTAACTAAAGCGAATTCAACTCCTGAATTCCAAAAAAATGAATGGATTGAAACACGTCTTGATATAGATGAAAACGTAACACCTGATATTATTTCTTCTATCACTGATATGAGTGTAGTTGATAGTAATTCATTTGATGCGGTTTATTCTTCTCATAATATTGAGCATCTTTTTTCACATGAAGTTCCATTAGCTTTAAAAGAAATGCATAGAGTTTTATGTGATGATGGTTTTCTTGTTATCACATGTCCAGATCTTCAAAGTGTTTGCGAACATGTTGTAAATGATAAATTAACAGAACCTCTATACCAATCAGGTATGGGACCTATATCACCAATTGATATAATTTATGGCCATAGAAGCTCAATTAGTAATGGTAATCATTATATGGCTCATAAAGTTGGATTTACAGCTAAGGTTCTTTATTCAACTCTTACTGGAGTAGGCTTCAAATGTGCAGCCGTTGCAAGACAACCTAAAGCTTTTAATTTATGGGCAGTTGCTTATAAAAATAAAGACTATCCAATTGATGACTTAGGTAAAGAATTAGGAAAGCATACCAATTTAAATGTGTTAGCCGATAGCAGATAGACATATGTCCTCTAATAGTGAAAATACACAATACCATCCCCTATGGGCATTATTTTATGAAAATGAAGGATTTTCTATTTCTGGAAGTAGAATTATGGGCCGTCAAGCTGCTGGACACTCTTATCTAAAAGCCGTAGTTAATTCAGACATTAGCAGTATTGGACTTTATTTAAGAAATAATCAGCAAAAGGATCTTGCTAAAAATGATATACAATCATTACTTAATTCTGATAAATCAATAAATGTTACAAATATTCCTTATAATCAACCTTTCTTATCTGAACCTTTTGGGGGTATTTTTTATCCAGGCCCAAATATATCGAAGTATAGTGAAATTAGATATCAACATGGACACTCACGGTACAGTTTAGTTGGTATCACACATACCACAGCTTCACATCAGGTTATGACTGGTTTAAAAGAATTAGTCTATTATCCAATAATGCCCTGGGACTCTATAATTTGTACTTCAGAAGCAGTTCTAAATACTGTCAATCGGATTACAGAGCAAGCTTATGAAGATGCTAAACTAACTTTAGGTGCAAATAAATTAACTTTACCTCAACTCCCAGTAATTCCTCTTGGAGTGCATAATAATGAATTTGAGTTTTCAGATTCTTTTAAAATTAAATCTAGAGAATCTATGGGTATTTCAAAAGATGACATTGTTATCATTTATGTTGGTCGCTTATCTTTTCATGCTAAAGCACATCCTTTACCAATGTATCTAGCCTTAGAAAAATGTGCTAAGACATTACAAAATGATAAAAAAATACACCTTATACAAACAGGATGGTTTGCTAATGACCAGATTAAACAAGCATTTGAAAACGAGGCTAATATTTTTTGTCCAAATGTGAAATGTCATTTTTTGGATGGGAAAGATCAAGAACTAAAAGCTAAAACATTTGCATGTGGCGATATTTTCATGTCATTAAGTGATAATTATCAAGAAACTTTTGGTTTAACTCCCCTTGAGGGAATGGCTGCTGGATTACCAGTTATAGTGTCTGACTGGAATGGATATAGGTCTACCGTACGCAATAATATTGATGGTTTTACAATTCCTTCTTATGCTCTTCAAGCAGGATTAGGGGAAGGGCTTGCTTATGAGCATATGGTTGGATTAATTGATTATGACAATTATATTGGAATGCTCTCACAAAAAGTTGCAATAGATGTACATAAATGTTCTGAAAAATTAGAATATCTTATCCTTAATAAAGAAAAAAGATTAGAAATGGGAAATAATGGTAAAAAAAGAGCACAATCTCTATTTGATTGGGAAAAGATTATTGATCAATATAAAGACTTGGCTAGTGAATTAAATTCAATTAGGGATAGTTTTAATAGTGAAGATAAATTAAATTATCAAAATTTACCATCTGACAAAATGGATCCACTTGAAATATTTGCATCTTATCCAACATCAGTTTTAAGTAAAAATACTCTTATTAAAAAAGATGATAATATAAATAATAAAGAAATTAATGAAATCTTTAATCTAACAAGCGTAAGTTATGCGACAAAGTCATTACCTGCAATTGAAAAATTTGAATTACTATCAAACTATTTATCAAGTGATAAATTCGTTTCTATTGATGAAATATCAAATTCCCTAGATATTTCAATTGATGAGGTTTATCAGATTGTTATAGTAATGCTTAAATATTGTCTTTTAAAAATTCAAGAGGATGTAGAAAATGAGTAAGAAGAAACAGATATTATTTGCTCATCAAAATTTTCCCGCACAGTACAAGCACCTAGCGCCTGCTTTAAGTAATCGCAAAGATATTGAAGTATCATCTTTAGCAATAACTCAAAGAAAAATCCCTAATATCAATAATTATTTCTACAATCTATCAACAGGAAATAATGATGGAACACATCGTCTTGCCCTTGAGTTTGAAGCAAAAATGATAAGAGCAGAGTCAGCCGCAAAACGTTGCTTAGAATTAAGAGAAGATGGGTTAGAACCTGATATAGTTATTTCTCATCCAGGCTGGGGTGAGACTTTATTTATAAAGGAAGTTTGGCCAAACACTAAATTACTAAATTATTTCGAATACTATTATCATACAAATAATTCTGATGTTGATTTTGATAATGACCCAGAACTTAACCATGAAAGAGGATTTGAATTATATACTAAGCTCATAGCGAGAAATCAGCCATTACTAATGAGTTGTTTACAGAGTGATGCAATGATTTCACCGACAAAATTTCAGGCTGATACTGCTCCAAATGCCTTTAGAAATAATATTCATGTTATTCACGATGGAGTTGATACGGACTTTCTTAAACCAGATAAGGAAGCATATATAACATTATCAAAAGAGTCTGGACTCGCAAATGAAGTAACAAAATTAACAAAAAAAGACAAAATTGTGACCTTTGTTAATCGTAATCTTGAGCCTTATAGAGGATATCATATTTTTATGAGAGCATTACCTGAAATCTTAGAAAAACATCCTGACGCATATATCCTTATAGTAGGTGAGTTTGGTGTTAGTTATGGAGCAACACCAAAAGATGGTACTTCTTATAAAGATAAATTCCTTAATGAGGTAAGAAAAGATTTAAAAGAAAATATAAAAAGATTACGATTTCTTGGTAGAGTTGATTATAACTCACTTATTTCAATGTTTAGGGTATCATCAGCTCATGTTTATTTAACTTATCCATTTGTTTTATCTTGGTCTATGATAGAAGCAATGTCTGTAGGGTCCTTAGTAATAGGTTCTGATACTGAGCCAGTTAAAGAAGTTATAAGTAATAATAAGAATGGCTTGTTAGTAGATTTTCATGATCCGAAGAATTTAGCAAAGAAAGTTATCGAAGTACTTGATAATAAAGATGATTATGATGTTATCCGTTCTGAGGCAAGAAAAACAGTAATTAAAAATTATGACCTAAATACTGTTTGTCTCCCAAAACAAATTGAATTAGTAGAGAGTCTTTTTTGATTAAATTTAAAGAAATACTTAAAGATGTTTATAGAGTCTTTCCAGAAAAACATATTGATGAAAGAGGTAATTTTAGTGAGGACTATAATAAAAATAAATTTTCTGAAATAGGGATTTTAGATGACTTTGTTCAAGATAATATTTCATTATCGTTAAAAAAATTTACTGTCCGGGGTTTACATTTTCAGAAGAAACCATTTCAACAAAGCAAACTAATAAAAGTTTTAGAGGGGTCAATATTTGATGTTTTTATTGATCTTAGAAAATCTTCTCAAACTTATAAAGAAGTTGGTACTGTTGAATTATCAAAAGATGATGGTTGGATTTATATACCCGAAGGTTTTGCACATGGATTTTGTACGCTTACAGAAAATACAAAGGTATTATACAAGGTTAATCAATTTTATGATCAAGAATCTGACTCAGGTATAATTTATAATGATCCTTCTTTTAATATTAAATGGCCATGTGTAGAAAAAGATATGATTATTTCAGAAAAAGATAAAAAATTATTAAGTTACAGTGAGTTAGAGGAATTATTAGACTTTTAAAAATGAAAAGAACTTTTTTTATAACTGGTGGTTGTGGTTTTATAGGATCATGTTTTATTAGAAACATAATAAAAAATAGTAATCATAAAATTGTTAATATTGATCGTTTATCTTATGCATCAAATAAATCACTAAATAAATTTAAGAATGATACAAATTATAAATTATATAAGAATGATATTAATGATGAAAAAATTATTAGTAAAATACTAAGACTTCATAAACCTGACTATATACTTCACTTTGCAGCTGAGAGTCATGTTGATAGGTCTATTGATGAGCCTGAAGATTTTATAAAATCTAATGTATTAGGAACATATAAATTATTACATAATTCTTATGAATATTGGTCAAAGCTATCATCTTCAAAAAAGAAGCGTTTCAGGTTTATTATGATATCTACTGATGAAGTATATGGATCGTTAAAGAAGAATGAGAAACAATTTGAAGAAACAAACGCCTATAAACCTAATAGTCCATATGCAGCTTCTAAAGCATCATCTGATCATCTAGCTAGAGCATGGTATAAGACATATGGTTTACCTGTTATTATAACTAATACTTCAAATAATTATGGGCCTTGGCAATTCCCTGAGAAATTAATTCCGCTAACAATTCAAAAATGTATTAATAAAGAATCAATTCCTGTTTATGGTAATGGGAGGCAAGTTAGAGACTGGATTAATGTTGAAGACCATATTGAAGGAATTAAATTTATATTAAACAAAGGAAATATTGGTGAGAAGTATAATATTGGTTCAAATAAAGAACTACAAAATATAGAGGTAGTTAGAACAATATGTGATCTTTACGATGAAATTATATTAAACAAACCTTATACTAGTAGAAAATTAATTTCCTTTGTGAATGATAGGCCTGGTCATGATATCAGATATGCTATCAATAATAAGAAGATAAGTAAATTAGGATGGAAGCCAAATATATCATGGGAAGATGGTATAAAAGATACCATTACTTGGTATCTTAATAACAATAAATATCTAATGATGATTGAAAAAAATAAATACTCAGGTAAACGCCTTGGAAATATCAAACGATAAGTTTAAAATTCTGATTACAGGTGGCTCAGGCCAGATTGGCTCACACTTAAAAGAAATTTATTCTAAAAAAGGAGAAATATGCTTTTTTCCTACATCTAAAGAATTAAACCTTAGAGATGTAAAATCTGTTACAGATTATTATAATTATATTAACCCTAATTTAATAATTAACCTAGGCGCATATACTAATGTTGATGGGGCAGAGGAAAATATAGAAAAAGCATATCAAATAAATTATGAAGGTGTTAAGAGCTTAACTGATTTAGCAGGTGATGACAGTATTCCGCTAGTACATTTTTCAACTGATTATGTTTTTGGATATAATGAAGGACCACTTAAAGAAGAGTCGACTACAAATCCGATTAATCATTATGGTGTCACAAAAGAATTAAGTGAAAAAATTGTTATAGATAAAAGTCAGGAAAATCTTGTTATTAGGTTATCCTCAGTCTTTAGTGAGTATGGTAAAAATTTTATAAAAACTATTTCAAAGATTTCAACTAAAGAAAAAAAAATTAATGTAATTTATGATCAGCAAGTAACATTAACATACGCGCTTGATGTGGCGTTATTTATAGAATATTTAATAAATCATTACTGTAAAAAAAAATCATTCAAAGAATTTAATAAAAATATAATTCATTTTACAAATAAAAATTATACTAATTGGGCTGAGGTAGCTGAATTTATTTGTGATGAAATTAAATTATTATTGAATGATACGGAGGTAGCTACAGTTAATAAAATAAAAAGCAATGAATGGAACGCTAAAGCAAAAAGACCAATAGATTCAAGGCTTTACGTAGATTATGATTGGTACAAAAAATTAGGTATACAAATACCTAGCTGGCAAGATAGAGTTAGGTTTGTTCTTAAAAGGCTTTATGATTCAGAATGATAAAATCTAATAACTATAAAGGAATAGTCCTTGCTGGAGGGTCAGGGTCACGTCTCTATCCATTAACCAAAGTAATTTCTAAACAATTGCTACCAATTTATAATCGTCCAATGATCTATTATCCACTATCAATTCTCATTAATGCCAAAATAAAAGATATATTAATAATTACAACACCTGAAGATCAAGAAAGCTTTAAAAGTTTACTTGGCGATGGTTCGCAATGGGATGTAAGGCTTGATTATTCTGTTCAAGAGAAGCCTGAGGGTATTGCTCAGTCGCTAATTATTGCAGATAAATGGCTTACTGGAAATCCTGTAGTATTAATTCTTGGAGATAATCTTTTTTTTGGTCCTGATCTATTTTTAAAAATAGAAAAAGCTATAAATGAAAATGATGGAGCAACTATATTTGGTTATCATGTTGACGATCCCGAAAGATATGGTGTATTGGAACTTGATAAATCTAATAATGTTTTATCAATAGTTGAGAAGCCAGATAATCCAATATCTAATTGGGCAGCAACTGGTCTTTATATTTATGATTGTAATGCATCTAACTACGCAAAAAATTTGAAAAAATCAGATCGAGGTGAGCTTGAGATTACTGATTTAAATAATGTTTATTTAAAAAAAAATAATTTAAAGGCTATGCTCCTTGGTAAAGAATTTTCTTGGTTAGATACCGGTACTCATGAAGCATTATTAGAGGCATCTAATTTTGTTAAAAAAATAGAAGGGCAATCTGATCAAAAAGTAGCAGATTTATTAATATTCTAATTATTCTCTTAGAGCATTTTGTGAGAGTTTTGTAATAGGATTGATGATATAGCTCATAACAGTTCTCTCTTCACCTATAATAGACACATCTGAAACTAACCCAGATTGTAGGACAATTCTACTATCATCAGGAACCTCTGTTTCATCAATTTCAATTATTATTGGATAGTAGGAATAATCCTGATTTTCTGTGGTATTTGCTGCAACTTTCTGAACAACTCCTTCTAATCTCCCATAGATAGCCTGATCATAAGCGGAAAAACCTACCATAGCTTTTTGTCCAATTCTTACATATGCAATATCTTTTGGTAATACAGCAGCCTCAATTTTTAATTTATCGTCTTCAGGGACTATTTCAGCAAGTAATGCTCCTTTTTGAACAACCTGATCAATATTAGTAACATCCATTTTACTTATTACCCCTGTAACAGGAGCAGTAATTGACGACTGTTCAAATTGGCTTGAAGCGATATCATGCCTTTTTTTTGATTCAATGAGGGCAAGTTTTTCATCTAAAAGTCTAAATTCTGAGTCAGAACCTTTACTAACTAAGCTTTCAATTATTTCTACTTTTCTTGTTCTAGTCTCCACTTCAGATTTTGTTAAAAGATACATATTTTTTTTATTTTCATAATCAACCAAAAACAGAATATCTCCTTGAGTAACTTTATCTCCTAGAGAAATATTTATTTTTTCAACAGGACCACCTTCCATCGATTGAACTAAATGAACCTTTGAGTCTGGGATAACTGTTCCAGTCGCCCTAACAACCTGATTCACCTCTGAAACAGAAGCCCAAATTATAAAAATAATAGTAAAGGAAGCTATAATCCAAAAAAGTAGATACTCTTTTCTATTTCTAGCCCAACTTTCAGGCAAAAAATAGGGGAGAGCTTTTTCAAGATTTTTAAAGATGTTTTTAAGCTTATTAAGCATTAGTGTTTTCCTTGGAATTGTTTATCGGAGTTAAAACATCCTCTCTATTACCAAAACGAACAAGATTTCCATCAATTAAAACACCTACTTTATCTACCTGATTGAGATGGTTAGTTCTATGTGTAGCAATAATAATTGTTGGATTAAACGGTAAAGAAAAAAGATTATCAATTAAAATCTGCTCTGTATTCCCATCCATTGAACTTGTTGGTTCATCTAGCACTAAAATCTTCGGTTTTCTTAAAATGCTTCTAGCCAGTGCAATAGCTTGGCGTTGACCGCCAGATAAGTTTGAACCATTTTCAACTAATTTATAATTATATCCTCCTGGCAATTTAGTAATAAAGTCATGCGAACACGCCAATTTTGAGGCTTCAATTACTTCCTCTTCACTAGCCTCTTCATAACCTGCTTTAATATTATCAAAAACTGTCGCAGAAAATAACTGAACTTTTTGAGGGCAATAACCAATGTATCTTCTTAAATCTGAAGCAGGCATATTTTTAATATCATACCCACCTACATTTATCGAACCTTTAGTAGGTAAATAAAAACCTACAATATTTCTTAACAAAGTTGTTTTTCCACTTCCAATATTTCCAACAAGACCTAATTTTTCTCCCGGTAATAATTCCATATTTATTTTATTCAATATTTTGGTTTCTTGAATTTCATAATCAACATCTTTTAAAATTACTTTCCCATCGTCCAAAGAAATACCTTTGTAATCTTTAGTAAGTTCATCCCTACTTTCAATGGACATAATTTTATCGATAGATCTAAAGGCAGCTAAAGCATAATTCATTTTTGTTAATAATTGTCCCGCTTGTACTAAGGGCGAAAGAATTCTTCCTGATAATATTACAACCGCTATCAATGCGCCTGCAGAAATTTCAAGTGAACCAACCAGAATAACACCGTAACAAACAACTGCCGCCTGACTAATTTGCAGTCCTGTTTGAGAAAAAATTACTGCAAAATTTGTTACACTTCTTGTTTTTGCTGCAGATTCACTTTGCTGTTCAACGCTTTTATTCCAATTATCATTTAGAAACTTCCCACCTGCAGATGTTCTAACAGTTTCTACATTATTTATTAATTCCATAAGTGTACTCATTTTAGATTGTTGGGTTTCTAAATTCTTATTGCTATATTTTTTTAATATAGGTTGAACTAAAGCAGAAACTCCTAAAACTAGAGGAACAATTAAAATTGGGACAAAAGCTAGTGGGCCTGCAATTAAGTAAATTATGAAAAGAAACAAAAACATAAAAGGTAAATCAATAAAAGCTACCATACTTGCTGAAGTAAAGAAGTCTCTAACACCTTCAAACTCTCTAACTGTATGAGCAACTCCAGTTTTTTGACTTAAAAATTCTTGATCATGACTAGTAATTTTTTTAAAAAGAATATCACTTACATTTTGATCAATTTTTTTACCTGCTATATCAATAAAAAAAGTTCTCAAGAGTTTTGTTATAAAATCAAATAAAATAATGACAGCCATACCAATTGTTAATGCAACGAGGGTAGTCATAGCATTATTGGGCATAACTCTATCGTATACAGTCATTATGTAAAAAGCACTTCCTAAGCCAAAGACATTAATAAAAATAGATGCAAGAAAAATTTGAACATATGTAGCTTTATTGTCCAAGACACTAGACCAAAACCAATGATCCTTTAATTCTATTTTATTTTTATTATCTTCACTCACGGTGAAATCCTAATAAATGATGTTAAATCTCTATTTTGATGTAGATACATCATATAGCTGTGAAGCAAACTAATTTCAGTGGATAAAAACCTTTCTAATTGATTTAGTTCTTCTAAGCCACTATCTATATAAGAATCAACGGAAAAATCTGTAATTTCTATTCTTTCTTTAATAATTTGTCTTTGTTTCTTTGTATCATTGAAAGAATTGAAAATATCTAATCTAGTATTAAATGAGCTATCAATTAAATTAACAATTTCTGTTTCTAGTTCAGCATCATTTTTTCTCTCAACATCTATATTTATTTGAGATGCTTTCTCCTTGGCTCTTGATGATGAAATTTTAGCGCTTGCACGACCGAATGTAAAAACTGGCATTGAAAAATAAATGCCTCCTCTTATGTCAGTGTCGTTTTGATCATCATCGATATCATATTGGGTTACTCGTGTTCTAATTCCAAATTGAGGTAAGTACTCACTTCTTGTAAGCCTTGTTTCTTGTTTCTTAACTTGATAATCAAGCAAAGAATTTTCCACCATATAACCATTTTTTGAGTCAGAGGAATTTATCAATGGTATCCTAACCTCTGGTAAAGATGCAGTTTGAAACTCTTCTTTAAAGAAAAACTCATAAACGCCAACATCTCTATTCCTATTTGTTCTTAGAATCTGAACTTTGGATTCTAAGTTATTGAATTTTATTGAAAATATAGCCAATGCTACAGGATCTATAATACCTAATTGCGCTCTTTCTCGAACTTTTTCTAGATATGGTCTTGCATCGTCAAGGATTTGAAGACCATAATTATATAAAATATCTGAAGCAGCAGCTAATAAATAGACCTCATTTGCCCGTAAAATTTGGTTTGAGAGCGATTCTTCGCGCATCAATCTAGACATAGAAAATTCGTTTCTAGCAATTCCTATTTTTGCATTAATACTTCCGCCCGTATAGATGGGTTGACTAAGTTCAACAGTTGCATCAAAGCTATCATCTCTTCTTTTTCGAATTGAAGTTAGATCGTCAATATCTCTATCTATTGATGTGTCATTTATAAGTTGAAAATTTAATTCAGGTAATCTTTCTCTTCTAGCATATTTTAAAGACATATTTTTTTCTTCAACAGTTGAAACTGCGAACAAATATTCAGGCTGATTTACAATACTTATTCTAATAAAATCAATATAGTTTTCCTCTAAAATAATTGGAAATAATCCTTTAAGTTGATCAAAGGATGAAGCAGAAATATCTGATTCTGTTTCAGCAAAAGCAATGACTGAATAACCCATCAATATTGAAAGATGCAACAAAATAAATTTTTTGAAAATATTTTTCATTTTTACAATAGAAATATCTATAAATCTTTAAATAAGATTAATTTTTCTTCTTATTTTTTGCGCTAGATTTTTTGCTATCTTTCTTACCGTTAGATTCCTTGGGCGTTTCGTCTGAACCCTCTGAAATTTTTTCAACGATACCCTGTGTTGCTACAGCCAAACCTTGTATTATTTCTCCGACCTTAGCGCCTGGTATTTCTATAGTACCAGCTTCTTGAACTTTTCCTTGAGCATTAATTGATGTTAGTTGAACTCTTAAAACACCATTTACAAAAGTAACTGAACCCAAACCTTCTACAATCATGATTTCCTCCTTATTTGATTATGTTATCTATGTGGTAATTAGAAAATAAACTTCAAGGGGAGCATAGGACGATTCGTTAAGAAATCCTTAAAAATTAAAGCTTTTCTTGGGAATATGTGTCCAAAAAAATTTAATTTTAAAGTAAAATTTATTAATTAAGTATTATGTTGTTAAAATTGGTATTTTTAATTTTTTATATTTTTATAAATTTAATGATTTGATGGTGGGCACGGCTGGGATTGAACCAGCGACCCCTACGATGTCAACGTAGTGCTCTCCCACTGAGCTACGCGCCCATCAAAAAATGAACATATTTTATTTTTTTTCTAACCAAAAACTATATGAATTAGTAAAAACAATTGGATGCTTGATCTCAAGTTTTTTCCAATTTGTCAAATTTTTGAAGTTTGTATCATTTGGATACTCTTTATGGTAATTTGAAAATATAGACATCTTATACTCTTTATTAACAAAATCAGACCACCCTAAAAAAGTTAAATCATTCTTGCTTATATAATTAATAATTTCATCAATGGTAAAATTTTTTGTTCTAATCGGAAAAAGAGAGTGAGCCAAATTTGATACACTTGATAAAGTATTATCTTTTTTTACAAATTCAAATTGTGGATCATTAATAAGCATGATTTGTTTTTTTATATCTTCCCAAAACTTTAGTTTTTCTTTTTTTACATCTTTTGAACTACTTATTTTTGATTTGAGTAGTTCAATATTCTTATTTCCAAGCTGACTATTTACTCTTAAACGTATAAATCCCCCAGGTAGTAAAATTTCTTTCATCATTTTGAAAACTTCATTTATATCTTCAAATTCATTAAGGGCGAAAGAACAGTTTATAAAATCATATTGCTTTTCCATTATTTCCATGTCCAGGAAATCAAGTTTCATAAAGTTTACATTTTTTGTATTATGCTCATTAGCTTTTGTTAATGCATATTTTAAATTTTGCCTACTAACATCAATTGCATCTATTTCAGAGTTTTTTATTGAGCTAAATAAAATCGCCTCTCTTCCTGTTCCACAACCAATATCTAAAACATTAAAGGCATCTTTTTTGTTAAATATTTCTCTTTTGCCTAATATTTTTGTTGGAAGAAGATCATTTGTTAGAAAGTTTTCAAAAGTTATTTTTTGATCTATTTTTACTTTTGTCCAAGGATAACAAGGAAATAAGTTATAATATTCCATAACTTCGATAGTATTTTTGTTTTTAATTTCTTTATTTATAGATAGTTCTTTATCGAATTTCTTATCGATTTTTTGCATTTTTGAGATATCTTCGATTTCTTCAGCTATAGCTTTATTTTTCTTTTTATAGGTATCAAATATTTTGTTAGCTTTTTGAACTTTCTCATTATCAAATTGTTTGTAAAAACTTAAAAACTCTAAATCAGTTAATTTTTTATTTTTTTCTATTTTATTTTTAATCTCTTTTCTATGTTCATTAATAATTGATAATTCTTCATTTGATTTAATCCATAGCATCTCTTTAAGTATATTTTGTTTTCTTAGGGCGTTAAAAAAGTTTATTAATATTAATTCTTCAGTTTCACTAAAATTATTAGTTTTGAGCAGCGTAATAATTACAACATAAAGTTTTAATATTAATTCCTCTAAAAATTGATTTGATATTCTTGTGTTTTCAAAAATCTGTAATAAAAGCTTATTATTTATAGATGTGAATACTTTATTTCTTATGTTTTCTATATTTAGATTTTTAAGATCAATATTTTTTATAAAATCAAATTCATGTATAAAAAATTCTTGCGCAACAGGTTTTATGTCTTCTATTTCTAAAACATTTAATTCGATGGTATTAATATAGAAAATCATAATATCCTCTTTGTGAGGCAAATTTTTAAAATCGAGATATGTAAGCATATAAGCGTTAAGATATTTTGCTATTGCTTTATTTTGTGGGTCTTTTTTAGCGCCATCTAGAAAGCTTCGAATAATATTTTTTTCGTCTTTTAATTTATTATAAGCAAGTCCTAAAAAAAAATATGTAGTAGCCGTATCTTTCTTTAATTGTTTAACTTTGTTTAATAAATGAATTGCGTCATTTTCTTCCTTCAGGGCTATATGTATTGATGCTAATGAGTGAAGAATATCTGTATCATCAGGGTAATCTCTCATAAGATTAGAAGCCTCTTCTTTTGCTTTGGTATAGTTACGAGCCTCAACAATAAGAAAATTTAAATCTTTTTTTCTTTGATTAAGTTCTTGATTCATATATTTTAATTTTCTTCAGGAAAGTGAAGCCATCCAGTTATTACATATTTTTCCGAATTCAAAGTAGGTAATCCTCTATGAGCATGAGTCCATTCGGCAGGCCATATAAGAGTTTTTCCTTTTTCAGGTTTAACTTTTAAATTGTAATAATAAAACTCTGTTTCACCATCTTCATTTACATCGTTTAAATATGTAATCCAGGCCAAAACACGATGACTGCTAAATATACTATCACGCTCAGTATGCCAAGCATTTACATGTCCGCCAATTTCATATTTTTGTAAGTTGAAACTTCCAACATTAATTTTATTTTGTGTGCTTCCAAAAAAATCCCAGTCCTTTCTGTAATTTTGGTAACATTCATGAATATGAGAAATATAAGCCCTAAATATCTGAAATTTTTCATCATTTAATTTATTTGGTTGAATACTGATATCTGTAGTGTCTTTATAATTTTTATTAGCTTTATCAAAACCTTGAATACCATCATTATGAAGCTCAGGATTTTCTTCAAAAAATTCAATAATTTGATCCATTAGATTTAGGTTATCTATCTTCCATGCGCTTATGAAATTATTAGTTTCTTGTGTGAGAATTTCAATTTTTTCCATAAGTTCAGTCTATATATTTAAGAATCAATTTTCAAATAATTTGATATTCTTCTTCATCATCATTAAATACTATTACTCCATCGGCTTTGTTCGTATATTTTACAGCCTCATTTTTTTTGCCCAAGTGATGATAAATTGTACTCAATGATTTTATAGCATTTCTATCATTTGGATTTAATTCAACTGCTTTTTGAATAAATGGTAATGCCTTTTCAAACTGTTTCAAGTAAAGCAAACAAATTCCCAATCCAATAATAACATTGTAATTAATTGCTTCATTTTTAAATAAAGATAAATAGATTTTGTGAGCCTCCTCATAATTCTGTATCCTTGTATATACAGATGCTAAACCTATTTGGCATGACATACTATTTTGATTGATTAGTAAGCCTTGCTTATATAATTTTATACTTTCTTCATAATTCTTTTTTTCCAGCATTAAATTCCCGAGATTTGAAAATAGAAATTCATCATCTTCTTTTATTTTTAGTGCATTATTATAAGCTTCTAAAGCTTTATCATACATATTTAATGATGAGTAACAGGCGCCGAGGTTTACATATAAATAATAATTATTTTTATAGTCATTAATTATTTTTTCAATAATCTTTATAGTTTGTTCATACTTTTTGTCCTTAATAGAACTATTTATTTTCGTTATTATTTCCTCGGGTATAGTATCTTTCATGATTTATGCTTAGAATATTAATAAATATTTGTAAAATAATATTAACTGAAGAGTAAGTGTTTATGAATAAAATTATTAAAAGTGAAGAAGAGTTAATTAATAATTATTTTTCTTCTAATCTTCCTATTCTTCTCTCATCACCTCATTCAGGTAAAATTTATCCAGATGAATTCTTAAAATTAACTGATTTAAAAGTAAATGCTTTACGAGTTAATGAGGATATGTTTGTAGATGAACTTTTTAATTGTTCAAGGGATTTAAATCTTGAAATGCTTAAAACTGAAACGCCAAGAATAGTAATTGATCTTAATAGAAATCGATATGATATTGATAAATCTATGCTTGAGGAAAATGATCAAGAATACACTGAATTAAATTCATCTAAATATTCTAAGTCTGGTTTTGGTTTAATATCAAAGATGACATCAAATGGTGAATATATTTATTCGAAACCTCTAAAGATTTCTGAAATAAATGAAAGAGTTAATAAATATTATACTACCTGGCATAACAAATTAGATTGTTTAACGAATTATATGAAAAATTCTTTTACAAATAGCGTTCTTTTAGATTGTCACTCTATGCCTAGTTCAACTTTGACAAATTCTTTTCATCAGGATTTGGATATAATCTTGGGAGATAATTTTGGTAAAAGTAGTGACCAAGAAATAACTAATTTCTTTGCCAAAAAACTTGAGGAACAAGGATTTAAAGTAAAAGTAAATTATATATTTTCTGGTGGTTATATTACTTGTAAGTATGGGGATCCAAATTCAGGATTAAATGCAATTCAAATTGAAGTAAATAAGGCTATATATATGGATGAAAAGAAGTTTATTATGAATGAAAACTTTATGTATATAAAAACAAAATTAGTAAGTGCAATAAATGAACTTTTACATCTTATCAAAAACAATAATAATTTATCCAAGGCAGCAGAATGATTAGTTTTAAAAAAAAATTAGGAAAGTTACATTTATTTTAATCGAGATATTTGAACAATAATTATGAGTATAAAATATGAAATTTTTTGAGCCTTCAGGTGTATTTTTTCTTCTTAAAATGTTCGGTAAGAACCGACAAAAAGTTGTAGAATGGTTACAAAGCCTCTCAAAAATTATATTATTTAATGATCATAGAGCAAACACATTCGTTGGTGATGAATTAATTACATTTGGAAAATCCTTGGATTTTTTAAGAGAGGATAAATTTGTTGATTTAGCCACCAAGAATTTTGTTGGACCAGGTCAGCATGAGCCTGAACATAGAGCTCTAATATGGCGAAGGTATATTCAGATTTGGGCAGGAGAACATTGTAAAAAATTAAATGGTTCTTTTTGCGACTTTGGTTGCTATGATGGAGCTGCTTCAAATTTTGTAAACGACTATTGTGATTTAGAAAATAGAAATATCAAATTTTATTTGTATGACTTATTTGAAACACCTCCAAATGTTCCAAAACAATCTAAACACGATAAAGAATTATATGATGAGGTTAAGAATAGATTTAAAAACTACAAAAATATTGAAATTATTAGAGGATCATTACCGGAAACTTTAGAAGAAAATTGTCCAGAAAATATTTCTTTTGCACATATTGATCTTAATAATGCTGAAACTGAACTTTCTGTTCTAGAATTTATTTATGATAGAATTGTAAAAGGAGGTATAATTGTTTTTGATGATTACGGTTGGTCTCATTACAAAGATCAACAAGTTAAAGAAAAAGAATTTTTAGAAAAAAGAGGGCAAAAAACATTGGAATTACCAACTGGGCAGGGTTTATTAATTAAGTGGTAATTCGTTAAGAAAATCGTCAAAACTTCTCCAAAATCTATCTCTATGTTTATCCTTTTCCATTAAAATTTCATGCTCGCATGATGTAAAATTAATAATTTTTGAATTCTTTAACCTTTTGTGCATTTTTTCTATTTCATCAGGGAAAACTACTTTATCATTTAGGCTATTAATAAATAAAATATCATTTTCAATGCTTTCAGCCCAATTGACCTGTCGAATTTCTGAAAGAGTTTTTTTAACCGCTATAGCCCATGCATTTGTAACTCCCCATAATCTGATTTTTTTATTTTTACGAACTAATTTTTGAGTTCTATGGTACCTATCCCTATCTGTTGTGAGATCATTCTGCTTAAAGGGAGTTTCTTTGCCCATGTTTGGGTTTGAGCCTATTAAAAAATTATCTTTAGGTAGCAAAATACTTACTATATTAATTAGAGGAAATAAAATCTTTTCATTTCTAAATCCAAGCATTGGAGCAGATAATATTACTTTATCAAGTTTTTTTCCAAATTCTTTTAAATAAGACAAAAGAATACAACCTCCCATTGAATGACCTATTCCAATAAAGGGTTTTGGAAAGTTTTTTAAAATAAAGTTGTCAATAATATAATTAAGATCATCACAATGGATCTTAAAATCTTCAATGTATTGCTTATTAGTATCTTTTATCATCCTATCTGATAAACCTTGTCCTCTCCAATCAAAGCAAACAACATTAAAACCTCTATCTAACAGTTCTTGTATAGTTTCAAAATATTTTTCAATAAATTCATTATGTCCTTGTTGTAGTAAAACTGTTCCCATATTTTTTTCAGTCAATTTACTATTTTTCCAATAAATCAATCTAATTTTAATTTTATCTCGCATATATAAAAATACTGAATTTATTCCTTTAGGGGCCTTATAATCATCTAACTCTATGTATGGTGCCGATTGTGATTCCATTTTTATAATCTTTAATTATTCTAATTTCTTTACTATCATAGCAAAAAATAAGTGAGAAAAAAATTGTCTTGGGAAAAAGATATAAAAGAGATTAAAAAACGAGAAAAACTCGCCTTAAATCAAGGAGGAGATAAAGCTGTTGAGAAACAACATGCTAAAGGTAGAAAAACACTTAGAGAAAGAATAGATTTTATACTAGATAAAGATTCATTTGATGAAATTGGTAAAATCTCGGGTTCTGCAAATTTAAATGACCTTGGCGAATTAGAAGAATTTACTCCAGCTAACTTTTTACTTGGTTTTGGAAAAATAAATAAAAGAGACATAATAATAGGTGGAGAAGATTTTACTCTAAAAGGTGGATCACCTAATCCAGCAGGTTTAAGAAAAAGTATATATACAGAAGAACTAGCTCTTAAATACAAACTACCATTAATAAGATTGCATGAAGGAGGAGGGGGATCTGTTACAGGTTCAGGGGGATCAGCAAAAAAACCAACAATACCTAATAGTGAACCAGTTTTTTCAAGAAATAGATTTCAATCCTTAGCTAAATGCCTTGGAGTTGTGCCTGTTGCAGCAGCAGCATTAGGACCTGTTGCAGGTTTGCCAGCGGCTAGATTAGTTGCTTCCCATTTTTCAGTAATGACAGAGAATTCTCAAGTTATAATTGCAGGACCTGCAGTTGTAAAAAGGGCTTTGGGCATTGAAGTTACCAAAGAGGACTTAGGCGGTCCTGAAGTTCATCTGAAGTCAGGAGTTGTTGATAATTTGGCTGAAGATGAAGAAGATGCGCTTCTCCAAATTCAAAGCTTTCTTTCTTATTTGCCCGATAATTATATGAACTTGCCGGATTCAATACCATGTACAGATAAAGTTAATAGGTTAGAGAAGGATTTGGCATCAATTATCCCTGTTAATAGAAGAAAAGCATATAACATGAGGAAAATTTTGAATCTTGTTGTTGATAAAGATAGCTTCTTTGAGATGAGTAAGTTTTATGGGCCAAGTTTAATTACTGGTTTAGCACGATTAAATGGACATTCTGTAGGTATATTAGCTAATGATTGTATGTATTATGCTGGAGCTATGACATCTGATGCGTCTTTAAAAGTGAGAAAATTTGTTG
>MDSZ01092794.1_pt1 | contig 19442 bp, 10 predicted proteins | sample 811201 | NCBI WGS metagenome assembly MDSZ01 (sample SAMN05326647, study PRJNA326480) | marine metagenome | isolation source: seawater | place: Indian Ocean: North | collected 2010 | reverse complement strand
TCTCTCTCTCTTTCTCTCTCTCTCTTTCTCTCTCAAAACTCGAAGAAGAAGAAGACTCCCCATTTAGGGTTTTCATTTTTTACTTATGATACCCTAAACAGAGACAAGAGAAAAAAAGTTTTGAGCTCTCTTTTGTCCTCTCCTTTTACTCCATAAAAAGAGTAAAAGAGTACTCAGCGCGCGTTTACTTGTGAGTCGTCGTCATGCCTCCCGAGAAGACGCCTCCTCCTCGAGGAGGAGGAGGAGGAGGAGGAGGAGGACAACGACGACGTCGCGGTGGTGGTGGCAAAAGAGACGACACCACCAACACCTTTAAGAAGGAGGAGGAGGAGGAGGACAAAAAAAAGTCGTCTTCATTGAACGATGAGAAGAAGAAGAAGAAGAAACCGTCGTCGTCGTTTACGTCGTCGAAAACAACAAAGAGCCTCGCCGCAACCAAAAACAAAAACTCGTCGTCTTCGAAAAAAGCGACGACGACGACGACGACGGAGAAGAAGAAGAAGAACGACGACGACGTGATGGTGCAGAAACCCCTGACCGAGGACGAGAAGCGTCGATTGAGAGAAAGCATCGAACGGGAAGCGTTCGATGCAAAGGAAAAAATCCGGATCGAAACCGAGGCAAAAAGGAAAGAAGAGGAAAGAAAACAGCTGGAAAAGAAGAAGAGAGAACGCGAGTTGAGAGCGCACGTTCGACAGAGGCGAAGGAAACTGAGAGAAACGAACGAAAAGTATTCCGCTTTTCTGGAAGAAGAAGGAGGAGGAGACCAACAAGAATCCTCCTCCAACAAGACGTCGTCTTCGAAAGAGAAAGAGAAAGAAGTGGAGTCAAAGTTGAGGAAGATGGACTCGTCGATTAAGAAGAACGCGGCGCTGGTGAAGAAGTTGAAGACTTTGGCGATCACGGAAACGACGAGCGGAAGCTTGAAAACAGATTTTGAATCGAAGATAAACGCGTCGAAGTACATGGAAGAATGCATCATCGCAATCGCGAAAGGAAAATTGAAAGGGTCGGACGCTTTTTACGCGGCGGAAGTTATCTGCGCGATGTTTGGGCAACTGTATCAAAAGAATCAGAGAAAAGAGATGAAAGAGATGTTGAAGAAGGAAATCTTGACGATCGCAACGCCGATGAGCAGCGCAGAAGCGGCACAAATGGCACTGGCTCTAGAGAATAGCAACAGCACGAATACCCCAGTGGGGAGTGCTGCGTTAGGAGGAGAAGGCGGAGGGGGACAAGGAGAAGGAGATAACGACGACGACGACGACGAGAACAAACCGCCGACGCCGTTGTTGAGAAGAGCAAAATTGTGTTTACTCGCAGAACTGTATCTGATATCGATCATTGATTCGCCGAAATGCGTGTACGAAGTGGTCAAGAAACACACGGAGATGGAATACGACGTCGCTCCTGAAGCATATTTGCACTCGTTGAGCGCGTTGGCGTTTTTCGCCAAGACGTATTCGCTGGAATTTTTAGGCAAAGAGGATGTGAAATTAAAAGATGCGGAAGAAGAATTAGGAGTAACCCCAGGCGATGGAGATGGTAAGAAAGGCGGGGACGACGACGACGACGACGACGACGACGACGACGACGATAGTAATGATACCGTCGTCAAGTGCAAACCGGAGGTGTGCGAGAAATTCGCGCAAATCATACACGAAAAGTACGAAAAGGATGCGTTGATAAAATTAGCCGCTTCGGTGAGACTCGCGAGAACGAGAGAGGAGGACGTTTTGAGAGTTTTGAAAACCAAAGGCGAAGTGCCGGCGCAAGTCTCCTCGGCGTTTTCCAAAGCGTCAGCGACGAGAGATGCTTTATTAAAACAATGTCAAACCTTGGCGGAAGCCTTGCGCGTAGAAAAGATTCCAAAGCTGGAGGATTTTATGGACGAGGACGCCGCGAACAACAAAGACAAGAATAAAGAGGCGAACAAGATTGAACTCGATCGAGGGTTGAAACAACGGAAAAACGACGAAAATGATGCACTACTCGGAGGCGCTAATGTCTCCGAATGGGAAAGCGACGAACAAAGACGCTTTTACCGAGACATGTTGCCGATTAAAGAGTCAATTCCGGCAGTGCTTCTCGTTGAAAAACCCGCGCCGGAGAAGGAAACCGACGCGGAAAGGGAACAGAGGGAGAAACAAGAGGCGCAAGATTTCAAAGTGGACGCGTTAATCAATCGATTGCGACGCGACTGCGAAAACGCGGAAAAGGTTGACGCTTTTGCCGTGGATTTCTGCTACGTCGCCACGGTCGGAGCTAAGAAGCGTTTGGCGGAGGAGTTGTTGTCTCCTCCAGAATTAACTGATTACGGGAACAACAACAACAACAATAATAATAATAATAATAACAACAACAACGCGATGGAGAATAATAAGAACCAACAAACGAAGACGACAAATAAAGCCCTCTTGATGTCTCCAATGGTTCCTTTTTACGCCAGAGTTCTTAAACTCATGTCTAAAGTCTTCCCGAAGGACATCTCGGACGTCGTCACAAGTAAAGTACTGGAGAAGTTTTTCCAATTGAACAACTCGTCCACGACGCCGCAACCGAAATCTGAACATCAATATAAGTTGCAAAACGTGCACTACGTTTCCGAGTTGATTAAGTTCGAGTTGATCGACTCGTCAGCCGAGGCTATGCAATGTATGCAAATCTTAATCGAGAATTTTGAACGCATCAACAGCGTACGCGACGCGCAAAACGGAGCGGTGGAATTAATGTGTGCGTTCGTTCGCAGGTGCGGACGATTTTTGTGCATATCCACGAAATCCCAAAAAAGAGCGAATGCGTTTCTCGACATCATCTTGCGGTTGAAATCATTCGTCTCGAAACATTTAGACGAGACGCAAATGGCGTTGGTAGACGAAGCGTATTATGCCGCGCGACCACGAGAGGTTTTTCGAACCATCAAACCGCCTAAACCGGTATTGTTCGAGTACGTGAAATACTTATTCGTGGAGCAAATGTTCTCAGATCCGTCCTTGGCGAAAAGGCAACTCGCGAAAGTCTTGAAACATTGCGATCACACCGACGACGTGCATTTGGAAAGGTACCTCGTCTGCAGGGCGATTAAGCTTTCGCAACAAAAGTTTGACGACGCCGAACGCGTGGTGAAACTCATGAGCAAACTCTCGCAAAACCAAAAACACGCGAAAAAAAGCGACATCATCGTCAAATTTGCCGACGCCGCTTTAGAGGAGTTCCGTTTCGGTCTCGAGCAAAATCTCAGTCACATGACGCAACGAAGAGTCTCCAACGCTCGAGTGATTGGCGAATTGTTCGGTCAAAGGTGTTTACACGCCGAATGCATTTTCTCGTGCTTATTCTTACTCTTGAACAACGCAGAGCCATTCAACAACGACTCAGACAGAAATGATCCGATTCGAGTGCGCGTCGCGAACGTTCTTCTCGAAAAATGTGGTCGATTCTTCAATCGAGGATGGCAGAAGAAAAAATTAGACGTCTTTTTAACGTATTTTCAGAGGTACGTGAAATCGAAAGTGTTGAGCATGGACGTAAACAACGACGCGGTGAACATCATCAAAGAGTTAAGACCGACGATGAAAATTTGCGAATCGTTTCAAGAGGCGCACGAGATGTGCGTGAAAATGGAGGAAAGGTTTGGCGTCGTTTCGAGTACTGAGAAGAAAGGATCCGCGCTGACTACGTTGGCAGAGGACGATGAGGACGAGGATGCATCCGAGATAGGTGATGTAGACGATGAAGGAAAAGAAGAAGAAGAAGGAGAAGATGATGATGACGACAACGACGATGGCAATGAATCGGAGACTTTAGAAGTCGACGCTTCGTCAACGTCTGGTGCCTCCGCGTCGTCTGATGAATCCGACGAGGACGATAACGACGAAGGGAGCGACGACGACGACGACGTATCAACAGACGACGACGACGACGACGACGACGACGACGACGACGAAGGCTACTCCTCGGATGAGTTCGAATCTTCAGAATCGGAAGAAGAAGAGGTCGAAGTGCGCATGGAAACCATCGTCGCGTCGCGTGAGGAACAATCCGAGTTTGAACGCGAGATGGAGAAATTCTTGGGCGTCGGTAGCGTCAAGGTGAACAGAAATACGGCGGACGACAAGAAGCAAACCGCGATTCCTTCTTCAAACGTTGTAAAAGCACCTACATCTGCACAATCTATCGCGTTCAAAATGATGCGCAAAGGTAAAGATGGTAAACGAGAAAATGTTGACATAGCGGTCCCAGAAACCGCCTCATTCGCGATGGATGCGAAGAAGAGACAAATCATGGAAGCCGAGGAATTGTCCGAAGTACGTCGATTGACCTTACAAAGAACCGCGGATATGCAAGAAGAAGCCATTTCCTTGGAAAGACAAAACGCGCAAGGGATCAATAGCAGCAACTGGAGGAAAAAGAAATCGAGCGGCGAAGAGCAGGATGCCGGCAGCGGCGACGGTAAGAAGAACTCCTTTTGGAACTCGCATAGAAGATTGTAACATTTGTATATACACACACGCGCAGCGCGTAGAAACTTACCACATCGTACCGACTTCCTGCTCTTTTTCTTGTTTCTTTTCTTTCTTTTCTTCTTCTTTGTTCTCTTTGTTTTCTTCTTCTTTGTTTTCTTCTTTGGTCAAATCTGTAAACGTATACGTCTGAGTCTCCACCTTCGTCGCGCCTTCAATGGCCTCCATCTGCTTCAACACGTCGCTTTCAAACGTGAAGGAATCGCACTCCCAAATTGCGAAATCTGACTCGTGCAAAGTTACGATCAACTTAAACTCGTGGCATTCACCACACGCGATGCGGTGAATCGATTCCAAGCCGTCCATGGAGCGAATTCGAGGCAGGTGGGCATCGATCACTGCGGTACATGGCAGAATGTGGTGAGCGTTTTTTACGAAATTTTACGCGCGAGTCAGAGAAGAATGCAAAAAAAAAAAGAGGCGTTTCTGAGAAAATCTTCATCGCGACATGATGACATCCTCCATCGAACCCACACGTCGATGGAGGATGTCGATGAATGAAGAAGTTTGACTACCATCTTGACACTTGCGCAACGTCTCTTCGTCTTTCCATTTCAACCGCCATTCTCTGGACACGTTCGTGAAGGAGACGTTGGGCGCGATGTGCGGCATGTATTTTACAAGTGTGTATAAAAATGAGGGGCGTTTAAAAGACTGCAATATTTTTGGCGTTTTTGACGCTTTTCGACGCGTCCAATAATGAATTACAACTTCTCCAACGCTTCCTCCAAAGTACCAAACGCGACGCACGGGGCACCCGGGGTACTCTCATTCTTCGCCTTTTTCACCTTTTCGTCGTCTTCTCCTTCTTCGTTGCTGCTAGTATAAAACACTTTCACTGAATTCAAACCTAAACTTTTGGCGATGTAGTCGCTCGTTTCTTCAAACGCGCGAAACTCGTCAAACACCGTCGTATTCTCCAACGCGGACGCGCCGTCTTCTGCCAACGCTTGCACTTCGTCCATTTTAAATTTAATAAATGGCATCATGACTTTAATTGCGCCTTTGAAGTTCCCATCCGCGACTTCCTGCAACAACTCCGTGGCATTTTTCAAAGCGTCCATGACTTCTTTCGTGTCTAATTTCGAGTCAGAGTGTAAATCTTTCATAATTTGCAAACATTTGGATCTCCAGCCGATGAACTCTTTCGCCACGTATATTTTCATGTCCGTGACGGTCGTTTTCACCGTCGCCTTACCCTTCTTTGGCGGCGCTTGGACTTTGGCGATCATTTTACGCCAGTTGGAAATTTCTTTGTTGATATGAATGTTGGCTTTCATGAGCGCGACGTCGACGTCTTTTGATTTCGATGGAAATCCGGCGTTGACGACGTGCGATGATTTTTTCAACACATTCTTCCAAACGTGTTCGCACGTGTGCGGACACACCGGCGCTAGCAAAAGCGTTTGCACTTCGACGAAGAACTCGATTAAGTCCAATCGCATTTCTTTTTCCCCGACGGCTTGTCGGTATTCGTCTCTCGCCGTTTGCATATTGTAAAAGCCGGTTCGTAACGCTTCGCGAAACATCATGTTTTCGTAGTGTTTTTGCGTTTCTTCGATGGCAAAATTGATGGAATTTTCAAACGCGCGGTCTGCAAAGTCACCATTCTTATCGTCACCATCTTTTGCCGCTATTGTTCGAAGTTTTATACGTTCATCTGAACTTTCGCTCATCATCGATTCCATCCAATCGCACTCTTTCGTCAGACGCAAGATGGCCGCGTTGGCGGTTTCGTCGGAGAAGTTGGCGTCTTCGACGGTATCCCCGGCATCGGCTAACGCGAATCGCACGGCATCCGCTCCAAACTCCTCGATTGCTTGACCCAACGTTTTGAAATTTCCAGTGGATTTACTCATTTTATCGCCGTTCAATAACAAGTGCCCGTTGCATCGAAATGCTTTCGGCCATCTATTTTCGCTACCTTCTGGCCAAATCGCCGTGTGCGAGTACATGGAAAATGTCAGGTGGTTTTGGATTAAATCTTTACCGGAAACTCTCAAATCGAACGGATACCAGTAATCGAACTCTTCGATGGCTTTATCCAGGACGTCTCTCGGGAACTCCGATTCGCTTGGTTTCTCCGCGCCTAAGAAAATGGCATCCCACACGGCGTCCGTCAACTTTGAAGGTTCCACGGACCCGAATTTAGTGCCATACATATCGTAATCGCCTTGAAACAAGTGCGCAACGGTATAATAGGCCATATAAATCGTCGAATCAGATAAGGATTCGATCAAAAATTGATCATCCCACGGAACTTTCGTCCCCAACCCGAACGATCTCGAACACGCCCATTGCTTTAACCACCCCAAAGTGTGTTCAAAATTCTTCTTGGACTCGTCGTGAAACGTATTCATTTGGTTCAAACACTTCTCCGTGACATCTTTCCAGTTATCCTCGCCGTATTCGAGGTACCATTGGTCGGTTAACGCCACAACGCACTCGCCGCCGGACCTGGACATGACCATCTTCTCTGGCTCGGAATAAATCAAACCAGTGTTTGCGTCAACCATTTCCTGCTTAATAATCGGTTTGACTTCTTTCACGGGTTTTCCTTTGTACCCGCCGACAATCATGACGCCGTCCGTGAAGCCTTTTAAATACGTTCTGTGTTTCGCTTCGTCCAACTTTTGCCGATCGTTTTGCGATTTGATTTTCAACTCTTCGCAAACTGCCGGCGCGGACGCGTCGCCGTATCCCGGGATGTTGATGATTGGAATCACTTCGAACGGTAAGACCCACTCGTCTTTGATGTTAAACTTCATTCTCAGAGCTTCTTTCGATTTCAAGTCCGATAAGGCCATGAAATCGTCCGGTGAATCGGATGGAACCGAGGTGACTACCCCGGTACCTTTGGTCATGGAAATCGTCAACATCGGCAAACAGTAGATTTTCTCTAAAACCGCGTTCGGTGCTTTCACCGAGCACCCCATCAACTCGGAACCTTTTATCGTGCACAACAGTTTCGGTTTACCTTCCTCTTCGAATTGCTCTTGGTAGGATAAATTCAACGCCGCTCTTTCAGCCATGACGAACACTTCTCCCGATTTCAACTCGTACGCGCCGTATTCACCGTCCGGTAAGATCCAGCAGTTAGTTTGACCGTACATAGTTTCCGGACGTAAAGTTGCCGCGGCCAAGAAGACTTCTTTGCCTTTCAACGGTTTCAAACACTCCATCGCGTCGAAGTTCTCCTCCAAAACGCGCATTTTGATCAACAAATATTCTTGCGGCCCTACGCCTTCGCCGGACGCTCGATCGTGATCCGCGCACGGTTGCCCGTCAATCGGTGAATACACCGCGTATCTTTTCGCTTTGACAATCTTCCCGAGCTTTTTCAACGTGTTGAATTGCCATCTCACGAAACTATCGTAGAATGGATTCACATCCGTGGTGATAAACGACCGTCTCCAATCCACTTGACATCCAAGCAAAGCGACGTCTCGTTTCGCCAACGGCGGGAAATAGTTCAACCAATGCATGGAATCCGCAAAAAAAGGGATTTCTTCATCCGCAATTCCGCTCGCTTGCATGATACCCCACTGCGTGGCTTGTTTCCCAGTCTTTGCGGCCGCTTTCGATTTCTTCGCCGCGAATTTAGTTGGATCTTTATCTTTTTCCATCTGCTCTTTCTCCGTTTGCTTTTTCTGCGCTTCGCGTTCCATGTCTTCCTCCGATGGAAACACTGGAGGGTTCCCGTACGCGTCGATTTCTTTCCTGATCTTGTCCGCACACGCTTTGATGGGCATACCCGTGCAGTGGAACCCGAACGGGAACAACACGTTCTCGCCTTTCAATCGATGGTACGCCGTCGCGAATTCCTGTTAAAAAGTATATCGAAAAAATCAAGAAGTCAAAAAAATGTGAGCGCGCGGTCTATCGCGTCATCGAAAACAGAGTCCTCCATCCCATGCCACTCCACCCCGACGAGTGCTTCGATGATGCGAGAGCGTCTTCTTTCTCCTTCGAACGTGGTTCTGAGAGGGAATAATGCTCGTGCACATTGAGACGTACCAGTTTGCTCAGCGAGAACGCGTGGCCTAAATGAAGCAATCCATTCATGTATGGATAGGGGAAATTTCCAAAAAATTTAATCGTCTTCTCCTTGTCGGCGTTGACTTCGAACGCCTTCGATGTGGACCACGACGCTTGCGCGCTCGTTTGGTAGGCCGTGAGTTGGTCGCGTCGCGCGGTGGACCTGTGTTGTTGTTGTTGTTGTTGTTGTTGTTGTTGGTCTTCAGACGGCATGATGATGATGATGATGAATCGAGATGTTTTTAGGGCCGATGATGATGATGATGATGATTTGGATTCGAGATGATGTCGATATCGATTGGCCGACTGACGACGATGTCTTTCCAGCGTTTTTGGGTTCTTCTTCTTCGTCGTCTCGAAGTGGTCTTTTTCGTCTTCTTCCGAATCGTCCGTCTGTCGCGCGGAGTGGGTGTGACGAGCGACGTCTTCTTCACCCACCTTCCTTTCTTGAGCACCACAAAACCCTAAATTCTATAAAAAGGACATCCAAATGTGCTTGAATTTCCCCCATATAGCTGCCTTCGCCTCTTTCGCCACCGAGAGCACATAAAAGGCATCGCTCCACCATCGTCACCTTCTTCGCAATATCGTCCCATCATCATCATGGTCCGAGACGTCGACAACCACGGGCACAAGATCTGGCGTCCGTTTTCCGCTTTGGATGCATCCAATAATGCCGCAACAACAACTTTGGCTTTAGATGGGTCGACGACCGCGACCGATCGATTGATGCTCTCGAACGCGCGACAGATCGAGTTCGTGCTGCACAAAAACATCGTCAACTCGGTGCGTTTTCTCGCGTTTGCTTTCTCTCGCTGTTGGCGTTTTAAATGCTGGTTTTGGACTAAACAATTCTTTCCTCTTGTTGGTGGTCTTTTGGTACTTTTACACTTAGGAATACTTCCAAAACGCTCTGGTGCCGACGGACGACATCGACGACTTAATCGATGAGATATACAACGAGGTACGCCCCGTCATTCTCCCGAAGAGAGAGAATACTCGTGTGTTTTATTCCTTTATTCCTTTATTTATTCTTTCTTTCTTTCTTCGGTTTGGCGTCGCAACAAAACAAGGACGATACGCAATACGACGAACGCGACTGACCGTCTATAACGCCTCAATATAAACTTTACTCAAATAGGTATCGGACGTGGAACCGTGGATGTCCGGGAACGCGCGGGGCGCTTCCACCGCGTTTTGCATACTCTACAGAATTTTAGCCATGGAAGACGTGCCGAGCTTTAAAATCAACAAAATGATTTACCACAAAGATTCCGTGTACATTCGGTGCATCGGTTTGTTGTTCGCGAGATATAAGTTTTACAACGACGAGGAACGTTTGATGAAATTTTTCAGCGAAGACGTGTTTAAAGATACGAACGACGCGAGTTTCAGTCCATCCGTGGATGCGACAAAACTCACGTCGTTTTCTCAATTCGCGATCGACTTAATCTGTTCCCAAGAGTATTTCGAAACGCTCTTCCCGAGAATACCGGAGGTTTTGAAACGAAAAATGCAAGCGAAGATTGAAAGCGCGTTAGACATAAAAAAAGTAGAGGCGAAAGGCTGCGGAGGCATCGGCGAGTGGCGGAGGAACAAAGGCGACGGAAAAGGAAGGGTCAAGTCGGTAAAAGAAAGCTTAAGCGTTAACGTCGGTCAGAGAGCGCCGCACATGGCAAACGTCCGGGAACGAGGCCGAAGTGGATTCGATCCCGAATCGTCGTCTCGTACTCCTAGGAGGAATTTTAGAGGAGGAGAAAGAGAAAGAGAAAGAGAAAGAGGGAGACGAAGAGACGACAGCCGAGATCGGTACGGGAACAGAGGAAGAAACGACGGCCACGCCAGAGGAAACAACAACGGTGTTCGAGACTATTATGATCGAGAAAGAGGAGACAGAAGAAGAAGAGACGCGTCTCGAGATTCGTATTATTACGACTACGACGACGACAGTGGGTACCGAGACCGAGACCGGGGAGACGAACGACGAAGAGGCGGCGGCGGCAGAGAGTTGCCGTACACGAGAGAGCTGCCGTATAAACGCTAGGCGTCAGAAATACCACCATACGCGTGCTACCACGTGGAGCTTCTTTCTCTCTCTTTCTTTATGTGCATCTTACGGCCACGCGTTGTTGACGAATACAATCTCCTAGTACGCGACACACAGTCATCAAAAAGTGTCGATTTTGGATCCAAATTGCGTCACAAAATACCGTTTGCTTTTCTCGATGACTTCCTTCCGTCCGTTCTCTTCTCGCGACCTTCTCAAATACAACCTCGTAAACACCGATGCGTTGACCGAAACCTACGGTTTATCTTTTTACCTCTCCTATCTCGCGCACTGGCCGGAGTATTTCGTCGCGAGCGAGACGGTTGACGGCGAATTGAGCGGGTATATCATGGGGAAATCCGAAGGGGAGGGATGTCTCTTCCACGGGCACGTGACCGCAGTGACCGTCGCCCCGCCGTTTAGACGGCAAAAAATCGCCAACAAACTGATGGAAAAACTGGAGCGAGTCACGGAAGACTTCCACGACGCGTACTTCGTCGACCTGTTCGTTCGAGCGAGCAACGAGAACGCGATTCGGATGTACGAAAAGATGGGGTACGGACCCTATCGAAGAGTGATTGGATACTACGGCAACGCGGACGGAGAAGACGCGCTCGACATGAGAAAAGCGATGCGAAGAGACACGAAGAAACGAAGCGTCGTAAAAGCGAAAAAGTTCGAACAGAAACCGTGGGAAATTGAATGGCATTAATTATTAGTGTATTCATGATGCGACGACGGACGACGACGACGACGACGACGCGAAGGCTCTACCGTCCGTAGGCGTCCAGAGACGATGCGCGCGTATCGTAATGTATGTATATGCGCACACAGGAGAGAATGTAAAAATGTAGATTTAGACGATGTAATACTATTTGACTAGGTGATATAGAGCATGCGAGCAGCGTTTTCGAAGAGAAATTAATCCATTCGATCCGCCGCGCGAATTATAGTCGCGTCCTTCTTTCAGAGAAGACGAGGGTTGTTCGTTATAATGTCCCCATTCATTCGTCGCCAGAAAGACGATGAAAACAGGAGCGTCTAAATCTTCTTCCCGTCCGACACACACCATCGAGAAGGAGACGACGACTGTACGCACCACCCGTGTCGTCACCACCGAGAGAAGGGCGAAGACGGCGAGCGCAGGCGTGGCATCAAAACCAAAGAAAACGCGTTGCAGTTCTCCAATTGCATTTGTGATTCATTTCTGTGTATCTTTGACCCTTTGTTGTTCGGCGGTCTCTGCTTTAACGAACCAGCAGAAGATGACGACGAAATCCCCGTACCACGGCGTCTCCTCGGACCAATCGAAGTACGCGGAACTGGCGTTTGCAAACGTCCCCGGGTTTACCCGATCGAAGTTGAAACCGGATTACGCGATGATTGCGCACGAATCTCGAGTCTATGGAGGTTTGTTCGGGTGGGAAAATACGAACGGCGCGTACGTGGTGAGTCCAGGTATGAACAAAGCGACAATTTTAATGACGATGGTATCGATGAACACGAAGGCTAAATCGTACGTGCCATCGCCAGGCGCGTGGAGATTCGCGTTCGTTTTAGACGGCAAATGTTCTATTCGGTACAAAGACGAAGACGCCGAGGCAGAAGTGACCAAAGAAGGTCTGACCGCGGGCGAGTACTTTTATTTCCCGATGAACACAGAGCACGAGATATACACGGATTCTGATAACCAGTGCGAACTTGTCATGTACGAAGCGTTCACGAAACCAAAACTGAACGGAAAACCGGATGAATTTCCGACTGGGCAAAAAGTCATCGTCGGCGAGACGGATTCTTTGCCAAACATCGAAACGCCCGGGGAAATTTTTAGGTTGAAAAAACTGTTGCCCCAAACGCTCGAGTACGACGTTAACTTTCACGTGATGGATTTTGCGCCCGGGGAGACTTTGAATGTAAAAGAATTGCACCATCCACAACACGGATTGGTCATTTTGGAAGGGCAAGGGATTTATCGCTTGAACGACGATTTTATGCCGGTACAGCAAGGCGACGTGATTTATATGAGTCCGTGGGTGACGCAATGGTACGGCGCGTTGGGGAAGAACAGGACCAGGTATTTGATTAGTAAAGATACGTATAGGGATCCGTTGAGAGATTCGAATCCGTGATACGTCTGATCATCGATCTAAAAACGCTCCGCGATGGAAAATACGTCGCGCGCGTGTGTATATAAACGAGGTACAAACTCCTATGATTATTATGATTCGCTACTCAAATCTACTATTCTCTCTCTTTTCTCTTATGTATTAGCTCGCTGCGCTACTATGGGTTTACTTCATCCACTCGTCTTTGCTATCGATATCTGTCGTCGGATCTGCTAACGGGGACGCGCCTGGCGATTTGCCGCCCCCTCGAAATCCGCCAATCAAGTTCTTCAAAGCGCCTTTCGCGTTTTTGTTCGACCCTCCGTTCCGTAATGTCTCTAATTTTGAGGTGCTTTGACGATGATGATGATGACGATGATGATGATTCAAAGCGGTATTCCCGTATCCAACTTGCGTTTCCATGTTCAAAGTTGAATTCTCTCCTGCTCCGCCAAAGTTTTTGCGCGCGCTACCAGGCTCGGGCGCGATATTCAACGTGTTTGGCAACGTCGCTTTTAAGTTGGGCAAAACGAGGTCAAAGCCGTCGTCTTCGTTGGTGTTATTGGTGTTCTTTGCTGGTGACGGCGATTTCATCATGAGCGCGTTCAAATTGGCGTTGCGCGTGTTGGCGGCCTCGTTGTTGGTAGTATCGTTGTTGAAGAGATTCATCGGCGACGGTTTCGCGTGGTTGACATTACCGTTGTCGTCTTCTTCATCGAACAACGGTGACAACGACGTGTTGTTGTACTTCTTCTTTTGCGTTGTCGTCGAGGTCAATGGTAACTTTCTTTTACCGTCGATGGAAGGCTGCGGGGACGATCGGTGTTGTGATTGGTGGTTTCTTTTGACCACGCTGCTCGATTTCACATGTTGTTGTTGTTGTTGCGAAGTCAGCTGCTTCGATGGAGATTTCTTTGCCGTTGTCGGAGCAATCTTCTGTATAGGAATCGCCGCGACGTTTTTGTTGTTGCCATTAGTTTGCTGAGAAACACACGCATTTTGACTACCGGGCGTTTTCTTCGCGGTGGACGGTCCAGGCGTGCGGTGAAACCGCGAACGCGTTTTCAAGTGCTCCAAAGACGTCTTCTTGATATTCGTTGTTCCTGTCGTCGGCGCGGAAGGCGTTTTCATTGCACTCGTTGGAAGCGTTTGGTGTTGGTGAGCCGTTTCCGGCGGCGGCAGCTTTTGATGATACTCTTCTTCTTCATCGTCCATCGGCGCGTCCATCGGCGGCGCGATATCGTGGGGTTCCTCTTCTTCTTTTCCAGCGTACGCAGTCTTCTTCTCTATCGTAGTGTCCGTCTCTTCGCCTTGCGTCTCTTCCAACATCGCGCCAGGTAATAGTGGCGCAAACAGACTCTCATCGACTTTATAACCTTTCCTCGAGCTCTCTTCCAACCACTCTTTTGTGACGCACTTTTTATTCCATTTCTTACCGGCTTCATACTTCGACCCTTCCGCTTTCGGTACCACCACGTGCGTATTCTTACCCTTCTTCAAATTGTCCGTACACTCGCATCCGCAAATGGTAGAGAGCATTTTGATGGCACACTTCTCTCGTTCAGAGTACGAAGATGGCGATAAGACGACGCCTTTCATACTAGGAAAGTAGGCTTTATGGTCCATATACGGTTGGTATGCCATAGATTCAGATGGTTTGAACAGTTTGCCCTCGACCAAGACGCCTTCGAGAAAGTGCGGCGCAATGAAGCGCGCACTAAAGATGACGTCGTGGCCTTCTCCTCTAGCGGTGGCAATATCAGAAGCTAACGCTCGCAGTTTCTTCTTCTCGCTCGTTGTAGGCACCGCCGGGCAGATGATAAAGTCTGAGGAAGCCGACGTGGAGGTTGAATTGCCCCGCAAATATTCGCCGCCGAGACGACTAATCAAGTTCACCGCTAACTCTTTCTCTTCGATAGATAAGCCCTCGAATAAACTCAATTTCACGTTCGCTAAAGGATATTGCTGCGACTGTTTTGAGGAACGTTCGCTGGATTCGTTTCGAGAGTTGTAACCGTTTCTTTCAAGTAACAAAGCGTCGTCCTCGTCTTCCTTATTCACCAAAGCGGTTTCACCAATCACCGCGCGGGTTTCTGGTATTTGTTCCGTCATCGTATTATTTGCATTTTTATCGTCGCAACGAGAGCGCTTATCATTTTCTCTTCTATTATTATTACTAATGTTATTGGTCTTATCGGTGGTTTCTTTTTGTGTTTCTACGGTATTACGAGTGGTATCGACCTTCTTCGCGGTCGGTTGTCTTCTCAACGGATTTTTGTCTTTATCGATAGCTTTCAGAGGGCTCCTCTCCGGGATTCTTCGCGGAGGTGGTGCGTCGTTGTATTCTGTCCACGTTTTCTTATCATCGAGTGCACCACCACCGGGATTATTGATGAGGTTGACGGGTTCAATAACTTCCGAAAACCTCTCTTTCGCCACTCGAAACTTCTTTGATTTCGGCATCGTCCTTCCTTCCTCGCTACACTTTTTCAACCACTCGAACGTCACGCACTTTTCACGATGGGGTCGCATGTGCGTTCGTAAAATGAAATCCACGTCTTTTTGACAGTCCAAATCGTCGTTAACGACAACATGCGTAGCCTTTCGCGGGTTCATGGCGACTGTGGCTCCGCCGGCTCTTAAAATTTTATGCGCCAAACGAGCGTTCTTCGCGCTCGGCTTTAAAATATCATTCGGGTCTACCGTACCGCCCACCGCCGCGTTACTACTGCTGTTGCAACTACTATTAGTAAACCCAACCAAATACACTTTCGTGCTGAACAAGTAGTGTTGACCCCACGGCGTTTTATCTTCGTCGTATTCCTCCTCCAACTGTTTCGTCAGCTCTTCTTTGGTTGGCAAAACTACGATGGGGGGCTTTTTCCGAAGCTCCAAGGACGAGTCCATTCTTTTAACGTCGTACTCGTGTTCGAGTAACTTCACGCCTCTTCTCACGCACTCATCCACCCACTTCCTGCTCAAAACGAAAATTTTCCACATCCTCGCGTGTGTGTATTTCGGCCCCGTCGGTTCCGCTTGCCCGTTCGTTTGTTTCGCGACCAAATGCGTCACCACGTCCTTCTCCAAATCCGCTCTGAATTCGCCTCCATTTTTCTCCACCATCTCTTGAATCTCTTTCCTCTCTTCCAACTGAAACCCAGTCACGCACACCACGCAATCCGTGAAGCATTTGAACGGGAACTTCTCGTACTCGTACGTCAACTCGCTCGTCTCCGACGACGCGCACGCGTCGATCCAACGTCTCGATACGATTGGAACGTTCTTAAGGACCGCGATGTTATATTTCGGAGACCGCGTCGTGTTGGCGACGAGCACGTCGAACTTCGTCTCCGCGTCGTCGAGTTTGATCACCGACACGTGGCATTCGTCCGCTTTGCGTTCGATATCGCTCTGTTGTTGTTGTTGTTGTTGTTGTTGTTGTTGTTGTGCCGATTGGAGCGAATAATAATCGCAATGTTTAATAATAACAACAGAGAGAGAGAGAGAGAGAGAGAGAGAGAGATATTAACAATCAGAACAAGAGAGAGTCATCAATCACAACACAAAACTTTTGTCTTTTCGAGAGACGGGAAGAACACAACCACGCGAAAAAAACGCGCGCGCGCACACATCGGTCTCGCAAGTCGCGCTAAAACGGCATCGATTCGACGACGACGACGCGTCAAAGCAGCGCGTCAAACAAAAGGAGAGGCGCTCGTCAAAGAGGCGTGTCGATGAAATGATGACGACGACGATGATGTTTAAAAGACGTTTGAAAATCGCATTAAGCGCGCGTACCATTTCCTCGTCGTCGAATCCCGTCAACACGACCGTCAACACGCCGCCGCCTTTTCTTCGGCGTCCCATCATCATCGGTTGATGCTCGCGTTGTTGTTGTTGTTGATGATGATGCTTTCGCGCGCGCCGTCCTTTTAGTCGCAGCCTCTTCCCATCATCATCGCTCGAAAGAGCGAGAGTGTTTTTTTATGACGCAAATTTAAGAGGAGGATTTTTCACGCTTTTAAAAATGTGGGCAACTACGTACGATATGGTACTCTTATATTAAAAGAGAGAGGAAAGCGATGGCTTTTCGGGTATCTTCTTTCTTTGAGTCCACCAACACGATGCGCTCAAAATGATGATCTGAGCTTTAGTATTCGTATTAGGTAGTATTACTACTGCTACTACTCGTTTCGCGAAGCGCGCGTCTCTCTCTCTCTCTCTCTCTCTCTCTCTCTCTCTCTCTTTTTCTTTCTCTCTTTCTTTCTCTCTTTTTTCTCGTATTATCGACGGCGGGGATCATTTTTTCGCCAACAGAAGAGCTCTCTCTATGTTTTCTATGCGTTTCATGAGCGCTAACTTATCTCTTCGTTCCTTCTCTAACGACTGCTCCGCGGCTTTTAACCTCGTCTCGACGTGACCGAAATTCGTTTTCGTCCACTTCAATTCGTCCTCGGAGAACCGTTTTAACTTTTCGTGGTTGCGATTGTTCGCTTGCAGGTGTTCGTGGAGTTGTTTTTCTATCCGAACGTGTTCGTGCTCTAGAACGCTTAATTTCGGGAGGACTTTTGAGGTCACCGTGAACAGATGGTTCGCGCAATTCTCTCTCGCGTGCGCGTCGAACGTTTTCTCCGTGATTGGTTCCGCGGGCGAACAGCACCCAAATTTTTCGTACGGACACTCAATCGCCCGATTTTCGCACCGAGTGGCGACGTGCAAATCCATTTGGTTCCTTTTCAATACGGTGCCACATTTTAACGGACACTCGCATTCGTACAGAGGACACTTTTTCTCGTGTCTTTTCCTAAACTTGCGACTGAACCGTTCTTCGCACCTTTCGCATCGGTCTTCGACGAACTCGCACGCGTCGTCGTCGTGCCGTTGAATCATCCTCTTCAATTCCTCCGCGTCGTCACTTTCGCACGCGAAGAGGCAACTCGCCACCCCGTTTTTGTCGTACAGTCGCAATATCTCTTTACTCGTCTCTTCTCTCGACCTTTCCTCGTCGTCCGCGACGAATATCGACCCTTCGTCGAACACTTTCATCGCGTTCCTTTGTGTAAGTGTTCTCGTTTTCAGCGCTTCGACGGCATCTTCGACGTGTTTTCTCGATCCTAAATCCGTCAAGAACGATCGATTGTGGTTCTTAAATTCTTCTATCCGTCTCTCCAGAGCGTCTAACGTCGCCGGGTACCTCGCATCATCGATCCTTTTCAGCTCGTCGATGAGCGCTTTCGCGTGCACGGGAAGCACATCCGACGGCGTTTTGAGCACGGATTTGATGCCACTTTGCGCGTACACCGCGCTAAAACACGCCGCATCGACCATCCTCTCGGCGAGCGTTTTGGTCGAGGCGACGCAGCAGCGCGTGCACCGGTACGTGTGATGCGTTTTTTGTGGTGGTGGTGAAGACGACGACATGACGACGACTTTTGTGTTTCGTAGAGAGCGCTATTGTGGTGCTCTAACGAACTCTTTGGGTCTCAAAAGATATCTTAGTGTTTTAGGAGTAAGACCACAAAACACTCTCGAATGACTGTTTACAACTCTACTACACTTTTTCTAGTAAACCTCAAATCTCACAATAATGGGGCTCTCACAAAAAAAGACACCATTACTACTAAAACACTTTTCTTTCTTCGCTCTTTTCTCAACACGACGGACGCCTTCTAAAGGCTTCTTTCTTTCTCCTCCTTCGTTTCCCTTTAAAGCAAAAGGGGGTTGCGGACGACGCGCCGATACTAATACTACGTGTAATACTACCACGTGTAATAATAATAATAATAATAATAATAATAAGGCGACAAACAATTACACTCTGAGAATTTGCAAGCTTTGACTAAATGCGATGGCGATCCAATCCGGTTGCGTCGCTGACCATTGCAACTGGTTAATCTCCGCCCCGGCTTCGTACGCCAACACCGGATCTAAACCGCCTTCGGAAAGTTGATTGATAGCGCTTAAATCCCAAATCAGCGCTTGCGCGTCGTCTCCGGCCGAGCATATGTGGCACGACGAATGCGGGGCCCATGCTAAAGTGTTGACAGAACTCGCGTGACGTTTCAGCTCGGCGACTGGTAAAGTCGGGAATCGAATGTCGATGATGGCGACCGTTTTCGACTCCATGCCGAACGTGGCCATGTATCGCGGGTCTTGTTTATTCCAGCCTAAACGGAGTAAAGGCACTCCGGTTTCTGGGTTTTCGTAGATGATCGTCGAGTGGTCTTTGTCTCGTAAATCGAAGACTCTCACTGAACCATCGGCGGAGGCGGACGCGAAGACGTCTGGACCTCCCCAGGCGATGTCGTGTACTTCTTTGTCGTGCGCGATGAGTTGCGTGTCCACGCACTCTCTTTCGATATCCCAAACCGTACACGTGGTGTCGATGGAGGACGTGCCGATTCTGTTGACGTTGGTTTCGTTCCAATCGAATGAGGTTAACGGAGCGCAAAACTCCGAATTTTTGTTGTTTGCTAACAAAGCTCTCAGTTCTATTTTGCCGTCCGCGCCGTTCGATCCGTTTTGTTGCTGCTTTTCTTTTCGTCCAGACGTGGAAGGTTTCTCCGTATTCGTATCTCTCCCACCATTATTATTACCACCACCCTTCCTCACGCTTTTTCTATCTTTGCTACTTCCACTGTTGTTGTTGTTGTTGTTGTTGTTGTTGTTGTTGTTCATGTTCGCGTTTTCGTTTTCGTTTTCGTTCTCTTCTTCCTTCTCCTTCGCCTT
>MDSZ01230015.1_pt1 | contig 19446 bp, 18 predicted proteins | sample 811201 | NCBI WGS metagenome assembly MDSZ01 (sample SAMN05326647, study PRJNA326480) | marine metagenome | isolation source: seawater | place: Indian Ocean: North | collected 2010 | reverse complement strand
TCCTCGGATTTTTCATAAGTAATCAATGTAATAGAATTATCTTTTGATAGGCCTTTAAGATAAGCCATCACTTGGCTTTGGCCAAGGGGTTCAAGAAGACCATTTCTTGTTATATAAATTACTGAGTTCATTTTAATTTAGCTAAAATGTAATATGCATATCTTTAATCTTTAAAAAATTTTAAAATGATTTAGTGTCATTTGGCATGATCCCAAAAAGACTAGAATTAATTCCATATACTTTGGGTTTTTCAACGTACCCTCTATGCTTGCAGATATTATCAATAATCATTTCTATCTCATTTACACTGGTCCGAGGGAATTTTTGAAGCATCACCCGTCTCTGACTTTGTCCTTTTAGAGAAACAATTTTTGAGATAACTTCATTTTTAGCTCTTTTGAAATCAAATCTTCTTCTCAAACTTAATTTATCAAATTTAGGAGTAAAATTATTTCTTTCAACTATTCTGTCTGCAATAAAACAACTTATTTGACCAGAATGATCAAGATTAAGACGACCCCAATCAGAAATTTTTGAACGGAATTTTTCATTTTCTAACTCTTGATCTGAATTTAAAATTTTAAGAATATCATTTTCATTTAAAGCAATAGTAAAAAGCTTATTCATATACCTGTGAAGTCCGTCTGAATCATCCTGTAAAAGAAGAGTCCCAGAGGGAGCGTAAGTGACTACTGGAGTTCCAAGAAATCCAGCCTCTAAAGAGGTAGTACAACAATTATGAATCACTAGTTTAGCTGCTGAAATCCAAGGAAAAACTTCATTCTTAGCTATGCATTTAACACGATCAGATCTAATACCATGTTTAAACATTAGTTCCTTAATTTTACTAGGATCATCAGCTGGGTGAGGTCGCATAACAACATTAATTCCTACCTCATCAACTATTCTTTGCGATAATTTACAAAAACTATCGAATAGTATTTCAGAATTTTTTGCTAAATCTTTTTTATATTTCAGATGATCATCTGAAAGTACTGCATTTCTTTCTTTGTTAGTATACATACTGAAGTTAAGCGGGAGTAAAACAAAATCTCCTAAAGATTCTGCTATTTCATTAGCTACAGAGTTATGAATATTGTAGCAATTTGACTGCCACATATCTGTTCTTGGATTTCCAGATACAATAAAAGACTCATGTGCCCCAAAAATTTTTTCAAATATATTCTTTTGCACATCTCCAAAGAAAAAAACGTCATTAAAAACCTCTGCACTTTCATCTGAAAATCTATATCTTGCAAATCTTTCCAAATTTACTGGAAGTAACCCCTCTTCATCTAATGCTCCAAAGACCCAACCTCTTTCTAAGAGCGGTCTAAAATGATTGACTGTATGAGTCTGAGCACATTTACCAAAAAAATAACCTTTGTTTATACCAATCTTTTCAAATTCATCATTGGAATAAGCTTCGCCTAAAATGACTGGAATGCCTTTTCGTGCCATTTCAATTGCCAAATCTGTTCTTGAAATTAATTCACGTTTTTTTACCTCTACTCTTATGAAACAAGCTTCTAACATCTGTATCCTTTGGATAATTTGGTTGATAAGACTAGCTTATAAAATTTCATATTTGGATCACATTTAATTATCAAGACATTTCTTAATAATAGTTTTTTAATACCTAAGCTTTGAGCGTAAAAGTGTTTTAAATGACCAGGCGATATCTCTTATTCTTACAAAAGAATAAATAGGATTAGATATCATTAAAATTAAAAGAGTTCTAATCCATTTTCTCATCTCTCCAGTATGTGAAATGCCAACAAAATTCCAAAAGGCCATTGTAAAATCAAATTTTTTTGCAAGCTTAGGATCTTTGCTTGCAATTGCTTCAAAATGTTTATTTCTTATAGCATGCCTTGCTTGAACCATCTTATCAATTTGCTTACTTACACTACCAGGAGTAATTCTGTAATAAGCAGAAATGTCCTCATCGTAATGTATGTCATAACCATTTAAAAACAATCTTATAAAAAAGTCCCAATCCTCAAAGTAAAGCTTTTCATCTAAGGGAAATTTTTTTAGTTTTTTTGTTATGAAGGTGCAACCTTGTAAGCAAGGATTTGTTTCTTTTGTTACAACAGAAGCAAGATCATATTTCTTATTATTTTTTCTATTTCCTTTAAGTCCAACTTTAGCACCATCCTCAGAAACAACTTGAATTGGACCGTGACAGGCAACAATTTGAGGATTTAAAGATTCTTCAAGTATTTTGACGTGTCTTTTGATGCGACCTTTTGCCAACATATCGTCTGATGCAATTAAACAAATATACTTTCCCTTTGCTTCATTTATGCCCCTATTAACAGTTGGAGTAACGCCTATATTTAAATTATTTTCAATTATGGTGTGAGGTAATTGAGATGATGTAAGTATGTTTTTAGCAATTTGTAAGCCGTCATCGCTTGATGCGTCATCAATCAAAATGATTTCTATTTCAGGATAGTCTTGAGCAATAATACTATCAAGGGTTTCTTTAATATAGTTCTCATGATTATAAAGAGGGACTACGACTGAAACTAAACAAGTTTTTTCTCTTATATGTTCGTCAGTATCTTTACATAAATCATTATTTAGGGAATCTTTATTGTTTAACATCATATTCAGTTCTCCAATAAGGCTATACACTAACAGATTTGAAAAAAATTAACCAAAGGTGCTCAGCCAAAAAAATAGTTAATCAAATTTTTCATATCGGCCACCTAATGAAATTAAAAAATTTATGAAAATAATTTGCCATTTGTCCCTTAAGGCCAATTTTTGTTAAAACGACACGCAAACCAAAAAGACCAGTCAGAAAAAAAATAAAGATTGAAATGATTGCTCCAACATAAGGATATATTAAAGTTAGGCCAAGCAGAATCAAAGCGAGTATAGTGTGCATGCTAACTAAAACTAAAGACAGGGATTCCCAATAAAATCCTTGAAGACTAGTTGCAAGAATAATTACAATTACAAAATAAACTAAATATCCTATAAGCAAAGCAATTGCTGTTGATTTGAGCCCTAAGCTTGGAAGAAGTAACCAGATAAATATAAGAAAAATAACATTAAAACTAAGTTCCATTAAAAAGAATGTTTTGGACCTTGATGCAGCTACAATTGAAAATGCCAATGGCCAACTAGCTAGTTTAAAAACATTTCCAGCTGTCATCCACTGCAGTAATTCTGATCCAGATCTAAATTCTGATGAATATAGTAATGTCATTATCCATGGAGCAGTGCCGATTAATAGTAAAAGAATTGGCCCGCCTATTGAAACTAAGAGTTGCAATTGATCATTCATAAGTTTGGTCGCGACTTTGCGATTAGTTATAACTTCAGCTAAACGAGGATAATAATCAGCTGAAACCGCACCAAGCATCAATCCAACATATATCATTGAAATACTCCAAGCAGCAGCAAAAAGTCCGGCAGCCTCAAGACCAATTTCCTGAGTAATACTTCTTCGCACTAGCAGTAATGTTATTGTAGTCGCAAGACCTCCCAGCATAAAAGCTGTTCCAAGTTTAGCCATTGGCTTCCACTCTTGCCAGAATGCTGAGACATTAAGAATGTTTTCTTTAAGTTGAGGTAAGCGACTTGTATATTGAAACGCTATAATGACTACTGCAAGTGGTTGAGCTATTACAAACCATACAACTCCAATCACGCCGTAAAACCATATTGCAGCTAATCCAACTATACTCCCAACTAGTGCACTATATATTGTGACACGCCCCAAATCATCAATTCGTCGCATACCTTGCAGTATTGCTGTATGTGCAGTTCCTAACAGAGTAAGTAATATTGCAATTCCAATGAGCCCAACTTCATTTACATAAGTGTTATTGCCAAACAACCATTCAGATATTTGAAAACGAAATAGCCAAACAGCTCCCATTGCAAGACTACCTTGTATTATATGAGCTAATAATAATACTTGCCTAACACGACCAAGCACATGCTCATCTTGCTTAGCAACAGCAATCTGGCGAACGCCACTTTTACCAATCCCGAGGCCTGCAGCAGTTTTAACCATATCAAGAAGATTGCTGTAAATGCCTAATAGTCCTACACCTAATGGCCCTAACATTATTGCAAGTGCCTTAACTCGTACAATGGAAATAATTATATTTAAAGATTGTGAACTACCAATTATCGCCATTGAGCGAACAAGACCGCGTGAGTTATTCGACATAGTTTAATTATTTAGTATTACAGATAACATTACAGACAAAAGATGCTTGTTGAGATTCCATTTGTGGTCCAATTGGCAAACTAAGTATTTCATCAGCTATCTGATTTGTTAGAGATAATTTATCTTTAGAAATTTCTAATCCTGAATAAGCTTCTTGCATGTAAGGGGCTATTGGATAATGTATTAATGTTCCAATTCCAGCGTCTTCAAGTCGTTTTTGTAGTAAATCACGTTCAGCGCTTCTAACTACATAAAGATGCCAAACAGGATCTGCCCATTTTGGAACATAGGGAAGAATCAAACCACTTCCTTCAAGATCTTTCATGTATACAGTAGTTATATGTTTGCGACGTTCAGTCCATTCATCAAGATATTTTAGCTTAACTCTCAAAACCGCAGCTTGAATAGGATCAATACGAGAATTTACTCCAAGAACTTTGTTAACATATTTTTTCTGACTTCCGTAGTTTCGCAATAATCTAACCTTTTCGGCAATATCTGCTCTATTAGTAGTTATAGCTCCTGCATCTCCTAAAGCACCAAGATTTTTACCAGGATAAAAACTCCAACAAACAACATCCCCATGTCCACCTATACGTTTCTTTTTATAGTATGAGCCATGTGCCTGAGCAGCATCCTCCACTACCGAGATTTTATGTTGGCGCGCTAGAGACAAGATTGGATCCATATCAGCTGGTTGCCCATACAAATGCACAGGTAAAATCACTTTAGTCTTGGACGAAATAGCAGAAGAGATCTTTGAAGTATCAATATTATAAGTTCTTGAATCTGGTTCAACCGGGACTGGTGTTGCTCCCACTGCGGAGACAGCCAACCATGTTGCAATATAAGTATTTGATGGAACAATAACCTCATCGCCTTCACCCACATCCAGTGCACGCAGAGCAAGAATTAATGCGTCAAGCCCATTAGCAACTCCAACGGCATGCTTAGCATTACAATATTCAGCCCATTCGTCTTCAAACGAATTAACCTCTGAGCCTAATATATACTCACCACTTTCAGTTACTCGAAAGATAGCAGCATCAATTTCGGTTTTAATTTCTTGGTATGCAGCACCAAGATTTAAAAAAGGGATTTTTATTTTCACTCCTTGTTTATTGTTGAGATAAAATCATCATATTCGCGCAAGTAATCAGATTCATCATATGGACGAGAGGCCAAAACCATACATACTGCACCTTGACTAAAACTATCCATTTCACGCCAAATTAATTTATTTATATAAAGTCCTTTTTGAGGATTGTTCAGCCAATATTCTGTTTTGGTTGACCCATTATCTATTTTTATTCTAAAACTTCCTGATAAAGCGAAAACTACCTGTTCCAAGTCATAATGAGCATGACCTCCTCTTTCTGCATCAACTGGGACGTTGTAGAGATAATAAACACGACGAATAGGAAAAGGTATATGGTTCTCACCTTCTATAAAAGTTAAATCTCCACGAGGATCAGTCACTACAGGTAAGTCAACTAAATTAGCAAATCCATTTTTCTCATTTATATTGTCAGTCATACTTTTCTCCTAGGACTACTTAATTTTAGAATATATTAAAGCCTTAGATCTGTATCTTGTATATCAAAAACATTCTTAAGATCGTAAAGGACATGATTATCTTTTCCAAAACTGCGTATTGCCTTAATGCCGATTGACTTGAATTCTTCATGCGCAACAGCTAACACAATACCATCATAATTTGAATTTAAAGGTTTATTTATAAGGTTTAGGCCAAATTCATCATGAGCCTGATCAGTATCAGCCCAAGGATCATAAACATCAACCTGGATTTCGTAATCCTCTAACTCTCTTACTACATCTATCACCCTGGTATTCCGTAGGTCGGGACAGTTTTCTTTAAAAGTAAGACCTAATACCAAGACACGTGCACCAATAACTTTAATCTGTTTTTTGAGCATAGCCTTGAAAAGTTGCCCAGCAACATAGACTCCCATACCATCATTAATTCGACGACCAGCAAGAATAACTTCTGGATGATACCCAATTGCTTCTGACTTGTGGGTTAAATAATAAGGATCAACTCCAATACAGTGTCCGCCAACTAGGCCGGGTCGAAAATCTAGGAAATTCCACTTGGTACCGGCAGCCTTTAAAACAGCCTCAGTATCAATACCTATTTTATTAAAAATGAGCGCTAGTTCATTTATGAGGGCAATATTGAGATCACGTTGAGTATTTTCTATAACTTTAGCAGCCTCAGCTACTTTGATACTCTCAGCCTTGTGAGTGCCAACTAAAATGATTTCATTATAAAGCTTATCAATGAGATCTGCTATTTCAGGTGTCGACCCAGAAGTAACTTTCTTAATATTAGTGATATGATGTTCTTTGTCGCCTGGGTTAATCCGTTCAGGACTATAACCACAGAAAAAATCTTGATTGAACTTAAGACCTGAATACTTTTCGAGGACTGGAACACAATCTTCTTCTGTACAACCAGGATAAACAGTAGATTCATAAATTACTATGTCACCCTTTTTAAGTACTTTACCAACAGTTTCACTCGCTTTAATAAGCGGAGTAAGGTCGGGACGTTTATACTCATCAATAGGAGTTGGTACCGTTACAATAAAACAATTACAACTACTTAAATCATCAGGGTTATTAGTATATGTAAGCTCCTTAGCAGAAGTGAGTTCTTCTTGTGTGGTTTCTAGAGTAGAATCATTACCAGACTCAAGTTCTCTAATACGCTGTTGATTAATATCAAAACCAAGAACGCTCCTTTTTCGACTGAATTCAATTGCCAATGGAAGACCTACGTAACCAAGACCAATTATAGAAAGTTTCAAATCTTTTTTCTTCATATCTTCACTTATATATTAAAGTAATTACGGTACCAATCCACAAAGTTTGCGATTCCTTTATCAATTGGAGTGCTGGGTTTATATTCTAACTGTTCAACAAGATCAGTAACATCTGCATAAGTATCTGGTACATCCCCAGGTTGAAGTGGAAGCATATCCATTTTAGCCTTCTTCCCAAGCGCTTTCTCAAGAGCAGCAATGTAATCCATTAATTCAACTGGATTATTATTACCAATATTGTATAAACGCCAAGGTGCCATGCTGGTTCCAGAGTCAGGGTTTGTTCCTGACCAATTTGGATTAGAATGTGCAGGCTTATCTAACACACGTATGACGCCTTCAACAATGTCATCAATATAAGTAAAGTCGCGTCGATGCTTTCCATAATTAAAAACTGAAATATTCTTACCATCAAGAATTGCTTTAGTAAATTTAAATAGCGCCATATCTGGTCGACCCCAAGGACCATAGACGGTGAAGAAACGAAGACCTGTGGTAGGTAGATTGTAGAGATGGCTATAAGTGTGTGCCATCAATTCATTACTTTTCTTGGTTGCGGCATAAAGGCTTAATGGGTGGTCAACATTATCATGCACAGTGAATGGCATTGTCGTATTTGCTCCATAAACACTGGAACTGCTGGCATATACTAAGTGCTCAACTCCACTATGACGACACCCTTCAAGAATATTAGTAAACCCAATAATATTACTTTCGATATAAGCGAGCGGGTTTTCAATAGAGTAACGAACACCGGCCTGGGCAGCAAGGTTGACTACACGTTGAGGCTTATGATCAATAAAAAGAGATTCGATGGCTTTTTTGTCAGTAAGATCTATTCGTAAATGTGTGTAGTTTGGATGACCGGCGTGGCGATCAAGCCTGGCTTCCTTTAAGGCAGGGTCGTAGTAGTCATTGTGATTGTCGATGCCAATAACAGTGTCACCACGCTCAAGCAAACTTAAAGAAAGCGCCGAACCTATAAAACCAGCTGCGCCGGTAACTAGTACTCTCAATTAATTACTCCTTGATAGACGTTATAATCCTAATGCGTATTGTCGAATACAGACATCATCATTGAACTTTGAGCAGCCATTTAAAACTTTCATAGATATCTATTATCTCATTTTAAGGGGGGTTTTTATATTTTAATTATTCAAAATAAAATAAATATGTTTTAAACAAACAAATTCATCTATTTATTTCTGAATGTCAACCCAGTCTAATTTAGTATTACAGATTCTCATGTATTTAAGTTAATACATTCATTAAATGTCAGATCTAGCTGACTTTTCCAGTCAGGCAACTTGATATTGAGAGCAGTTTCCAATTTTGTAGAATCCATCCTTGAGTTTAGAGGTCGACTTGCGGGAGTTGGATATTCCTTTGTGAAAATTGGATTAACATTTTTAGAACTTAAGGTTAATTTTAGCCCAACTTTGAGCCCTAAATTAAAAATAGCCTTAGCGAATCCATACCAACTAGTTTCACCTCTAGTAGCTAAATGATACAAACCCGACTCAAGTCGAGCTTCAACAGCTAAGGCAGTAACCTCAGCAATTAGTCGCGCTGGTGTAGGGCTACCAATTTGATCAGATACAATGTTAAGTTTCGTTTTGTTTTTGGCAAGCTTTAGCATGCTATTCATAAAATTATTTCCGCGTGCACTATATACCCAACTTGTGCGAAAAATAAGATAATTTAAGCAGCTCTGTTGAATTGACTCATCTCCTTTAATCTTGGTTTTGCCATAAAAATTAAGAGGTCCTATGGGACTGTTTTCATTCCAAGGTTTGGTTCCAGAGCCATTGAAGACGTAATCGCTACTATAGTGTATAAGTTTTATCTTTTTATTAGCTGAGTATTTTGCAAGTTGTGCAGGTAAATCTGCATTAAGTCTTTGAGCAGCATCTTTGTGGTCTTCAGCTTTATCTACATCTGTCCAGGCTGCGGCATTCACAATTAAATCTATAATATTTTCATTAAGGCAATCTTCAACAGCTGACTTATTCATTAAATCAAGAATTGATCGACTAGGAGCAATTATCTCTCCCAGATGAGCAAGTGAGCGCTGCAGTTCATATCCAACCTGGCCAGTTCCTCCTAAAAGCAGTATTCTCAAACGTCGACACCTAAATGTTTACTCAGGTATGTGCCATCTTGAACTCTACGACACCATTCAATATTTTCGAGATACCAATGTATAGTTTTTCGAATACCAGATTCAAAGGTTTCTTTCGGATGCCAGTCCAATTCACGCTGGATCTTGCTGGCATCAATCGCATAACGGCGATCATGACCAGGACGATCCTCAACATATGTTATCAAGCTGCGATAGGATCTTGAATTTGGAGCCAATTCCTGCAGGATATCGCAAATAATTTCGATCACTTCTATATTCTGTTTTTCATTATGGCCACCGATGTTATAGGTCTCTCCAGGCTCACCTTTGGTAGCAACTCTGTAAAGAGCTTGAGCATGATCGTCAACATACAACCAATCACGGATTTGATTGCCTTTACCATAAACAGGTAATGGTTTGCCATCAAGTGCATTTAAGATAATTACAGGCACTAGCTTCTCTGGAAATTGATAAGGTCCATAGTTATTAGAGCAATTTGAAACCATCGCTGGGAAGCCGTAAGTACGAATCCAAGCTCGCACCAAATGATCTGAGCTAGCCTTGCTAGCAGAGTATGGACTACTTGGGGCATATGCTGTGTTTTCAGTAAATAAATATTTTGATGAGTTATCCACCTCATCTGGATGCGGAAGATCACCATAAACCTCATCAGTGCTGATGTGATGAAAGCGAAACGTCTGCTTCAGCACATCATCTAAGCCCTGCCAATAGATGCGGGCTACTTCCAGCAAGTTATATGTGCCTATAATATTACTTTTGATAAAAGCAGAAGGATCATCTATAGAGCGATCTACATGGCTTTCAGCAGCTAGATGCATAATCGTATCGGGTTGATATTTGGCAAATACTTTTTTTAGTTCACCATTACTGCAAATATCGACCTGCTCAAAAGAATAGCGGTCAGTGTTGTTGACTTCATTTAGATTCTCTAGATTACTAGCATAAGTGAGCTTATCAACGTTGCAAACGCTATCATTGGTATTTTGGATTATGTGACGGATGACGGCCGACCCAATAAAACCTGCACCACCCGTAACTAATATTTTTCGTGTATGCATCTATTAAAAAGCTTAATTTCCTGAGCTTATGTTTATGTTTGGTTTAGTGAAAAGAATACACCATGTTTTACAGGGCTTAGACTTTTAATTGAATCCATGCAAGTAGCAATCATTTAGTTAATGAGTTATTAGTCTTGTTTTGCATAGAGAAATGTCGAAATAAAACAACAAATATTCCAAGCAAAGCCCCTAAGAATGCTCCTATTATGCAAATTATTGATCTTGCAGGTTCACTTTTAAACTCCATTACTGCAGGGGGATCTATGTAATCAAAAACATAAAAATCACGAACCTCAATAAGGGTTAGTTGTTGTATTTTCTGTTGAAGTAATTGTGCAATCACTTGTCTGATTTGAGCAAAGCTTGTTTGTGACATCTGAGCGTTAAGATACTCCATTGCTGCAGTTGCTTCTGCTTTGTCTTTTACTCTAAAAAATTCATTGAGCTCTCTTACGACCAGTTCTGTCCAAGCTTGCGCTACAACTGGTGATTGATGTTTCACACTTATAGTGACGAAGCCCGTTTTTTTAATTTGGTTAACGGAAAGATATTTTTTAAATTTTAGAAAGCTTTCTTGCGAGCTTGGGACTTTAGACCAGGTTTGGGTCTCCTGATTAAAATTTTTGTCATATATAACGGTTTGAGTTGATGCATCCCAATAGTCTAATGCCATGAGATCTGGTAGATAAATATTAGGTAAGATATTGTTTTCAAAAAAACTAAGCGTTCCTATTTTATCTAAGGCTTCAACTGCATTACCACTGGTCTTTGGTAAACTTATACCAGCGATATCAGCTAAACCACCGAGGCCATTCATACCTCCATTTGAACCTCCTTGCCCAGCAACAGGACTCAACAAAGCCTTAGATTGGTATATATTAGGTAAAGAAAGACTATAAATAATAGCTGTTATTGAAAAAAAAGTAACAATAGCTGCCACAATCCATTTACCCTGCCATATAATTTGAAAAAGCTCTCTAAAGTCTAATTCGTCATCAGGGTAATGTTGAGTTTTTATATCGTTATTGTTCATCATGAAAGTAATTATATAGTTTTTCGTACTCAAGTTGTTTTCTTTGTAAAAATTCTTTTGTCAAAATAGCCTTTTCTTGGACACCCTTAGGTGTCAGAACATATAAATAACCTGTTTTATTTTTTGATTTTGAAAAATTTTTTAATTTGATAAATCCTATCTCACTGAGAGCCTTTATACAGTAATTTACCTTTCCTAGGCTAAAATTCATTGCTTCAGCCATACCCCTTTGAGATATTTTTGGATTGGTATCGATTAAGTGAAGAACTTTCAAATTATCTTCATTAATTTCTTTTTGATTGTCTTGCATGTAAAAAATAAAATTTAAATTTAAGAAATTTTTTTAAAAAATGGATGAAAATAAAGCTACCGCACGGAAATAATAGTGAATTATACCGTTCAACTGTTGAACTATACATTTTTAAAATACTTTAAACAAGTAAAAATAACTTTAATAAAATAATGCCCAACAGATTATTAGTTATAAATTCTGCTCAAGATATTGTCGAGCTTGATCTAATTCTTCTTTAGTATCGATATCAATTGATCTTTCAAAAGGCATTTCTACAATCCCTATACAACCGCCCCACATTAAGCCTGTTTTCGTGAAATGATCTTGAGTAACAAGAAATATTGCGCCATTTCTTTGATAAATTTTAGATCGCTGGTGTCTGTTAGCATGTTTTTGCTGTAATGGATGTGATTCAGTCAAAATAGATTCTGCTACAGGAACACCTTCAACTTTGTTAATAGTGTATTGTTTTGCAGGATGGATATTATTTAATTTAAAACAACTTATAACTGAGTCATATTTTTTGCTTGAAATCATTTTAATAGACTCTAAGATATCTTCATTTTTTCGCAATGCAGAAGTAACCTGAAGAATACAAATTGCATCATAAATTTTTTTGTCTGGATCTAAATGCTGAAGAATATTCTCTACGACAGCTGCTGTTGTTGTGTCGTCCTGTGCTAGTTTAGCTGGTCTATCTAAAACTATAGCATTAACACTCTTAGCAATATTGGATAATTCATTGTCCTCTGTAGAAACAATAATATCTTCATGTGGAAAAGCCTTATTGGCCTGAATAATTGTCCATTCTAATAATGATTTGCCTTTATAAATCTCCAGCGCATTTTTACGAGGTAAGCCTTTACTTCCTCCTCTTACAGGTATTACGCAAAGTATTCTCAACTATTCGCTCGTTTTAGAGTCCTCAGAGACATAAGAAATCTGTTTTTGAATTTTTAAGTTTGAAGTAGCTAATATATTAGCTATTTGTGTTCCAGCCGTTCCGTCTCCAACTAGGTGGGAAGATTCATAGCGCCCATGTTTTAATTGATTATCTATTGCTGTTTTTATTTCATTAGCATCACATTTAACATCTATTACATTTGCAGCTCTTTCTCGTCCAGACTGTCTAGTTCCAATATTAACGCAAGGAGTTCCTAAAAAAGCTCCTTCTCGTAAACCAGATGATGAATTTCCTACAATACATCTAGCATTTGCCAACAGTAGAACATAATCTTCAGGAGTAAAGTTCTTATAGAAATGCATATTTTTAGCTTCCTCTCTATCTCTAAACATTCTAATGCCTTTTGAAATATCATCAGAGCCAGCATCTACATTTGGCCATAGCCAAACAATTTGCATCCCTGTTTTAGAAACTTCATGTGCTGCCTCAAGAGTTTCTTGAATCTGTTTAAAACCACTTCCAAATTCTGTGGTTACCGGATGCTGTAAAACAATAATATAATCTTTTTTTGTTGTAAGTTTGTCCCCAACTCCAGTAGTCCGCTTAAATAGGTCATCAGGCAAAGCTAAATCTGACTCAGCTACTAAATCTATCGCGGGACATCCAGTTAAATGAACAGTTTCTTGTTGTTCTCCCATTCTAAGTAAATACTCTTTTGCTCTTTCTGTAGCAGGAAAGTGAATGTGAGCAAGTTTTGTTATAGCATGTCTTACCGATTCATCAATTGAGCCTGTTACTTCGCCACCCTGAGAATGTGCAAGAGTTATGTTCATATAGCTTGCAGCAACAGCAGTTGATAAAGTTTCAAATCTATCTGCCACAGTTACAACAATATCAGGTTTCAAATTCTCAAAATGAGTTGCAAGTTCAGTAATAGCCATTCCTGTTGACTTTGCCATTGTAGTGGGAGTCTCTCCTTCAAGTATTGAATGAACAACAGCATTTTCTTTAAAACCATCTCCTCGAATAATATCAATTACAGAGCCAAACCTATAAAGTAGAGCTGATGACCCCACCAAGAGTTGCAATTCTAGTTCGGGATGAATATCAATTGCGCGCATAACGCTTTTAATGCGACCATAATTTGCTCTGCTGTGAATAACAACACAAATTTTTCGACTCATGAAACATCCTCAATTTTTAGCAAACGATTCATTGATACATCTCTTGAAAGTGGTCGATTTATTATTTTTGACCTTTCGTCCCATGACAGTCCGCCCCCTGGTTTTTTTAGAGTGATATCATTCTCTGACAATACATGTCCTGAAGGAAGATCTTTTATTAAAGCCAAACTTCTTCCAAAAAGTTTTTTTTGTTCACCCAGAGTCTTTGCCATCGCATCTTTGTCAACTGGATTATTGTCAATATATCTTAGGTTAGAAGCAAACTGAACTAAATCCTCAATATCATTAATTGACAATGACGCAACCACATCAGGTCCGAACATTCTTTTATCGAATGTAGCATGAACCTCTATAAGTGAAAAACCTCTTGAAATTGATGCTAAGGCCGGAGATGTTGAACCTGAATGATCTGATAAGCCTACTCTGCATCCATATCTATTTTTTAAATCATCTAGCAGGTTTAATCCCACCTCGTTTAGTGGAGTTGGATACTTGCTTGTGCATTGCATTAGATAATAAGTTGAGCCTTTATCAGAGACTTTTTTTACGTTTTCATCCAATTCTTTCCAACTACTCATTCCACTTGACATAATAATTGGTTTTTTTGTTGAAATCATTAAGTCAAGCATGCTATCAGAGGTAGTGTCTCCTGATCCCAGTTTCCAAGCTTCAACTCCAATTTTAGATAGTAAATTAACAGCGGAAATAGAAAAAGGCGTACTTAAAAATTCAATTCCCTTTTCATTTGAATGATTTTTAAGCTCCATCCATTGTGACTCACTAAACTCCATTCTTTTCCAATAATCAAAACGAGTCTTATCCTGATAGGAGAACTTTACTCGAAATTGTTCATCGAGCGTAGACTCTTCTGAGGCAATGTGTGTCTGAAACTTTATTGCATCAACTCCAGCATCAGCAAGTGCGTCAATGTAAGCATGAGCCATACCAAGTGAACCATCATGATTTTGACCAATTTCTGCAATTATTACAGGAATTGACTCATCAGCTAGTTTTTTTGTAAATTGAGAATTAAGCTTATTCATTTTCTATAATAGATTTCATTATCATTTTAATTTAAATTCAACAAATTTATTAGCCATAAAAATTTCTGCCTTAAATCTTGACTCAACAGTAAATCCACCAAGATGAGGTGTCAAAAGAAGATTACTGGGCGCAGAGGCAGCATATTCTTGAAGGGGAGTTTTATTATCACCAAGCTCATTTTCCACCACATCAGCAGCATAGCCAGCTATCTTTTCATTTTTAAGCATATTTACTAATTCAACTTCGTCGACAATTTCTCCTCTTGATGTATTAATTAAACAAGCATCGGATTTCATACATGAAAGTATTTTTTTTGATAACAAATTATAATTTTCAGGAGTAGCATGAATATGAATAGAGATAACATCAGAATTAATTATCAACTCCTTTAAAGATGAGGTCATAGAAATATAATCTGAAATTTCATTTAGATTTCTATCATAACCAATTACATTCATACCAAATGCGTTGCCATAACTTGCAACTTTTCTCCCTAAGCGACCAACTCCAATTATACCCAATGTTTTATCTGCAAGCTCTCTTCCCTTAAAACCATCTCTTCGCCACTCACCATTCACAACATCTAGATATGATGGAAATATTTTTCTTTGTAATCCAAGCAATAAAGCCCATGTATGCTCTGCGGTTGCGGATAATTTTTCGAGAAATTTATCTTCGCCTTTTAAACAATGAAAATTAATGCCTCTATTTTTAAGAAAATCTAAATCAATATGTAATGATCCCGTAGTAACTGAGACAACATCTGTTAAATTAGGAGAACAAGCTAACAAATCTTCATCTATTCTTTGTCCTAAAGCTACCCATAATACTGTAGCTGATTTGATCATTTTTTTGACGTCTTCTCGATCAGAGGGATGATTTTTGTCAAGTTGAGTGACATCGCCTATTAGTGACAATTTATCAATAGCTATATTTGGAACTTCGCTTGCATCAAGAATAACAATATTCTCTTTTTTTTTAGCCAATGTACTTTTCACCTGGTGCAAGTAATTCTGAACAAACTTCTTCGTTTAATTCACATCCAAGGCCTGGAGAATCATCTAATTCAATAAAGCCATCATCCATTAGTGGCAAATTATTTGAACGATTAATCCATTTTTTACTCCAATCAGCATCATAAAAATGATACTCAGAAGCAATAATATTTGGAACAGAACTGGCTAAATGTGCTGTAGCAATAAAACCTAAAGCTGTAGAGTTATTATGAAAAGCTACCGGTAACCCATTTGAGTTTGCAAGCTCACATATTTTTCTTGTTTCATGTAAGCCCCCTGCAAATAAGACATCTGGATGAAGAATATCAACAGCTTTTGTTTTAATAGCTAACTTTGCTAAATCAAAAGTATACATCTCACCTGCACAAATAGGTACGTTGCTTTTCTTTCTAAGTTCAGAAAGAGAAATTAAATCCATTACTGGAACAGGATCTTCTAACCAGTTAATTCCTATTGAACTTAAAACTTTAGATAACTCTATAGAAGAAACTAAATCATAGTGCATATGGCAATCTACTGAAATTTCAGCACTTTCCCCTGCTACTTCTCGAGCAACACTTAACCGTTTTTCTATAGCAAGCATTTGTTCACGTCCAATTGAGCGTGACCACACATCAGTAACAAAATCTGGAGCAGTATAATCAACATCAAATTTAAATTTGGTATAGCCTGACTTTAGAGTTTCTTCAGTAAGCTTGCGCCATTCATCTAAGTCAGAAACATCAACAGGCCCACTACGATCAAGGTAAACAGGTACTTTATCTCTAAACTTACCACCTAAAAGTGAATGAACTGGAAGTCCAGATTGTTTTCCAATAATATCCAATAAAGCCATTTCAATGCCTGACATAGCCCAGACTATTGGTCCAACAGGTAAAATTGTTCCTGGTAAACTTCTTGGTTGATGAGGTGGACGGGCGCCATTAAAATGTTCTTCAACTATTTTTTTAACATCAAAGGGATTGGCACCAATTAATCTTTCTCCGATATAGTCAATAGTTTCTCTTACACCAAAATATCCTCGTTGCCAATGAGGGCACTCTCCGTATCCATATAAACCATTATTTGTCTCAATTTTTACTACAATAAAATGCCATGTTCGAGGTACACCTCCTAAACCATGAGAGTCTTCTCCTCTAAGCACCATAGTACTTACTTTAGTAATGTGAATATCGCTGTTCAAAATATAAAACCCTATTTCAAAAATGAATCCAATAGTATATTAAATCCATTATATTACAAGTTTACCTTAATGACATTTAGGTATATTTCGGGATAATTTTCAGATTTTTAATTCTATTTGGAGGTTAAAAAAATATAATTCTGCCTCTTTAAAATGTTTCTATAAATAGGTATTAAAAGGTTCCTTATAAAACCATTGAAATTAAACCAACCAAAAGAATTATTCCATTGTTTAATTAATGGGATCTTAAACTCATCCATGCCAGCAGTTTCAGCCATCCTTATCAATGACGAACGATTAAAGCACTGAATGTGTTCCAATGGTGCTACATTATTTAAACTATTTCTAGTTCCTTTCGGAGCTCCCCAATCCATCGATTTTAATCTACGCTCAATATCATTTGCAGTAGGCACGCTAATTTTAATTATTCCACCAGGTTTCAAGAGTGTTTTTAATTCTTTTAAAGTTTCAAGAGGTTCTGCTATATGCTCAAAGACTTGTTCAGTATTTATAAAATCAAAGCGTAATTTTTCGGCTTCTTCCCAAGTAATAACTTTAATTCCCTTGCCTTCAGCATGTCTTATTCGACTTTCTGACAACTCTAATCCAAATGATTCATATCCCAAACCGTTAGCCATTAATAACCAATCACCCCAGCCCATTCCAAAATCTAAAAACCTAGTTTCAGATGGGCTTGCATTAAAACAAGAACCAATGGTCATAATTTCTTTAGCATAGTTAGTATGTATTTCTGGATTTGTTGTAAATCTGCTGTTGCGATTCTCAAAAGCTATCATAGGATCAATCCAATATTCATAGAGTCGCTCCATTACAGTATCATTAGGTATATTTTTTTGGAAAATAAGGCTACAAGATTCACAATCACATAAAACATATTCGGCATCAGATAGATATTCGAACTCAACTCCACCTTGAGGTGAATAAAAATCAATTAAATATTTAGTTATTTTGGGATCGGAGTATGAAGCCTGATATCGTATTGAGATCTGTTCAGACCCACATGCAGGGCAACATTTTCTTTCTTCAAACCATGATTTGCTCATTATGATTCTCGATTTATCAATGATTCAACTTTAAATCTTAAGTTCATTTAATGCAACTGAGATCTTCCTTTTGCTTCCAAGAATATAAATTAAAATATTCACTCTATCTTTTTTTGGCATAGAAGCAATTTTAATAAGAGATCCTTTGAAAGGACCTTCAGGCATTTCAGCCTCCTGTCCGACTGATACTTTTTGAATAATAGGTTCCATATAAGAATTCTTTTCAATGTTTTTTAATTCTTTAATTTCGTTATTATCTATTAGTGGAATTTTGTTATTAAAATGAATAACGTTTTTGATACCTCTGGTATATTTTATCTTGGTATATTGTTCAAAACTTGAGTTAATAAATACATAACCAGGGAAAAGAAGTTCTTCCTTTGGGGGAAGATTAAGCCTTTCAGTTTTTATTTTTGCAATGTAGTATTCGAAGCCTTGATTATGGAGATTTTTCTTTAACCTTGTTAGTTCATTTATTTTATAGGTAGCGACAATCCAATCATTCATAATAATAGTTAAGTCGATATAGTGGTACCCGAGGCCGGACTTGAACCGGCACGATATTTCTATCGAGGGATTTTAAGTCCCTTGTGTCTACCAATTCCACCACTCGGGCATATTTGAAATTACTCCTCTTTATTGGTATTAAATTTAATATTTTGTTCTCTTTCTCTTCTTGTCACCTCATTATACTGCGCTCTGATATTATTATTAATACTATTAGCCTTTTTAAGTAAGCTTAATTCTGAACCAATTTCTTTTGAATAATCTATAATTGCATTAACATCTTTTGGGAAACATGCTCCACCAAAACCATATCTACCATCAGGACCAGGAACATTCATATGCGAATCACCAATTCTTTTATCTTTTGATAAAGCATTTATAAAATCAAGCCAATCTTTTTGTGAATCTAAATTATCAAAAACTGATTTTATCTCATTAAAAAAGATTACTTTCAAAGCAAGAAAAGAATTGATTGTATATTTAATAAGTGAGGCTGAAACGGCATCAGTGATGATATGTTCTTTGCATTCACAATTAGTATACTTTTTATAAAAATTAGATAACTTAGTGCAATTATTCTCTTCGCCACCAAAAACAATTAATTCAGAACTTATAAAGTCCTCATCAGCATATTTTTCGCGTAAAAATTCAGGATTGACTATCAAATTATAACTTAGCTTAGAAAGTTCTTTAAGATGTTTTGGCAGTATTGTACTTTTTAAAACAATTAATAAATTTGAATCAAATTCGTTAATTTCATTTATGGCATTCTTAACTATACTTATGTTTTGACTGCCATCATCATTCATGGGGGTTGGTAAGCATATAAAAACAATTTCAGGTTTATGATTTATTAAATCATTGATATTAGTTCCCAGTTTTGGATCCACTTCAATGCAATCAACATCATCCTTAAAACCATTTCGTAAAGCCTTTCCTACAAAACCAAAACCAATAATTGCTACTTTCATAATATT
>MDSZ01029596.1_pt1 | contig 19446 bp, 16 predicted proteins | sample 811201 | NCBI WGS metagenome assembly MDSZ01 (sample SAMN05326647, study PRJNA326480) | marine metagenome | isolation source: seawater | place: Indian Ocean: North | collected 2010 | reverse complement strand
TACTCGATGCCGACCCGGCCGTGGCCGACGAGAAGCTGCGCATGGTGGAGCGCGTCATCCAGGGCCGGGGTTTCGTGACCATCCCCGAAACCCTCAACGCAGTCGATGCCTGGCTGTCGTCCGTCCCCGGCAACGCATACGCGAACGTGCGTCAGCCCATCGTTTCGACGCTGAACCTGGCGCACATGATGCCGATGTCAGCGGTATGGGCTGGGCCGGAGAAGAACGAACACCTCGATGGCCCGCCGCTGATCGTCACCCGCACCGATGGCGCGACGCCGTTCCGGCTGGTGACGCACATCGGCGACGTGGGGCACACCCTTGTCGCCGGGCCGACCGGCATGGGCAAGTCGGTGCTGCTCGCCATATTGGCCATGCAGTTCCGGCGCTACTTCGGCTCGCGGATCTTCGCCTTCGACATGGGGCGCTCGATGCGCGCCACCATCCTCGGCCTTGGCGGTGAGCACTACGACCTCGGTGCCGATGGCGGCATCGCCTTCCAGCCACTCGCGCGAATAGCCCACGAGGGCTACCGCACCTGGGCCGCCGAATGGGTGGAGGGCCGGCTGCTGCACGAAGGCGTGACGGTCGGCCCGGACGAGAAGGCTGCCATTTGGTCGGCGCTGCGAAGCCTTGCCGGTGCGCCAGTGGAGCAGCGCACCATGACCGGCTTGTCGGTGTTATTGCAGTCCAACGCGCTGCGCCAAGCGCTCGCGCCCTATGTGTTGGGCGGCGCCCACGGCAAGCTGCTGGACGCTGACCACGACCGGCTGGGCATGGCCGACGTGCAGGGCTTTGAGATGGAAGAACTGATGCACAGCCCCGCCGCCGTGCAAGCAGTGCTGCGCTACCTGTTCGCCCGCTTCGACGAACGTTTTGACGGCGCGCCCACGCTGCTGATCCTCGATGAAGCGTGGCTGTTCCTCGATGAGCCGTCCTTCGCGGCCCGCATCCGGCAATGGCTCAAGACGCTCAGAAAAAAGAACGTCAGCGTCATCTTTGCCACGCAGTCGCTGGCCGACATCAAGGACTCGACCATCGCGCCAGCCATCATCGAAAGCTGCGCGAGCAGGATCTTCTTACCTAACCCGCAGGCCACCGAGCCGCAGATTCGCACGATCTACGAAGGCTTCGGCTTGAACAGCCGCCAGATTGAGATCGTGGCGACCGCACAGCCCAAGCGCGATTACTACTACCAGTCGCGCCTCGGCAATCGCCTGTTCGACCTCGACCTGGGGCCTGTCGCGCTCGCATTCGCGGGCGCATCCACCCCTCAAGACCAACGCGATATTGACCGCGTGCTGACGCAGGCCGGCGCTCCCGGCTTCGCCGGCGCGTGGCTGCGCCATCGCGGCCTCGGCTGGGCCGCCGACCTGCTGCCGTCCGCTCCGGCGGCAGCTTCCTTTCTCGCTTCTCAACCGCTGGAGGTTTCACCATGAAGACCAAGCCCCGTTTGCTCTCTGTCTCACTCGCTGCCGTGCTGTCGGTATCGCTGCTGGCCGTGCAGCCCGCATCCGCGCTGACGGTGTTCGACCCGTCCAACTTCGTGCAGAACACGCTGACCGCCGTGCGCACGCTGGAACAGATCAACAACCAGATCAACCAGCTTCAGAACGAGGCGCAGATGTTGATGAACCAGGCCAGGAACCTGGCAAATCTCGACTTCAACATCGTCAACCGCCTGCGCTCGACGCTCGCCACCACCGAGCGCCTGATCGCCGAGGCGCGCGGCTTGGCCTACGACGTGCAGAGCATGGATGCCACGTTCGCCCGCCTGTACCCGGAACAGTACGCCGCCACCATCAGCGGCGACCGCATGGCACAGGACGCCCGCGAACGCTGGCAGAACACCTTGAACGGCTTGCACACCGCGATGCGGATGCAGGCGCAGGTGTCGCAGAACCTCGCCCAAGACGAAAGCGCGCTGGCCGATCTCGTGAGCCAGAGCCAGTCGGCCACCGGCGCGCTGCAAGCGATGCAGGCGACGAACCAGCTCCTGGCTTTGCAGGCCAAGCAGTCGATCCAGGCGCAGCAGCTCCAGATCACGCAAGACCGGGCCGCTTCACTGGAACTGGCGCGGCAAGCGGCGGCTATGGAGCGCGCCCGCGAAGTGCGGCGGCGCTTTCTGGGCACCGGCACGCCGTACACGCCGCAGTCCGTCAACTTCTATAACAACTGACCGGAGGCGGCCATGCGATGCGCTTCCGTCCTGATGGCCGTGCTGCTGACCGCGTGCGGCCAGCAGCCGGCCGAGAACCTGGCCGACGCCCTGGCCGCAGATCCGGTGCGGCTCAAGGCGTTGCGCGGGCAATGCGCGGCCGACCGGCAGGCCGTGGGCGAGGATGCCTGCCGCGCCGCCGCTGAAGCCTTCCGGCGGCGCTTCTTCGCCGGCCATACCGGGCCGGATGAATACAACTCGCTGGCTGAACTCCCGCCGATTCCGCCGAGCTTCGATACGCCCGCAGATGAATTGCCAGAGGGCGCCGTTCCGCTCACTCCGCCCGAGGATTCGCCATGAACGACGTGACCATCATCGACCGTTTCCTCGATACGTTCTCGCGCTACATCGACTCGGGCTTCGGCTTATTGCAGGGCGAAGTGGCATTTCTCACCGCCACGCTCATCGTCATCGACATGACGATCGCTGGCCTGTATTGGGCCATGAGCCACGCCACCGGCCAGGGCGACGACGTGATCGCCAAGCTGCTGCGCAAGGTGCTCTGTGTCGGCGCGTTCGCCTACATCATCGGCAACTTCAACTGGCTGGCGAGCATCGTGTTCCGCTCGTTCGCCGGCTTGGGAATTACCGCTACCGGCTCGGCCATCACGATGGAGAACTTCCTTCAGCCGGGCCGGCTGGCGAAGACCGGCATCGACGCAGCCGCGCCGATTCTGGAACAGATCGGGGACATGGCTGGGTTCCCCGAGGTGTTCGTGAACATCGACCCTATCGTGGTTCTGTTCATCGCCTGGCTGGTGGTGATCCTCTGCTTCTTCGTGCTGGCCGTACAGCTTTTCATCACGCTGATCGAGTTCAAACTGACTACGCTCGCCGGCTTCGTCTTGATCCCGTTTGCACTCTGGAACAAGACCTCGTTCCTCGCGGAAAAGGTGCTAGGCAACGTGGTGTCGTCAGGCATCAAGGTCTTGGTGCTGGCCGTCATCGTCGGCATCGGTTCAGGCCTGTTCGCCGAGTTCCAGGTGCATCCCGACGAACCATCCATCGACCACGCGCTGGTCGTGATGCTGGCCTCGCTCGCGCTGCTGGCGCTGGGCATTTTCGGCCCCGGTATCGCCACCGGCCTGGTGTCCGGTGCGCCACAGCTTGGTGCGGGCGCGATGGCTGGTGCTGCGGTCGGGGCTGTCGGCACCGGCGTTGCCATCGGCGCCGCCGTAACGGGCGTGGGCGGCGCCGTCATGGCCGGGGCACGAATGGCCCCGGCGGCCGCAAAGCTGGCCGGTGCCGGTGCGCGTGCCGCGACTTCGGCGGCCGGCAGTGCCCGATCGGCGTTCCAGGCCGGTTCCGCTGCGGCCGGCGGCGGTGCCAAGGGCGCGGCGGCTGGCCTCGGCAATGTCGCCAAGACTGGCGCACAAGCCGCAGGCCGCAGCGTCACCTCTGGTGCTTCCGCTGTTGGGCAGAAGGTGGCCGACTCCTTCCGCGCTGGCTGGAACGGCACAGAAGCCGGCAGCGACGGTGCTGGCCCCGGCCAGACCGCAGACGGCACCGCAGGCTCGCAGAAGCAAGAGCAACCGGCCTGGGCCAAGCGGATGCACCGCCGCCAGCAGGCTACCCATGCCGCGACCACTGCCGCCCACACGCTGCGCGGCGGCGACGGCGGCGGCTCCGGGCAAGGCCCGAGCCTGCGGGATTCCGATACCTAACCTTCAAGGAGAACACCCATGCGATTCAAACGACCGCAGGTGCGCTACGCCGATACGCCGCAGCCTGCCACCCCGTATCAAGCCGCCGCCCAGGTGTGGGACGACCGTATCGGCTCCGCCCGCGTGCAGGCGAAGAATTGGCGCCTGATGGCCTTCGGCTGCCTAGTGCTCGCGCTGTTGATGGCCGGCGGCCTGGTGTGGCGCTCGGCGCAGTCCATCGTGACGCCCTATGTCATCGAGGTCGATCAAGCCGGGCAGGTGCGCGCCGTGGGAGAGGCCGCCACGCCGTACCGGCCCGGCGACGCGCAGATCGCGCACCACCTGGCGCGCTTCGTGACGCTGGTTCGCTCGCTGTCCATCGACCCCATCGTGGTGCGGCAGAACTGGCTCGATGCCTACGACTACACCACCGACAAGGGCGCGGCGGTGCTCAACGACTACGCCCGCACCAATGACCCATTCGCCCGCATCGGCAAGGAATCGGTAACGGTGCAAATCACCAGCGTGGTTCGCGCGAGCGACACGTCTTTCAACGTGCGCTGGACAGAGCAGCGCTATGTCAACGGTGCGCCCGCCGGCACCGAACGCTGGAACGCCGTGCTTTCGACCGTCCTGCAAACCCCGCGTACTGAACAGCGCCTGCTCAAGAACCCATTGGGTATCTACGTCAACGGCCTGTCATGGAGCCGCGAACTGGATTCTTCCGAAGGAGCCAAACCATGAAACTTCGTTTCCGCCTTTACGTTGTTCCTTTGACGCTGCTGGCCCTCGCGGGCTGCGCCTCGCAGGGGAAGCCGCCGCCATCCATCTCGCTCGACGAGACGGTGCTGGCCCAGCCGTTGCCCGAACCGCCCAAGCCCGTCGAAGTCGTCGCCGTCCCTGAACCGCTGGCGCTGCCGGCGCAGTTGAAGCCCCTGCCGGAACTCGATGAGGCCCCCGTTGCGCCGGAGCCGGCCGACGAAAAGGTGCGCGTTTCCCGTGCCAATGCAGAAGCGCGTATCGCGCCTACCCGTGAGGGCTACGTCAACGCGATTCAGGTGTGGCCGTTCACCGATGGCGCGCTTTATCAGGTCTATGCGTCGCCGGGGCGCGTGACGGTGGTTTCGCTTCAACCGGGCGAGGAACTGGTAACGGTCGCCGCCGGCGATACCGTGCGCTGGATCGTGGGCGACACGTCCAGCGGCGGCGGGGCCGATCTGCGCGTCAATGTGCTGGTCAAGCCTATCCGCTCCGGTCTGAAAACCAATCTCGTCATCACCACCAGTCGGCGCACCTACCTGCTGGAGCTGACCTCGACCGAGAGGGCATGGATGGCGTCGGTGTCCTGGGACTATCCGAAAGACCGAATGCTCGCGTTGCAGCGCCAGGCGCAGGCAGCGCAGGCAACAACGCCTGTCGATACGGGCCTGTCGCTGGACAAGATCCGCTTCCGCTACGCGGTATCGGGCAGCAACCCGCCGTGGAAGCCTCTGCGCGCCTTCGATGATGGAGAGAAGGTCTATATCCAGTTCCCGCCGGGCATCGCCCAGGGCGAGCTGCCGCCGCTGTTTGTCATCGGCGCGCAGGGCGACGGGCAACTGGTGAACTACCGTTTTCGCTCGCCGTACTACGTCGTGGATCGCCTGTTCGGCGCGGCCGAACTGCGGCTGGGCGGCGATGGCGGCGACGTGGTGCGGATCGAGCGCACCGATGGTGTTGCACGGAGGAACTGACCATGAGCCAGGATGACACTCCCGACCTTGCCGCGCCGCAGGCGGACAAGGTGGCGCCGGAGGCAGTGGCGCTGCGCGCCCAGCCGCGTCCAGTCACACGCCTGAACCGGCGCTCGCTGGCCATCCTTGCCGGCGTCCTAGCGGTCGCCGTGCTCGGCGCGCTGATGTGGTCGCTGCAACCTCATCGACGCAGCACAGGCGAGCAGACCGAGCTTTACAACGTCGATCGCGTGTCAAAGTCGGAAGGACTGGATGCGCTGCCGACGGACTATTCCAAGCTGCCGCCGGCGTTGCTGCCTGCCGTTCCCGAACTAGGGCCACCGCTGCCGGGCGATCTTGGCCCGGCTATCGTGAAGTCGCAGCAACCGGCGACGGCTGCCTACGCGGCCCCCGGTCACGACCCGAACGATGCCCTGCGAAAAGAAGCCGAGGCGGCCGCGGCCTCGTCCGTGTTCTTCCGCTCGGGTGGGCAGAATGCGGCGCCGGTAGCGCAGACACAGGTGGCCGCTGCGCCGGGCTTCGCCGCCAATGCGGCGTTTGACCCGCTGGCGGCCGGGCCGGCCTCCACGGCGGCCCAACCTGCTGACCCGACAGCGGTGCAAAACCGGCAAGACCAGAAAGAGGCTTTCATGAAAGCTGGCCCCACTGAAACCCGTAATTCCGGCAATCTGACTCTGCCAATTTCGCCGTATCAGGTTATGGCCGGAACAGTGGTCGCAGGTGCCTTGGTGACGGGCATCAAGTCGGACTTGCCCGGCGACGTGATCGCCACGGTGACGGAGCCGGTCTATGACACAGCCACCGGGCGCTTCCTGCTGATTCCGCAGGGTTCGCGCATCCTGGGCAAATACAACAGCCAGGTCAGCTACGGGCAGAGCCGCGTTCAAGTCGTCTGGAACCGGATCATCCTGCCGGACACGTCTTCGCTCACGCTCGACAACCTGGCCGGCACCGACCCAGCCGGCTATGCCGGGCTGGAGGACGATGTGGACTACCACTGGGGCCGCATCTTTGCCGGTGCGGCACTCACCACGCTGCTGGGCGTCGGTGCCGAGCTGGCCGCGCCGGAGAACCGGCAGGATGGTGATCGCGTCATCATCGCTGGGCGCGACAGCGCGCAGGACAGCATCAATCAGGTCGGCCAGGAGATGACCCGGCGCAACCTCAACATCCAGCCGACCTTAACGCAACGGCCGGGCCTGCCGGTTCGCATCATCGTCAACCGGGATCTGGTGCTGCGGCCGTACCAGCCGCTGTTCTTCAACCGGGGGACTTCACGATGAGCACGACCAAGAAGCTGCGGCTCGGCCCGCTGCCGAAGACCGAGAGCACCAAGCTGACTTTCGTTTGCCCGACCAGCTTGAAAGTCGACCTCGACCGCTACGCCGCGCTACACGCGCAGGCGTATGGCGAGGCCGTTGATGCGGCGACGCTGATCCCGCATATGCTGGAAGCGTTCATGGCGGGGGATCGAGGATTCAGGAAGGGCACGGCGACCCGCAGCACACCACCGAAGCCGCCATGATTGCACCGCATGCTATTCAACGGCATCCATCGAACGCGCAGCCCAGGCTGCGCGTTCTTCATTCTGGATGCCGCCGAGCCTGTTGGGCTATGATGATGCGACAGGCCCGCCGTTCCTCGGCAATCCAGCACTACACAGTGCGATGCGGCTTTCTCTCCCAACGCTCCTATGTCGCTCCTAGCCGACAACGCCGCTCTTCTTCTAAGCGGCCCCGAAAGGAGCTAACCTACTGTCCCATATACGGTTTCAAGTCCTTCTTGATTTGCGCGAAAGAATTGACACCGGCACTTTTTTGTTGCCTGTCATCCGGGCCTCTGGCGCTGCTGGCGAGACACAGATACCCAGTGGGTGCTGTATGAAGGAAACTGTTCTAATCTGTGCCGGTACAATTGTGTAGCAATCGGTTACTGTTACGGTTCAGTGACCCGGAGGATGATCCATGACCAATCTGTTGCTCTATCAGCGCATCGCCCAGCAGTTGGCCGAGGACATCCGTCGTGGCGTCTATCAGCCGGGGGAGCGGGTGCCGTCCGTGCGCAAGATGAGCGCACAGCTCAATGTCAGCCACGCCACTGTGCTGCAGGCCTACGCCAACCTCGAGGACCAGGGGTTGATCCGGGCACGGCCCCAGTCTGGCTTCTACGTGCACCAGACGCCCGCGCTGACGGCGCCGACGCCGGATATCGCCAAGGTGGAGCGCCCTGGGCTGGTCACCCGTGCCAGCATCATCAACCAGGTGCTGACCGAGTCGCGGCGCGAGGGGGTATTCCCGCTCGGCGCTGCGGTGCCGCACGTCGATTACCTGCCGGTTCGGGCGCTGCACCAGCAACTGGCCAAGGTCACCCGCTTTCACAGTCCACGCGCGTTCAGCTACATGTTCAGCCCCGGCTTCGAGCCGCTGCGCCGCCAGGTGGCGATCCGCATGCGCGATGCGGGTGTGGTGGTCGATCCGTCGGAGGTGGTGATCACCCATGGTTGCGTCGACGCCCTGCAGATGAGCCTGCGCGTGCTGACCAAGCCGGGCGACCTGATCGCCGTCGAGTCGCCGACCTACTATGGCTTGCTGCAGCTGGCCGACCTGCTCGGGCTCAAGGTCATCGAGATTCCCTGTGACCCGACTACCGGCATCAGCCTCGAGGCCTTGCAGCTGGCGGCCAACCAGTGGCCGATCAAGGCGCTGGTGCTGACCGCACGGCTGTCCAATCCGCTGGGGGGTACCATCCCCGAGGAGCGTCAGCGCCAGCTGTTGCGCCTGGCCGGGGACTACGATTTCCAGATCGTCGAGGACGACATCTACGGCGAGCTGATGTTCGAGCAGGGGCCGACCAAGGCGCTCAAGTCGCACGACCGCGAGAGCCGGGTGATCTACTGCTCGAGCTTCTCCAAGACGCTGTCGCCGGGGGTGCGCATCGGCTGGATCGTCGCCGGCAAGTATCAGGACGAGATTCAGCGCCTGCAGACCTTTACCACGCACTCGGCCTGCAGCGTCACGCAGATGGCGGTGGCGGCTTACCTGGAGAACGGGGGATATGACCGCCACCTGCGGCATATCCGTCAGGAGTACCGCAAGAATCTCAGCGCCTTCCAGCTGGCGGTGCAGCAGTATTTCCCGGCAGGGACGCAGATGACCCGGCCCAAGGGCGGCTTCATTCTCTGGGTCAGCCTGCCGGCGCGGGTCAACACCAAGGACCTGCATGTGCGGGCGCTGCAGCAGGGCATCTCGATCGCGCCGGGGCTGATCTTCAGCAACACCGAGCAGTTCAACCATTGCGTGCGCCTCAACTGCGGCATCCCGTGGAATCGCGAGGCGGAGCGGGCGTTGATGACGCTGGGCATGCTGGCCACGCAGTTGTGCCAGGAAGCCGGCAGCGCCTGGGAACTGTGAAAATATCGGTGGGCGTTAACCCGTCCGGGGAGGGGGCTGCGTCTACCTGAGCGAAGGTCTCGTGCCATTGCCCAGGAGGTGCCACATGTCCCCCCATCGTTCGTCGTTCGTTCGCCCGCTTGCCGTCGGGTTCTCGGCTGGTGCCTTGCTGGCATTGGCAGCGTGCAGTGCTTCCGGGCCGGAGCCCGAGGCGCAGGCCAGCAAGGCCGAAGCCGCACCGGTCCTGCGTGAGCGCGTGGCCAAGCCGGCCGCCGCGCTGGAGATGCTCGCCGAGCCGAGCCAGAAGCGCATGGCGCAGCTCGCCCATGCGCCTGCACCTCTTGCCGATGTCCTGCCGCCAGGCTATCGCGACGAGTCGCGCGAGCAGTACCAGGCCTATGCCGACAACCCGGTCTTCGCCGTCAGCGAGACGCCGGTGTCCACCTTCAGCATCGATGTCGACACCGGCAGCTATGCCAACGTGCGACGCTTCCTCAACGGCGGGCAGTTGCCGCCGCAGGATGCGGTGCGCCTGGAGGAGCTGGTCAACTATTTCCCCTATGCCTACCCGTTGCCCCAGGGCGATGCGCCGTTCGGCGTCAGCACCGAACTGGCGGTGACACCCTGGAACCCGGAGACCCGCCTGCTGCGTATTGCCATCAAGGCGTCTGATCGCCGCGTCGAGGAGATGCCGCCGGCCAACCTGGTGTTCCTCGTCGATGTCTCCGGCTCGATGCACCGCCGGGAGGGCCTGCCGATGGTGCAGGGCACCCTGAAGTTGCTGGTCGACCAGTTGCGCCCGCAAGACCGCGTGTCGCTGGTGACCTATGCCGGTGCCAGCCAGGTGGTGCTGGACTCCACGCCGGGCAGCGACAAGGCGGCCATTCGAGGCGCCATCGAGCAGCTGACGGCCGGCGGCTCGACGGCGGGGGAGTCGGGTATTCAGCTGGCCTACCAGCAGGCGCAGAAACACCTGATGAAGGACGGCATCAACCGCATCCTGCTGGCCACCGATGGTGACTTCAACGTCGGCATCAGTGACTTCGACAGCCTCAAGCAACTGGCTGCGGACAAGCGCAAGGCCGGAGTGTCCCTGACGACCCTGGGCTTTGGTGTGGACAACTACAACGAACGCCTGATGGAGCAGCTGGCGGATGCCGGCAACGGCAACTACGCCTATATCGACAACCTGCATGAAGCACGCAAGGTGCTGGTCGACCAGCTGGGTTCCACGCTGGTGACGGTAGCTGGCGACGTGAAGCTGCAGCTGGAGTTCAACCCGGCGCAGGTCAGCGAGTATCGCCTGCTGGGTTACGAGAACCGTGCGCTCAAGCGCGAGGACTTCAGCAACGACAAGGTCGACGCGGGCGAGATCGGCGCGGGGCACAGCGTCACCGCGCTGTACGAGATCGTTCCGGCCGGTGCCAAGGGCTGGTTGGAGCCGTTGCGCTACCAGCCGCGCACGCAACCGGAGAGCAGGGCGGGTGAACTGGCCTGGTTGCGCATCCGCTACAAGGCTCCTGGCACGTCGACGAGCCGTCTGCTGGAGCGTCCGATCCTGCGCGCGCAGGCGCAGCCGATCGCCAATGCCAGCGAAGACCTGCGCTTTGCTGCGGCAGTAGCGGCGTTCGCCCAGCAGCTCAAGGGTGGTCGCTACACCGGGGTCTTCGACCTGGCGCGCACTATCGAGCTGGCGCACTCGGCCAAGGGCGAGGATCGCTTTGGCCTGCGTGGCGAGTTCATTCAGCTGGCCGAAATCGCCCAGAGCCTGCAAACTTCCGGCTCGACCCAGACACGAGCCCTGCAGTGAACGCACCTCTCACGGATGACGACGCCGCCTTGTTGCGGCGTTACCGCCGCGGCGATGCCGCGGCCTTCAACGCGTTGTACCAGCGCCATCGGCTAGGCCTGTTTCGCTTCCTGCTCGGACTGTGCGGCGAGCATGCCCTGGCCGAGGAAGTGTTCCAGGAAACCTGGATGAGCCTGGTGCGCAGCCAGAGCGAGCAGCGCGAGGCCGTGCTGTTCAAGACCTGGCTGTATCAGATCGCGCGTAATCGCCTGATCGACCACTGGCGCAAGAGCGGCCGGCAGCAGACCGGACACGAGCCCTACGATGAGGGCCAGCATGCCCAGGTCGACCCGCAGCCGGGGCCGGAGCAGCACTGGGGGCTGACGCGTGACAGCGAGCGGCTGCAGGCGGCGCTGGCCGACTTGCCGGAGGAGCAGCGCGAAGTGTTCCTGCTGCGCGCCCATGGCGACCTGGAACTGAACGAGATTGCCGAGTTGACCCGCACGCCGGCCGAGACGGTCAAGAGCCGTCTGCGCTACGCCCTGCAGAAGTTGCGCCGGCTGCTGGCCACCGAGGAGTTGTCCGCATGACAGATGAACGAGAACCTCTGGAGCACGAACAGGCGCTGCTGGCGCACTTCCGTGCCCACGGCAGTGGCGAGCCCTCGGCCGAGCTGGATGCACGCATCCTGATGGCGGCCAGCGCGGCCGCGCGCGACGCCAGGGGCGCGGCTGCGGCCGAGGCCGGATGGGGGCAGCGCCTGCACCAGTGGCTGTTCGGCAGCGGTCGGCAGCGCTGGTCGGTGGCGCTGGCCGGTGTGGCCTGCCTGGGTATCGGCGTCAGCCTGACCTGGCGCACGCTGGAGCAGACGCCGGAGGCCTTCGACAGCGTGCCGCCGAGCGTGGTGATGAGCCCGGCGCCGCCGGCGCAGATGGCCGCCAAGCGTGCGGCGGAGAACGAGTCGGTGGCGCGTATGGCCGAGCCGCGAGAGCGCATGAAGAGCGAGGCCATGGCACGCCAGGTCGCCCCGGCGGCGTTGGCCGATGCCCCCATGGCCAGCACCGCTGCAAGCGAACCGCTGGCCGAGCTGGTCGTTCAGAGCGAGCCGCGCGAGGCCTTGCTGCGCCTGCTCGAGCTGCGTCGAGCGGGGGAGAAGGACAAGGCCCAGCTGCTGTACGAAAAGTTGCAGGCCGACTACCCGCAGCTGGATATCGAGGCCGAACTGACGCATCTGGCCACGCAACCGCCGCAAGACTGATGTCAGGTAAAGGTCATGTAAGTCGGCTTGCCAGCCATGCCCGGTCGGAGGAGCATGGTTGTCTCATTCACCGAGTTGCCGTTGTCCCATGATGCGTAAGTCCATTCTGTTGCTGTTGTGCCTGGGTTTGCTGAGCGCCTGCGAGCGTGCGGCAGACCCGGTCGCGCAACGGCCGGAATCCGTTCCGCTGGTGGCCGAGTCTGCCGTCGAGGCGCCGGCAGTCGAGGTGGCCAGCACAGCGCCTGTCGACGCGCAGCCAGCGGCCGAGGCGGTCGAAGCCACGCCCGCCCGTGCCGAGCCGCAGCCTGCCGCGAAACCCAAGGCCGAGGTCGGCAAGGCGCCCCGAGCCAAGTCCGAATCGACGCCGGCACTGGACCTGAGCGTGCCGCAGGAGCTGTTCGCGCAGGCCTTGGAGGGCGAAACCCGCGAGGATCTTGCACCGCTGCTGCCGCCATTGTTTGGCGAAAAGCCCGAACTGCAGAGCCCATTCCAGATCAGCGGCCGACTGATCAGCAATGAGCGCGAGGACGATTACTGGGATTCGATCGAAGGCGCCGAGGTGCAGTTCGAGTTCAAGCGGTAGGTGGCAGGATTGACGCTACCCGTCCGGCAACCCTGATCAGAAACGATAGTCCTGGCGCACGATGGCCGCGTGCAGCGCGCTGTCCAGGCGCTGGAAGTGCGCAGTGTCGGGCAGGCGCACGTAGAGTGGGTCGTCGCTCCGGGCCGGGTCGTAAGCGGCCTGTTTGAGATCGGTTTTCTTGTACTTGAAGGTGCCGGTGGTCTCCACTTCGCCGAGCAGGCGGATGAACAGGGGCGCGGCGTAGCTCGGCAGCTCCGCGTCGAGGTAGGTCGCCAGCGCCGCGCCATCGAGATCGCTGCCGGGCGCCAGGCGCAGTGCGGCCATGCCGCAGCGGCCGTTGGTGGCGGGAATCTCCACGCCGTAGACCACCGCGTCTTCCACGCCGGGGAAGGCGCCGAGCACGTTCTCCACCTCGGTGGTGGAGACGTTCTCGCCTTTCCAGCGGAAGGTGTCGCCGAGGCGGTCGACGAACTGCGCGTGCTTGCAGCCGATATCGCGCATCAGGTCGCCGGTGTTGAACCAGGCGTCGCCCTTCTTGAACACATTGCGCAGGATCACCGACTCGCTCTTGGCCGGGTCGGTATAGCCGTCGAAGGGCCATTTGGCGCTGATCTCGCTGATCAGCAGGCCCGCTTCACCCTTGTCGGCCTTGTGCAGGAAACCCTTCGCGTCGCGCAGGACGCAGTCGTTCTCCAGGTCGTAGCGCACGATGGCGTAGGTGGCCGGCGTGTAGCCGACGGTATTGTCGAAGTTGAACACGTTGGTGAAGCCGATGTTGCCTTCGCTGGAGGCATAGAACTCGGTGATCTGCTGGACGCCGAAGCGTTGCTTGAACTCGGCCCAGATCGACGGACGCAGGCCGTTGCCGATCATGCAGCGCAGGCTGTTGTCCTGCTCCGCTGGGTGCACGGGCTGGTTGAGCAGATAGCGGCACAGCTCGCCGATGTAGCCGAAGCAGGTGGCCCGGTAGCGCGCCACGTCGCTCCAGAAGGCGCTGGCGGAGAAACGGCGCCGCAGGGCAATGGCGGCACCGCCGGCCAGTGCCGCGCTCCAGCATACGGTGACGGCGTTGTTGTGGTAGCAGGGCAGGGTGAGATAGAGCACGTCGTGCGTGTTGAGGGTCAGGCCGGAGTGGCCGAAGCCGCCGTATGCCTTGATCCACTTGCCATGGCTCATGATCGAGGCCTTGGGCAGGCCGGTGGTGCCGGAGGTGTAGATCAGGAAGCAGGCATCCTTCATGCGGACGCGCAGGCTGTCCGGTGGGTTGTCCTGCGCCTGGCCGCTGCCCAGCTGCATGAGATTGGCCCAGCCGCTCGGCGGCCGCCCCGCATCGACCAGGCAGTCCTGATCGGCCACCCAGTAACGGCGGGCGTGCGGGTCGTGCAGGTGCTCGGCGATTTCCTCGAAGGCTCCGAGCAACTCGTCGCCGATCACCAGGAGGCGGGGTTCGACCAGATTGAAACTGTGCGCCAGGACCTTGCCGCGCTGGGTGGTGTTGATCAGTGCGCCGACGGCACCGAGCTTGCTCAGGGCGGCGAGGATCGCCAGCAGCTCCAGGCGGTTTTCCAGCATCACCGCGATCACGTCGCCATGCCTGACACCTTCGCGCTTGAACGCCCAGGCCAGGCGGTTGGCCCAGGCATTGAAGTCGCGGTAGTTGATCTGGCGCTGTTCGTCCATCAGTGCTGGGCGTTCGGGGTAATGCCGGGCGGCGCGTTGCAGCGCCCAGGCCAGTGACAGCGGCTTCTCGCGGTTGCGGATGCCGGCGTAGTAGAGGCCGCGCAGCATGCGCGGCACGCGTGGCAGGTGCTGCGGCAGGTGGGCCAGGAAGCGAATGGGCGAAATCAGATCGGTTTGGCTCATGGGGCTCGCACTTGGGGTGTCAGTCGTGGGACGCGAGGCCTGACTCTAGTTGGCCCGGCTGGGCGCAGCCATGGCCCTGGCGCATGCGGGCGAGGGCAGATCGGCAAATAGGAGACGCTCTCCAGTGCGCGCCTGGGTGGCAGAGCAGGTCCGCTCCGCCATGGGCCTGCGTGCAGTCGTAGCCCGGATGCAATCCGGGGATTGGTGCTCGGGTTCCCCCGGATTGCATCCGGGCTACGAAGGGTCGCAGTGTTCAGTCGACGAACAGGTCGGGTATCAGGCTGCCGCCTGCGGGGTCGAAGCGATAGTGTTCGAAATCGCTCTGGCCCTGTTCGCGCAGGATGTCCTCGTCGATCAGCAGGCGTCCGCTGATGCTGCGGCCCTCGCTTGCGAGGATCGCACGGGCCGCGTCGGCCATGATCGCCGGGGTGCGCGCACGCTTGAAGGCGTCGCGGCTGCCCAGCTCGAACTCGATGGCGGCGGTGGCGATCATGGTCTTCGGCCACAGCGAGTTGACGCTGATGCCGTACTTCTTGAATTCCTCGCTCATGCCCAGGGTCAGCATGCTCATGCCGTACTTGGTGACGGTATAGGGACCATGCTGGGCGAACCACTTGGCGTCGAGGTTGAGTGGCGGCGACAGGTTGAGGATATGCCCGCCGGCGCTCTGTTTCAGATAGGGCAGGGCGGCCTGGCTGCAGACCATCACGGCGCGGGTGTTGATCTGGTACATCAGGTCGAAGCGCTTGGGTTCGAGCCGCTCCACCCCCACCAGCTTGATCGCGCCGGCGTTGTTGACCAGCGCGTCGATGCCGCCGAAATGCTCGGCTGCGCGCGCCATGGCGGCTGCCACGGCCTGTTCGTCGCGTACGTCCAGTTGCAGGGGCAGCGCCTTGCCGCCAGCGGCCTCGACTTCGGCGGCGACGCTGAAGATGGTGCCCTCCAGCTTGGGATGCGGTTCGGCGCTCTTGGCCGCGATGACGATATTGGCGCCCTCGGCGGCGGCCTTGAGCGCGATTTCACGGCCGATACCACGGCTGGCGCCGGTGATGAACAGGGTCTTGGCAGAAAGTGACATGAGAGTGCTCCGGGGCTCGTTGTTGTCGTAGGGCGGATGACGTTCCGTTCACCCACCCGGGCGGTGTCGGGGCGGATGGATGCAGTGCCATCCACCCCGCATCAGGTTTCTGAAGCTTCGATTTCCACCAGCAGTTGACGGCTCTTGACCTGGTCGCCCTGGCTGACGCCGATCCGCCGGACTATGCCGTCGACACCCGCCTTGAGCGGGTGCTCCATCTTCATGGCTTCCAGCACCAGCAGCAGCTGGCCCTTGCTGACGCTGGCGCCCTCGCTGGTCAGGACATCGACGATGGCGCCGTCCATCGGCGCCTTCACCGCACCGCTGCTGGCGGCATTCTGGCCCCCGGCCGGTTCGTGGGTGACGTCCAGCAGTTCCAGGTTGCCCCGCTCGCCATACAGCCACAGGCGCTCGCCTTCGTGGTGATAAGCCTGGCGGCGGCGCACGCCGTCCAGCTCCAGGGTCAGCCAGCGCCCGTCGCTGGCCAGCAGGCGCAGGCACAGCTGCTCGTCACCCCGGCTCACGCGAAGTTGTGCCTGAGGGCCGCCGGCGACCACCGCCAGCTCGACGGCATGCTTGTGCTCGCCCTGCTTGAGCACGCATCGCCAGGGTGCACCGCCCGCGTTGCGCCAGCCGGACAGCCCCGGCTGATGTGCGCGCGCGCCTGCTGAAGCCTGGTAGAGCAGGGCGGCGGCGATGGCCAGCTCGGCCAGGCTGGCGCTGTGTGGCTGCAGGCTGGGATCGTTCTCGAAGTGTTCGGCGATGAACGCCGTCGTGGCGTTGCCGGCAGCGAATTGCGGGTGTTCGAGCAGGTTGGCGAGAAAGCGCTGGTTGCCGTTGACGCCGAGGAGCACGCAGCGCTCCACCGCGCGCACCAGCTTGCGCCGGGCGTCGTCGCGGGTCTCGCCGTAGGCGATGACCTTGGCCAGCATCGGGTCGTAGAAGGGCGTGACGGCCTGGCCTTCGAGCAGGCCGTGGTCGATGCGCACACCCGGCAGCAGTTCCGGCTCCCAGCGCAGAACCTGGCCGGTTTGTGGCAGGAAGCCGGCGGCGGCATCCTCGGCATACAGGCGCACTTCGATGGCGTGACCCTGCAGGCGGATTTCCTCCTGGCGCAGCGGCAGTGGCTGGCCGGCAGCGGTGCGAATCTGCCAGGCCACCAGGTCCTGTCCGCTGATCAGTTCGGTGACCGGGTGTTCCACCTGCAGCCGGGTGTTCATCTCCAGGAAGAAGAACTCGCCACTGGCGTCGAGCAGGAACTCTACCGTACCGGCTCCGACGTAGCTGACCGAGGCCGCCGCCTTCACCGCGGCTTCACCCATGGCACGGCGCAGCTCGGGCGTCATCACCGGACAGGGCGCTTCCTCGACCACTTTCTGGTGGCGGCGCTGCACCGAGCAGTCGCGCTCGCCGAGGTAGACGATATTGCCGTGAGTGTCGCCGAATACCTGGATCTCGACGTGGCGCGGGCGGATCACCGCGCGTTCGAGGATCAGCTCGCCGGAGCCGAAGGCGTTCTGCGCCTCCGAGCGGGCCGTGCGAATCTGCGCCAGCAGTTCAGCGGATGCCTGCACCAGGCGCATGCCGCGACCGCCGCCACCTGCACTGGCCTTGATCATCAGCGGATAGCCGATGCGCTCCGCTTCGCTGGCCAGGGTGTCGTCGTCCTGGGCGGCACCTTCGTAGCCCGGAATACACGGCACGCCGGCTTCCAGTATGGCGATCTTCGACAGGCGCTTGCTGCCCATCAGGTGGATGGCTTCCACGCTCGGGCCGATGAAGACGATGCCGGCATCTGTACAGGCACGAGCGAAATCGGCGTTCTCGGAGAGGAAGCCGTAGCCGGGGTGGATGGCGTCGGCGCCGGTCCGGCGCGCCGCCTCGATGATGGCATCGATACGCAGGTAGGACTGGCTCACCTGGGCGGGGCCAATGCACACCGCCTCATCGGCCAGCTGCACATGGCGGGCGTCGGCATCGGCTTCGGAGTAGACCGCAACGGTGCGGTAACCGAGCTCGAGGGCGGTGCGCATCACCCGGCAGGCGATCTCGCCACGGTTGGCGATCAGGATCTTGTTGAATGCGGGCATCTTCGTGCTCCTGTGCGGCGATCCGCGGATTTCATCCGGGCCACGATGTTCGTAGGGTGGATCGCGCTGTCTCGATCCACCGTGTGTGGTACGTGCGCGGGCGGATGTGAACAGCGACAGCCACCCTGCGGTTGCTCCGAAAGGACGGCGGTGTCAGGCCGTCCAAGCCATCATTGCGCCCATTTCGGCTTGCGTTTCTGCACGAAGGCCATGGTGCCTTCGACGCCCTCGGCGCCCGTGACGGCGGCGGCGAACTGTTCAGCCGCGCGGTCGAGCAGTGGGCCGAGCGCCTCGCGTTCGCTGGCCAGCAGCAGCGCCTTGGTCTGGGCGTTGGCCTGCGGCGCGCACTGGCGGATCTGTGCCAGGGTGTCCTGCAGGCGCTGTTGCAGCGCAGCCGCGTCGGCCTCGCAGTGATGCACCAGGCCCAGGCGCAACGCCTCGGCGCCGTCCATACGGGCGGCCGTCAGCGCCAGGCGGCGGGCCTGGGTCAGGCCGATGCGGTGCACCACGAACGGGGCGATCTGTGCCGGCAGGATGCCCAGCGTGGTCTCCGGCAGGCCGAATCTGGCGTCGCTGGCGGCGATGGCCACGTCGGACACGCAGGCCAGGCCGAAACCGCCGCCGAGCACGGCGCCTTCCAGCACGGCCACCAGCACCTGCGGCGCGGCCTGGGCCTCCTCCAGCAGCGCCCCGAAGGCGCGGTTCAGCTCGCGGTAGGCGTCGCCGCCTCTGGCGCGGGCACCAGCCATGTCCTTGATGTCGCCACCGGCGCAGAAGTGGCCGTCCGCGCCACGCAGGACGAGGGCGCGTACCTCCGGCTCATGGCGCACGGCGTCCAGGATGGCGCGCAACTCGCCGACCATGGCCAGGCTCATGGCGTTGCGGCTGTCCGGACGATTCAGGGTGACGTGCAGCACGCCGTTCTCGAGGTTCAGCAGCAGGGTTTCGCAGTGGGGCAGGTCGTTCATCGCATACCTCGGTGTAGGGCGGGTGGGACCCGCCGCACGGCAATGGCGTTTCGGTGCGTGGGTGGACGTCGCTTCTTACGTCCACCGTCAGGGTGGATCGATACAGCGTGATCCACCCTGCGTTCAGGCTTTCTTCTTCCCGGGCAGGATGCCCATCAGCTTGCAGATGATGCCGAGCATGATTTCGTCGGCACCGCCACCGATGCTGACCAGGCGCACGTCGCGGTAGGCGCGCGACACCGGGTTGTCCCACATGAAGCCCATGCCGCCCCAGTACTGCAGGCAGGCGTCGGATACCTCGCGGCCCAGGCGACCGGCCTTGAGCTTGGCCATCGATGCCAGGCGGGTGACGTCACGCCCCTTCACGTACTGCTCGGTGGCCTGGTAGACCAGGGCACGCAGGGCTTCGATCTCGGTCTGCAACTCGGCCATGCGGAAGTGGATGACCTGGTTGTCGATCAGCGGTTGGCCGAAGGTGTGGCGCTGCTTGCAGTAGTCGATGGTGCTGTCGACGCAGTGCTCCAGGCCCTTGATCATGTTGGCCGCGCCGAACAGGCGTTCCTCCTGGAACTGCAGCATCTGCATCATGAAGCCGGCGCCTTCGTGACCGATGCGGTAGCGCTGCGGCACGCGCACGTTGTCGAAGAACACCTGGGCGGTTTCCGAGCTGCGCATGCCGAGCTTGTCGAGGTGCGGGCTGACGCTGATCCCCGGCGTCTTCATCGGCACCACGATCAGCGACTTGTTGACGTGCGGCTTGTCGTCGCTGGTGTTGGCCAGCAGGCAGATGAAGTCCGCCGATGGCGAGTTGGTGATCCACATCTTGCTGCCGTT
>MDSZ01027615.1_pt1 | contig 19446 bp, 22 predicted proteins | sample 811201 | NCBI WGS metagenome assembly MDSZ01 (sample SAMN05326647, study PRJNA326480) | marine metagenome | isolation source: seawater | place: Indian Ocean: North | collected 2010 | reverse complement strand
GAGGAAATTAAGAAAAACTCAAAATATTCAAAAAAAATTATTCAAGCCGCGTCTTAATAATTATTGTAATTATTAAGACATAACCTTAAAAGAGAGGGTGTATTGATTATGGAAGTAAAAAATAGAGCAAAAATTATTACTGATTGGATAAATACCTATTGCGAAACTGCGTCTTTTAATCCTAAAGCGTTAGTAATCGGTATATCAGGCGGTATAGACTCTTCTGTAGTAAGTACTTTATGTGCAAACACAGGACGAAAAACAATTGTGTTAACGATGCCAATCAAACAAATAAAGTCTCAACACGACTTAAGCTTGAAACATGCTAAATGGCTAAAAGATAAATTTAAAAATGTTGAACACCATTTAATCGAGATGGATAAGATTTTTGGATCTTTCTCTCAAGTTTTAAATAATTTTAATAACGAGCATGGATTTGCTAACTCAAGAGCAAGATTAAGAATGACAACACTTTACCAGGTAGCTGCTGCAAACTCTGGCATAGTAGTTGGAACTGGGAACAAAGTTGAAGATTTTGGCGTTGGTTTTTATACTAAATATGGTGATGGCGGAGTAGATATATCTCCGATAGCTGACTGTACAAAAACTCAAGTATGGGAACTAGGAAAACATCTTGGTGTTTTAGAAGATATAGTAAATTCTCAACCAACCGATGGTTTGTGGGATGATGGAAGAAATGATGTCGAACAATTGGGAATGAGTTATGAAGATCTAGAAAAAGCTATGGATAATAAAAATGATCCTAACTATCAAAAATATTTAAGAATAAGAGAAAAAAACTTACACAAAATGAATCCTATACCAGTTTGCAAATTTAATGAATAATTTACATTTAACAAATTCACTTACTAATAAAAAAGAAATTTTTAATCCGATAGATCCTCAAAAGGTTTCTTTATATGCTTGTGGGCCAACCGTTTATGACAATCCTCATGTTGGTAATGCACGAGCTTTGGTAGTATTTGATCTTCTATTTCGAATATTAATAGAAATTTATGGAAAACAAAAAGTAAAATATGTAAGAAATATTACTGATATAGACGATAAGATTATTGATGCATCAAAGAAACTAAATATTAATATTTTTGATTTAACAAAAACAATAACTAAAAAATTTCATGATGACTGTCAGTCTTTATTTTGTCTTAAGCCCACTGAAGAACCTAGAGCAACTGATCATGTAAGCGGTATGATTAAGATGACAGAAAAATTGATTAATAAAAAAGCTGCATATGAAAGCCAAGGTCATGTATATTTTTCTGTAGCATCATTTAGAAAATATGGAAAACTTTCAAATAAAAATCCAGATGATCTTAAGTCTGGTGCTAGAATAGAAGTATCTAAATTAAAAAAAGATCCTTTAGATTTTGTTCTTTGGAAACCTTCAGACAAAAACGATCCAGGTTGGGACTCACCATGGGGACGAGGTAGACCTGGATGGCATATAGAGTGTTCAGTTATGAGCGAAAAATACCTAGGAAAAAATTTTGATATACATGGCGGTGGACTAGATTTAATTTTTCCTCATCATGAAAATGAGATTGCCCAATCATGTGTTTATAATGAAACAGACAAATTTGCTAATTATTGGGTACACAATGGTTTTGTAACAACGAATAAAGAAAAAATGTCAAAATCACTTGGCAATATAACAACAATAGAAGATGCTACAAAAAAATATTCAGGCCAAGTTGTTCGTCTATCTCTATTAAGCGCCCAATATAAACAACCATTGGACTGGAATGATGACTTACTCACTGAACAATCCAAAATCTTAGATAAATGGTACTCAATGTATTCTTCTGAAGTAAGCGCAGAAATACCAGATTGCTTTAATTATTTGTTAGATGATATGAACACTCCTCTTTATATTTCCAAATTACACGAGTTGTTTCAGAAATCACAAAATGGAGATAACGATAAAAAAAAAGAGTTTAATAAGGCCTGCCGTTTAATTGGTTTATTCAACGAAACCAATGAAAAAAGAGCAGAATATAAAAAAAGCAAAGTAACAATTTCTGAAAATAAGATATTAAATAAAATTAAAGAACGCGATGATGCTAAAAAAGCAGGAGATTATAAATTGGCTGATCAAATTAGAGATTATTTAAAAAAAGAAGGTATTGATATAAAAGATGGAAAAGGTAAAACGACTTGGGGTTACAAATGAGCAAAGATAAAATCTATATTTTTGATACCACTTTAAGAGATGGAGCGCAGACTGAAGGAGTTGATTTTTCAGTAGAAGATAAGAATAAAATTGCAAAAATTTTATCTAAAATAGGCGTAGACTATATTGAAGGTGGTTGGCCCGGAGCCAATCCTGTAGATAATGAATTTTTTGACAAATCCCCCAATCTTGGAAAATCAAAATTTACAGCCTTCGGAATGACCAAGAAGAATGGAGTAAGTGCAGATAATGATCCAAATTTATCCTCTTTAATGAATGTTGATTGTAAAACTGTTTGCGTGGTTGGGAAAACCTGGGATTTTCACGTAAAAACTGCCTTAGGTATAAAAAAAGAGGATAATTTAAAAAATATAAAAGAGACAGCCAGGCATTTTGTAAAAAGTAAAAAAGAATTCCTTTTTGATGCAGAGCATTTTTTTGACGGATATAAAAGTAATCCTGATTATGCACTTGATTGCTTGAAACAAGCTTATGATGAGGGAGCTAGATGGGTAGTTTTGTGTGATACTAACGGTGGAACATTACCCAACGAGGTTGGTGAAATAATTAACAAGGTTACAAAAATAATTCCAGGGAAAAATTTAGGTATACATGCTCATAATGATACTGAAAATGCTGTGAGCAATTCGTTGACTGCTGTATTAGCTGGAGCAAGACAAATTCAAGGCACTATAAATGGTTTAGGCGAGAGATGTGGTAATGCAAATTTAATGTCTATTATTCCTACACTATTTTTAAAAAAAACTTTTAGTGATAAATTTGATTTAAATATAAATAAAGACAAACTTTCTTCATTAACTGAATGTTCAAGATTTTTAGACGAAGTGCTTAATAAAAAACCTAACAAAAGTATGGCTTACGTCGGAGGATCTGCTTTTTCTCATAAAGGTGGACTACATGTGTCTGCAGTTAAAAAAGATCCAAAAACATATGAACATATAGATCCGAAAGAAGTTGGTAATCACAGAAACATAATTGTTTCTAATCAAGCAGGAAGGTCTAATATAATTTCTAGACTTGAAAATTATGGTATAAAAATTGACTCTAAAGACCATAAAGTTCAAAAAATATTAAACGAGGTGAAAGAAAGAGAATTTTCTGGTTATTCTTATGATGGTGCTGATGCCTCATTTGAACTGTTAGCTAATAAACTACTAGGTAAGTTGCCAGAATATCTAAACGTAAAAAATTATAACGTTAATGTTAAAAAGGGGAAAGAGCTTAAAACCACTGCGGATGTCACTTTTATAATTGATGACAAAGAAGTTTATTGTTCTGGGGAAGGCAATGGACCAGTTAATGCTTTAGATAATGCTATAAGGTCAAATTTTAAAAAAGTAGAAAAATACTATAAATACTTTTCAGATTTAAAACTTTTGGATTATAAAGTGAGAATTTTAAACACAGGTACTGGAGCAACAACAAGAGTATTAATAGAAAGTACCGATAAAAGTGGAAAGAGTTGGTTTACTATTGGGGTTTCCCAAAATATCATAGAAGCTTCTTTCAAAGCTTTAATTGATAGCTTAGAGTACAAACTTTTTAAAGAAAAAGCTCCAGCAAATACTCATGAAAAATAAACTTGGTTTTATTTTGATAAAGCCTCAACTAGGAGAAAATATTGGTGCTTGCGCAAGATCGTTAAAAAACTTTGGTTTTTCCCACCTAAATATCACCTCACCTAGGGACGGATGGCCAAATATAAAAGCGAAAGCTACTTCAGTTGGTGCTTACGATATTTTAAAAAAAGTTAAAATTTTTGATAATACAGAAAAAGCAATACAAAGATTTGATTTAATTTTTTCTTTTACTGCAAGAAAGAGAACAATTAACAAAAAACACATTAATTTTATAAAATTTTTGGATTTAGTAAAAAAAAAATAAAAGCAAAAAAGTTGGTTTAATGTTTGGTCCAGAAGCATCTGGATTATCAAATTATGATTTATCTTTTGCTAATTACACAGTTCAGATACCCACATCACCTAAATTTAGATCTATAAATTTATCACATTCAGTTTTCTTAGTCGCATATGAAATTTTCAAATTAAATTTAAAAAATTTTAAACAATCTAATTTTGTTAAAAATACTAGCTCAAAGGGAAATTTTACACAAATTCTCAACCTTCTTAAATCCAAATTAGATAAGAAAAACTTTTTTAAACCAGAGGAAAAAAGAAATTCGATGATTACTAATATTAATAACTTATTCTATAGACTAGAGCCAAATGATAAAGAATTAAGGATTTTAGCCAGTATAATAGGGTCTTTAAGTAAAAATTTTGAAAAGCATAATTGACATTTGCTTTTATAATCTTATAAATCCACTCTCCAATGACAAAAAGATTAAAATCGAAACATAAAGTTGACCGTAGACTAAAAGCAAATCTGTGGGGTAGACCAAAAAGTCCGTTCAATGTTAGAGCATATCCTCCAGGTCAACACGGTCAAAATAAAAAAGGAAAACCAACAGATTACGGAATTCAACTTCAGGCTAAGCAAAAGCTTAAAGCATACTATGGCAATATAAACGAGCGACAATTCAGAAATATTTACAGAAAAGCTTTGGCGAAAAGAGGGGACACTACTGAAAACCTGATTGCACTTTTAGAAAGTAGACTAGATACTGTAATTTATAGAGCTAAATTTGCTCCTACAGTATTTGCTGCTCGACAACTAATTAATCATGGACATATTACGGTTAATAAAAAAAAAGTAAATATATCAAGTTTTTCAGTTCGAGATAAAGACACAATTCAAGTAAGAGATAAATCTAAAAAATTAAATATTATTGAGGGAACTCTTCAAAGTAAAGAGAGAGATGTTCCAGACTATATATTACTAGATGATAAAAATAAAACAGCAAAGCTAGTGAGAGTACCAAAATTTTCTGAAGTACCTTATCCGGTCATAATGGAACCAAATCTTGTTATTGAATATTATTCTAGATAATTTTTTTTTCTTGTAAAATTTTTTTTAATTCACCGCTGTCAAATAGTTCCTTTACAATATCACAGCCACCTATAAATTCTCCATTAATATAAAGTTGCGGAATTGTTGGCCAGTCGCTAAAGTCTTTAATTGATTGTCTTAAATTTTGATCTTGTAACACATCAACACCTTTAAAATGAACATTGAGATGCTTTAAAATATTAGAAACCGTCATTGAAAAACCACATTGAGGAGCATCCGGCGAGCCCTTCATAAATAAGCAAACTTTATGTTCATTTATCAAATTAGTAATATTACTTTTCATATCCATATTTATTTCTCCGAAGTTATTAAAGATAAAGCATGTAGCTCGTTTCCCATTTTCCCTTTCAAAGATTTATAAACTAGCTTATGCTGATCAATCCTACTTAATCCCTTAAATATCTTAGATTTAATTGTTGCTGAATAGTGATTATTGTCGCCCACTAAATCTTTTATATCAATAGTAGCATCTGGTATTTCATCTTTAATTAATTTTTTAATTTCTTCGATTTTTATAGACATTAGTAATTATAATACCACTTATTATTTAAATTATATAGTTCATTCACACTAATTTTTATATTTTTTTCAATTTCAAAATAATTTTTTTGAGTAATACCTATAAAATCATAATGTATATTATTATCATTTAAATATTTTTTCAATCCATTCACTTTTTTTTCATTGACTTCAATAATATACCTACCTTGATCTTCCCCAAAAAAATATTCAAATATATTAATATTAGTTTTTGGTTTTTGTATTTTTATACCAATCTGAGAGTAAATAGACATCTCAGCAATTGAAAGTAAAATACCACCTGATGAAACATCATGTACAGACTCTACATAACTATTTTTAACTAAATTTATTATAGTTTCGCCATTATTTTTTTCATTTTTTAAATTTACTTCTGGAGGTGGACCATCAAAAATAGAAAAAACCTCATTTAATAATGTGCTTTGAGAAATATGTCCAAATGTTTTACCTATAACAAAAACATAGTTTTTTTCATCTTTAAAAGAATTTTTTAAAATTTTATTTGTTTCAGAAATTAATCCAACTCCTCCAATAACAGGAGTTGGGTATATATTCTTTTTGTTTGTACCATTATAAAAAGAAACGTTTCCAGAAACCACTGGATAATCTAGAAATTCACATGCTTCTTTCATTCCTTTTATAACATCTGCGAATTCACCCATTATATTTGGGTTTTCAGGATTACCAAAGTTAAGACAATTAGTTATAGCCAGAGGCTTTGCTCCCACTGAAATTAGGTTGCGCCAACTCTCACACACTATTTGTTTACCACCAGTATAAGGATGTGCTTTACAATAATTTGCAGAAGAGTCTACTGTCAAAGCGATCGCTTTTTTTTTGTTATGTATTCTTACAATGGCAGAGTCTGAGCCAGATCTTACTATAGTATCACACATTACCATTTGATCATATTGTTCAGTAACCCAATTTTTATTTGAATGATTAGAGCAGGAAATTATTTTTAGAAATGCGTCTTCAAACGATGTTTTTTCATAAATTTTTCTATAGTTTTTTTTTGAAGGCAATGTTGTTGATTTTACTTTACGGTCATATATAGGAGCGTTAGAGGACAATGCCTCAATTGGAATTTCTCCTACATTTTTATTCTGAAATTTTAAAACTAAATTTTTAGTATCAGTTGTTTTTCCAATGACAACAAAATCTAAATCCCACTTTTCAAAAATCTTCTTTGCTACATTTTCCTGCCCATCTTCCAATATTATCAACATTCTCTCTTGGCTTTCAGATAACATTATTTCGTAAGGTGTCATATTCTCTTCTCTACAAGGAACTTTTTCTAAATTCAGCTCCATTCCTAAGTTTCCTTTATGAGCCATTTCAACACTTGATGAGGTCAACCCAGCTGCTCCCATGTCTTGTATTGAAATAATTGATTTATATCTCATCAATTCTAAACATGCTTCCATTAATAGCTTTTCAGTAAATGGGTCACCAACCTGAACTGTAGGTTTTTTTTCCTCAGAGTTTTCGTCGAATTCAGCTGAAGCCATAGAGGCACCATGTATACCATCTCTGCCAGTCTTGGATCCAACATATACAACTGATTTGTTGATTCCTTTAGCTTTAGAATAAAATATTTTATTTTTATTTGCATGTCCAACAGCCATTGCATTTACTAAAATATTTTCATTATATGTCTTGTTAAACTTAGTTTCCCCTCCAACAGTTGGTATACCAATACAGTTACCGTAACCCCCTATTCCTGAAACTACTCCGTTGAGTAAATTTTTAGTTTTTTTATTTTTTGGATCTCCAAAATGAATTGAGTTCAGTAAGGCAATAGGTCGGGCTCCCATAGTAAAAACATCTCTTAAAATTCCACCTACTCCCGTTGCGGCACCTTGATAAGGCTCAATAAATGAGGGATGATTGTGACTTTCAATTTTAAAAACTATTGCATCATCTTCTCCAATATCAATAACACCTGCATTTTCCCCAGGTCCTTGTATTACATATTTGTTTTTTGTGGGCAAAGTTTTTAGATGAACCTTTGAAGACTTATAAGAACAATGTTCATTCCACATTGCTGAAAATATTCCTAGTTCTAATAAATTTGGTTCTCTACTTAGTAATTTTTTAATTTTATTATATTCAGAAATCTTGAGTCCATGGTTTAGGATTATTTTTTCGGTTAAAATCATTAAGATAAAATACTATTAAAAATTCCCGTGCCTTGATTATTAGATATCATTTCTTCAACCATTCTTTCTGGATGTGGCATCATACCTAAAATATTTTTATTTTTATTTAAAATTCCAGCAATGTTATTAATTGATCCATTTGGATTTGCGTCTTTAGTAATATTCCCTTTTTGATCGCAATATTTAAATGGTATCAAAAGGTTGTCCTCTAATTCTTTCAAATGGTCATTATTCGTAAAATAATTTCCTTCATTGTGAGCTATATTAAGCTTAATAATTTGATTTTTTTTATATGTATTGCAAAATTTATTATTATTAGCATTGATATTTAAATACACGTCCTTTGATATAAATTTTAATTTATGATTTCTTAAGAGAGCACCTTTTAAAAGACCAGTCTCAATTAAAATTTGAAAACCATTACAGATACCAATCAATAAACAACCTTTGTTTGCTTCCTTAATGACTTCAGTTAATATGTTCGATTTTGCAGCAATAGCACCTGATCTAAGATAATCTCCATAAGAAAATCCTCCTGGCAAAACAATTAAATCCGTTTTCGGCAATTCTGTTTCTTTATGCCAAACCATTTTATTATTAAATTGCATTTTTTCTAAGGCAGTAGCAATATCTCTATCACAATTAGAACCTGGAAAAACTATTACAGTAGAATTCATTTATATTTTTTTTATATTGTAATCTTCAATTATTAAATTAACTAAAAGTTTTTGACACATATCGTCAATTTTTTTCAATGCCACACTTTCAGTTTTTTCGTCAATATTTATTTCAAAATATTTACCCTGTCTTAAACTAGTAAGAGTATTCATGCCCATATTTTTCAAAGTTTGTTCTATAACTTTACCTTGTGGATCTAAAACATCTTTTTTTAAAACAACTGTTATTGAGAATTTCAATTTATTTTTTTTTAAATTTTATAGGTGTATTTTTTTTGAAATATAATTTTTTAATATTAGTTTCTTCAGGCATTATTCCTAATCTTCTGGCTACTTCTTGATAAGCCTGTATAATATTTCCCAAGTCTTTTCTAAATCTATCTTTATCTAATTTTTTTTCGGTTTTAATATCCCATAGTCTACACGTGTCAGGACTAATTTCATCTGCTAATAAAATTTCTTTTTGGTTCTGATTTTTATTCCATGATTTTCCATATTCTAATTTAAAATCAACTAACTTAATTCCCACTGATTTAAACATACCTTGTAATAAATCATTTATTCTTAGTGATAGACCATCGATTTCTTCTAAGTCTTTAGTATTTATCCAATTAAAATTAAACATATGTTCTTTTGAAATTATAGGATCTCCTAACTCATCATTTTTTAAACAATATTCAAGAAGAGGTTTCTCCAAAATTGTTCCCTCAGGTATGCCTAATCTTTTTGTAAGTGAGCCAGTTGCTATATTTCTAACTATAAATTCAATTGGAATAATATCAACTTTTTTAATGAGCTGTTCTCTCATATTCAATCTTTTGATAAGATGATTCTTAATTCCGAAATTGTTTAAGCTTGAAAGTATAAATTCTGATATTCTATTATTTAAAACTCCTTTGCCCTCTACGCTAGCTTTTTTTAGATTATTGAAAGCGGTAGCATCGTCTTTAAAATGCTGTATTAGCAAGTCTTTATCTTTTGTTTCGTAAAGTATTTTTGCCTTACCCTCGTATATTTTACTGCCTCTATTCATAAGTGAATTTAATTTTTAAGCCCTCTTTTAAAAATTATATTAATTTTTTTTGTATGATAACTAAAATCAAATAATTTTTTAAGTTTATTAACAGGTATTTTTTTTACAATCTCAGAGTTAGATTTTAAATTGTGGTAAAATGAAGAATTATTCGACCAGGATTTTAATGCCTGTTTTTGTACCAAAGAGTAAGCTCGTTCTCTACTAAGTCCTACGTTGGTGAGCTCAAGCATCACTCTTTGTGAAAAAAATAAACCATTAGTAAGCTCAAGATTTTTCTTCATATTTTTTGGATAAATATTTAAATTCTTAATAAGATTAGTTAACCTAACTAACGCGAAATCAAGAGTGATAGTACTGTCGGGGCCTATATTTCTTTCGACAGAAGAATGAGAAATATCTCTTTCATGCCACAAGGCAACATTCTCTAAAGCTGGTATGACGGACGATCTTACTATTCTAGATAATCCTGTTAAGTTCTCACTCAGTATTGGATTTTTTTTATGTGGCATTGCAGAGGATCCTTTTTGATTTTTTTCAAAATATTCTTCTACCTCTAAAACCTCTGTTCTTTGCAAATGCCTTATCTCTACCGCAAATCGTTCAATTGAACTTGCTATTATTCCTAAAGTTGAAAAAAAAAATGCATGTCTATCTCTTGGAATTACTTGAGTTGACACAGGTTCAACTTTTAAATTTAATTTTTTAGCAACAAATTTTTCAATTTTGGGGTCAATGTTGGCAAAGGTCCCAACAGCACCTGAGATAGCACAAGTAGATATTTCATTAATCGCAATTATTAACCTTTTTTTGTTTCTTAAAAATTCTTGATAAAAACTTAAAAGCTTTAAGCCAAAAGTAGTTGGTTCAGCATGAATACCATGGCTTCTACCCATACAAAGAGTAAATTTATGTTTTAACGATTTTTTTTTTATTTCTTTTAAAAGACCATTTATATCATCTAAGATTATATTGCCAGACTGTTTGAGTTGTAAGTTGAAACAAGTATCCAAAACATCAGATGAAGTCATGCCTTTGTGTAAATATTTTCCACTTTTTCCAGTTTGTTCGTTAATTGAAGTTAAAAAAGCTATCACATCATGTTTCACTTTCTTCTCAATTGATAAAATTTTATCCACTTTAATTTTTGCTTTAGAACTTATTTTTTTGGATATACCCTTTGGAATTATTTTATATTTTTCCATTGCTTGGGCTGCGGCTAATTCAATCTTAAGCCAAAGAGAATATTTATTGTGATCTGACCAAATTTTTTTTAGTTGTTCTCTAGAGTATCTTTCAATCATATTTTGTAGGGAGGAAAATCTAAACCTTTATTTGATAAAGTGAAGATTTCATATCCTTCCTTTGTTATACCAACAGTATGTTCAAATTGTGCCGATAAAGATTTATCTTTTGTTACCGCGGTCCAACCATCATTTAAAGTTTTCGTCTCAAATTTTCCTGCATTAATCATTGGTTCTATTGTAAATATCATTCCTTCAGTTAATTTTTCGCCAGAGCCTTTTTTTCCAAAGTGTAGAACACTAGGTTCTAAGTGAAATGATTGACCTATTCCATGACCGCAAAAATCCCTAACCACTGAAAACCCTTTTTTTTCTACATACTCTTGAATTGTATAACCAATATCACCTAAATGAATTCCTTCTTTAAGAATAGAAATTGCCTTCATCATAGCCTCATAAGTACTAGCCACTAAATTTTGAGCTTTTACTGAAACTTCGCCAACGAAATACATTCTGCTTGTATCGCCGTGCCAACCATCTTTAATAACAGTTACATCAACATTTATGATATCCCCCTCTTTTAAAATTTTGCTAGAGGGAATACCATGGCAGACAACATGATTTACAGAGGTACAACAAGATTTAGGATAACCTCTATAGTTCAAAGGTGCCGAAAAACCGTTATTGTCATTAATGAAATCAAAACACAATTTATCTATATCTTCCGTGCTTATTCCTGGTCTTATATATGAGCATAATTCATCTAAAGTATTAGCTGCTATCGAACCTGCTAATTTTGTTTTTTCAAACTTTTCTTTATAATTAATCATTTAATAAAAATTTTACTTTTTTACTTATATCTATTCCTTTTGAGCTAAATTTACAATCATAGCAAATTATTTTTAAATCATTTTTCTTTGCGATTGTTAATAATTCAAAATAATTTTTATCTATGTCTTTAGCTATTTTCATGTATTGACAATTCTCTCTTTGAATTACGAAAGCTAAACAGATTCCATAGCCCCTTTTTTTTGCCTTAATTAGTTTTTTTAAGTGTTTAAGACCTCTACTGGTTATTGCATCTGGAAACTCAGCAAAATCTTTTTTTCTACTTAAGGTTACATTCTTAACTTCAATAAAAGTTTTTTTTTTATCTTTTTCAATCAGAAAATCGAACCTTGTATCATCATCAAATTTAACCTCTCTAGTGAGGTTATTAAAATTATTAAACTCTTTAATCTGTTTTTTTTGTAATGCTTCTTCGAAAATTTTATTAGCAATATGAGTGTTAATTCCAACTTTGTCACCATTAACTTCTATCATTTGAAGTGTATATCTTAATTTTCTTTTTGGGTTATCATTAGCTGTAAAAAAAACATTGTTACCTTTTTTAATTAATCCCAACATAGAGCCAGTATTAGGACAATGAGTAGTTATTACTTTACCTTTTGATTTAACATCAACAAAAAAACGCTTGTATCTTTTTATAAATGTTCCTGGTATTAATTTACTTTCAAAAATCATGTATGTTTAAATATGAAGAAAAAATCTAAAAAAGTAAATGCAAGTATTCTTATAATTGGCAATGAAATTTTATCTGGGCGAACTAAGGATAAGAATGTTTCTTTTATTAGTGACTGGTTAAATTCAAATGCCGGTATAGAGGTAAAAGAAGTAAGAATTATTCCAGATATAAAGGATACAATCGTAAAAAATATTTTAGAATTAAGTAAAAACTATAATTATGTTTTTACTACAGGTGGAATAGGACCTACACATGATGATATAACAGCTGAGTCTATTTCTAAAGCTTTTAAAGTCAATTACGGTTATAATAAAGAGGCTTACTCTATTTTAGAGAATTATTATGGAAAAAAAAATTTTAATGCCGGAAGAAAAAAAATGGCTAGAATACCTTCTGGCTCTAAATTAATTTATAATCCTTCAAGTGCAGCCCCAGGTTTTAAAATAAAAAATGTTTTTTGTCTACCTGGTGTCCCATCAATTTTAAATTCAATGATAGAGAATTGTAAAAAATTTCTAATTAAAGGAGCAAAGATACACAGCGAAACTATTAATTGCTTAACCGTAGAAAGTGAAATATCAAATGAACTTGGAAACATTCAAAAAAAATATTCCAAATATGTAGATATTGGTAGTTATCCTTTTTTTAGATTAGGAAAAATAGGTGTATCAATTGTAATAAGATCTATTAATAGAAAAAGAATTATTAGTGTAAAGAAAATGATAAAAAAATTTATTATAAAAAAAAAAATTAAAATCTTTAGTAATTAAATTCTTTCACGACATCCTCAATTCTAATTTTTGCAACATCTTCATTATTATAAAGTTTTTTGCTTTCTATAATCTTTATATTTTCTCTTTTAGGTGCAAATTTTTGTGGATCGGTAGGACCAAATAAGATTATCATTGGAACTCCAGATAGCCCAATCATATGCATAATACCATTATCAATTGACACTGCTTTCTCTAATCTGGTGCTTAATGCTGTAACTAATAATGGACAAGACAAAGCACTCTGGTGTTCGGGAAAGTAAGCATTTGGGATTTTTTTTTTAATTTCTTTGATTAGATCAATCTCCTTTTTTTCAATAAAAAAAACTATTTTCTTTCCTTTTTTTATTAACTCAGTACCTAAGGTTATAAATTTTTCAATAGGCCAACTTTTTTTTCGGTACGCATTTCCTTGAGTTAAAGAAAATCCGATATAATTATTTTCTGGTAAAAGATTTTTAGCTTCTTTTAAAAATTTTATTGGAATATCTTCAATCTTGTAAGTAATATTTTTTAGATTTAAATCGAATAGTTGATTTAAGTCATCTATGACTTTTTCACTAATTAATCTTGTATGATTTTTTAAATTTTTTTTAGATTTTTTTCCTTTACAAAAAATATAGTTGAAAGTGGACGAATAAAATAGTTTAGATGGTAGCTGTTTTAAGATAATTGTATTTCTTATTTTAGATTGACAGTCGATAATTAAATCAAAAGTCCCAATTTTTTTTTGTTCAAATTTTCTCTTACTAAAGATAAAATGCCACCATCTAAATCCATAGTATTTTAAATTTAAATCTAAATTTTCAATATTTACTCCATATTCTTTTAATTTGCCGTCAAAATGATTTTTATGAGAACCTAAATAATATATTTTAGCAGTCTTAAAATAATCTTGAATGCTTCTAATAAGAGGTATAAGCAATATTGAGTCTCCTATCCCACCACCAGAATTATAAATTAGTATTTTTTTAAACATTTTGTTAAACTAGAGGAATTATAATATTTTTTAAAAACAAATTAAAAGATTAATTTAAGGTACAAATGAAATTGTGTAGAATAGGAAAAAAAAATCAAGAATTGCCAGCTATAATTGATAAAAATGGTGATTATAGAGATCTGTCGCCTGTTATAAAAGATTTAGATCCTGTTAATCTTAATTTTGAAACAATCGAGAAAATTAAAAAATTGAACTTAGAAGATTTAAAAATACTTGATAAAAATCTAAGAGTTGGAGCTTGCATAAATAATCCATCCAAGTTTTTAGGTATAGGTCTTAATTTTGAGGATCACGCTAAGGAGCAAAATTTGCCTATTCCGAGAGAACCAATTATTTTTTCAAAATTTACCAGTTGTATCACTGGACCATTTGACGACTTAGAAATTCCAAAAAACTCTAAACACACTGACTGGGAAGTTGAGCTCGGTTTTGTAATTGGAAAAAAAACAAAAAACGTCGAAAAAAAAAATGCTTTAGATTTTGTTTTAGGTTTTTTTTTGGTAACAGATTTTAGCGAAAGAGAATTTCAGAAAAGCAGAGGTTTGACATGGGATAAAGGTAAAGGATTTGATACATTCGGACCAATAGGCCCGTATATAGTTACTAAAGATGAAATTATAGATTACAAAAATTTGAAGATGTATTTAGACGTGTCTGGTAAAAGAATGCAATCAGGGAACACAAATAAAATGATATTTGATGTAGAAAATTTAGTTTCATATATGAGTCATATTATGACCTTATATCCTGGAGACATTTGTTGCACTGGTACACCCCCAGGGGTAGGGGAAAACATGAAACCACCAAAATTTTTAAGAGGAGGTGAACAAGTTGAATTAGGTATAGAAAAACTAGGAAAACAAAAACACAGAGTTGTAAAAACATAAAACTTAGAATAATAATATATTATAAATAAGCCCTCGTGGTGAAATTGGTAGACACAAAGGACTTAAAATCCTTGCCCTTTTGGGAGTGCCAGTTCGAGTCTGGCCGAGGGCACCAGAACAATGAGCAAAAAATTTAAAATACTTTTGGTGTTCAAAGAAAAAAAAAAAGTTACACCCTTACATGAATTTTGGTTTGATAAATTCAAAAAAGGAAATGAAGTTATAATTTTTTTTATCAATGAATTTTCTAATAAAACCAATAAGGGAATAGTAAATAAAATTAATGAGATAATTTTAAAAGATAAAATAGATATAGTGCTGTTTGAAGGAGACCATGCGTCAATTATCGATTATGATTTCGTTGACAAAGTAAACTCTGGTGTAAAAAAAGGTATGTTTCTTGGTGACAATATGGAGTGGCATCAAGTAAATATGATTACAGGAAGTGCATGTAACTTCATACTTCCTGAGGACCCAATATCTGTACTAAAATTTAAAGAGATAGGATATGAGAGTTTCTTTACCCCAGTGGAGGGAAATGAGGATTTATTCAAAGACTATAAATTAAAAAAAGATATTGATGTTCTAACTTTTGGTAGATTGAAAAGTGATAGAGAAATGTATTTAAATATGCTTAAAAAAAATAATATTAATTATAAATTTGTTACACCATATTTAGACGAGTCTAATACAATGGAGAAATTAGCAAAACTCATTAATAGGTCTAAAATAACAGTTGCATTAACAAAATCAAATAATGGCAGTAGATATTTTAATCCTCTTTCAAATTTTGAAAATTTTTTTCAGCTTAAAGGTAGAGTGTTTATGACTGGCTTATGCAATTCCTTGTGTATTTCTGAAACTTGTCCGAGTTATGATTTAATTTTTCCAAAAAACTTAATACCAACCTTTCAAAACAAAGAAGAGCTATTAAAATTATTAAATAATTATTTACAAAATGAAAATTTGCTTAAAGAAAAAACTAATTCTTTTTATAAGGAGACCCAAAGATACGCCGATATAAACTATATAAAAGAAATTAATCAATTTATTGAAAAATGTCCAAAAGTTAAACAACCAAAACCAAAAATCCCAATTTGGTATACTTACCTTTTTATAAACCAATTCTTAAGACTAAGATTTAAAAATAATTTATTATTACCTTTTTTGCTACAAAGCAAAGAAATCCTTTTTGATAGGAAATCTAATGATTTAAGAATTTACTTATTTAAAATAATATTTCTTGTTATTCTATTTATTAGATATTTTCCGCTATTATCAATTAAAAAAATAAGTAATATAATAAAATGAACAAATTTTTTTTTATTTTTGATAAAACAAAAAAAGCTTTGAAATTTAAAAAAAAAATTTTAAAAATCCATAAAAACTCAACAACAAAAAAAGCTGACATATTTGTCGTAGCTGGTGGTGATGGATTTATGCTCTATGCTATTAAGAAATATCAAAAATATGACAAACCTTTTTATGGTGTAAATTGCGGGTCTTACGGTTTCTTAATGAATAAACAGGGTGTTTCAGACTTACACAAAAAAATTAGTAATTCTTTACATACAACTATTAATCCACTTGAAATAATTATTAATTCTACCAAAATTAAAAAAAAACTAATTGCAATAAATGAGATATCTCTTCTTAGGCAAAGTAGACAAACAACATCACTTAATTTGAAAGTAGGTAAAAAAACAATTATAAAGAATTTTGTTGGGGACGGAATACTAGTCTCGACTCCAGCAGGTAGCACAGCTTATAATCTCTCAATTCATGGACCAATTTTAGATTTAAACTCTGGAAAATTAGCTTTAACACCAATTAGCGCTTTTAGACCAAGAAGATGGAAAGGGAAAGTAATTTCAAATAAAAGTTTTGTAAAAATTACAAACAATGATCCTAAGAAAAGACCTGTAGCAGCTAGCGCTGATAATGTTGAAATAAGAAATGTCAAATCACTGATAGTGAGAAATAATAGTAAAAATAAAATAAATTTACTTTATGACAACAAAAGAACTTTAACTAATAGAATAAAAATTGAACAGAAACGAAAAAAATACCAATGATAACAAATCTTCTAGTTCTCACTTTTCTTTTTTTAACCTCAAGCTATTTAATCAATTACATTAAAAAACTGAGGACTGGAGATGAGCGAGAAAATGAAGCAAACTTTTGGATGTTTACATATGATTTTAGATCAAAAAAAAAAATTGATTTTAATCCTGATGAGAAAAACAAATTAATAAAAAAAAGACACAAAAATAAAATGATCTTTGTTCTTTATATAAATATTTTTTTTATATTTCTTTTTTTAAATAGTTTTGTGTCACAGATATTAATACTGATAACAAATACAAATTGAAAATTTGTGGTGCCCTCACACGGACTCGAACCGCGAACCTACTGATTACAAATCAGTTGCTCTACCAATTGAGCTATGAGGGCGATTATTTGATCATCTCTATACATAAATTATATATTATCTTCAAGTTTATTAAAACACTGTCAAAATTAAATATTGTTTAAAAAAGCTAAATTATTTAAAGTATAAACATGTCAAATTACGTCTTAAAATGGCTATTCATTATTAGAAATAAGTTAATCATAAAAAATATTTTAGACTTAATTGAATATATTCTAGTCCACTTAGTTGGAGTTATAAGTTATAAAAGTAAAATTTTCGGTTTCTTTCAAGTATTTTCTAATGGAAAGCTAATTTCAAAATTAAGATTAAAAAAATCGAGAGCTTTAAATAACTCAAGAGATGAAATAATAAATGCAATTAACCAAAAATCTTTTAAATATCTTGGAAAAATTGATGATGAAAAAGTAGAAAAATCAAAAAATTATTTTTTAAATGTAGAAAAGATATTTGACTCACATATACCACGAGCTAAAAAAAATAATCATATCAATTTGAAAGATTTCTTGAAAAAAAAAGAATCAAATTATGCCTCTTACGATATCGCAACTTCTATAAATTGCCCCGAATTAGATGAAATTTGTAAAAAATTCAAATTCAGAGAGATTGCTCAAAAATATCTTAATACACAAAATGTTTATGTATACTCTATTAATACAATGCTATCAAAAAAAACTGATAACCAACATGGTGTAACTAAATTACATAGAGATTTTGACTCGTCTAATAGTATTGTTTTTTTTATTTATTGGACTCCAGTAAGCAAAAATGATGGGGCAACTTCTGTTTTGCCGGGAAGTCATTTATTATCACACAATAAAAATTTTCATAAAAATTTTTCAGATTTTCAAAAGCTGGATTATCTCGAGGGTCCAAAGGGATCAATTTTTGCATTAGATACTTGGGCATACCACAGAGGAAATCCTGAAATTTTGAGAAATAGATTAGTAACGTGGATAAGATATACAGCAGTTCCTGCAAAAACTTATTACTTAGATGAGAATTTTTTATTTAAAAAAGATTTAAATAGATTTAATGAGTCTCTAATTTAACAATTTCTTAGAAATAAAATGACAAACTATAGAGACTGCATTTGATACATTGAGACTATCAATTTTACTATTGATACTGATTTTGAATTTAAAGTCTGAATTATTTAAAGAGTTTCTTTTTATTCCATAGCCCTCTGATCCAAACAATAAAACATTTTTACCATCCCAATCATGATATGTGAAATCTTTGTTAGATGATAAATCGAATGCACTGACCCAAAAATTATTTTTTTTTAAAAATCTAAGCGAAGTATTCAAATTTGAAACTAAAAAAATTTTTATATGCTCTGTAGCACCACTTGAACTCTTATATAATACCTTACTCTTTAATGGAAAAGATCTTTCTTTGGCAATGATACCATCTATTTTAAAAGACGCAGCAGACCTAATTATAGAGCCTATATTTCTTGGATCAGTAATATCCTCTAAAGCTATTAAGTTGAGATTTTTTTTATTATAGTTTTCATTTACAAATTCCTTCAAAGACATTTCAGCTAATTCTTCTATTTCAGCCGCATATCCCTGATGATGAATTTCTTCCCTTCCACATAAATTATCTAATTCTTTTTTTGTCTTGAATTGAGGTTTTAAATTTTTAAAAAAATTGATATTTTCATCTAACTTATTAATTTTTTTTCTAGCATCTTCCGTAAGGAAAAGTTTTAATATCTTTCTTTTGGGGTTCTTTATAGCCTCCTCAACAGGATGCTTTCCAACGATGTAAAATGACTTTTTTTTCATAATTATTAAGAAATTTGTTAAATAATTAGCATATTTTAAAGTAAAATGATTTATTGCAATTATCTTATAAATGCTTATAAAACCCTTGTTATTAAATACTTTTTAAGTTAGTGGGTATCCCTGAGCTACAAAATTAAGGAGGGGTACCAAAGCGGTCAAATGGGGCGGGCTGTAAACCCGTTGACTTCGGTCTTCGAAAGTT
>MDSZ01168761.1_pt1 | contig 19450 bp, 20 predicted proteins | sample 811201 | NCBI WGS metagenome assembly MDSZ01 (sample SAMN05326647, study PRJNA326480) | marine metagenome | isolation source: seawater | place: Indian Ocean: North | collected 2010 | reverse complement strand
TCCGTCGCCCTCTGCATGCCGTCGCCGACGCACTTCAGCCTCATAAAGCACAACGAACCTGTTCGTCTCCTGCTGCGCGGCTTCTCAAGCTAATCGCTTTCTTCATCCCTTCTGATCTCTCTCTATGAATCTGACCGAACTTAAGCAAAAGCCCATCACCGAACTGCTGGAAATGGCCGAACAGATGGGCATCGACAACATGGCCCGTTCGCGCAAGCAGGACGTGATTTTCTCCCTGCTGAAAAAGCACGCGAAAAGCGGCGAGGAAATCTCCGGTGATGGCGTGCTGGAGATTCTCCAGGACGGTTTCGGCTTCCTGCGCTCCGCGGATTCTTCCTATCTGGCCGGCCCGGACGACATCTATGTATCGCCCAGCCAGATCCGCCGCTTCAACCTGCGTACCGGTGACACCATCGTCGGCAAGATCCGCCCGCCGAAAGAAGGCGAGCGTTACTTCGCCCTGCTCAAGGTCGACAGCATCAACTTCGACCGCCCGGAGAACGCCAAGAGCAAGATTCTCTTCGAGAACCTGACGCCGCTGTTCCCCAACAAGCGCCTGACCATGGAAGCCGGCAACGGCTCCACCGAGGACATCACCGGCCGTGTGATCGACCTCTGCGCGCCGATCGGCAAGGGCCAGCGTGGCCTGATCGTCGCCCCGCCGAAAGCGGGCAAGACCATCATGCTGCAGAACATCGCGTCGAACATCACGCGCAACAACCCGGAAGTGCACCTGATCGTCCTGCTGATCGACGAGCGTCCGGAAGAAGTGACCGAGATGCAGCGCACCGTGCGCGGCGAAGTGGTCGCCTCCACCTTCGACGAGCCGCCGACCCGTCACGTGCAGGTGGCCGAGATGGTCATCGAGAAGGCCAAGCGCCTGGTCGAGCACAAGAAGGATGTGGTCATCCTGCTCGACTCCATCACCCGTCTGGCACGTGCCTACAACACCGTGATCCCGAGCTCCGGCAAGGTGCTGACCGGTGGTGTCGACGCCCATGCCCTGGAGAAGCCGAAGCGCTTCTTCGGTGCCGCGCGCAACATCGAGGAAGGCGGCTCGCTGACCATCCTCGCCACCGCGCTGATCGAGACCGGCTCGAAGATGGACGAAGTGATCTACGAGGAATTCAAGGGCACCGGCAACATGGAGCTGATCCTCGACCGTCGCGTGGCCGAGAAGCGCACCTTCCCGGCGATCAACATCAACAAGTCGGGCACCCGTCGTGAAGAGTTGCTGACCGGCGAGGAAGAGCTGTCGCGCATGTGGATTCTGCGCAAGCTGCTGCACCCGATGGACGAGATCGCCGCCATCGAGTTTCTCATCGACAAGCTGAAAGCGACGAAGACCAACGACGAGTTCTTCCTGTCGATGAAGCGCAAGTAAGACGTTGCGCTGTGCCACGAGGCCGGGGAAACCCGGCCTTGTCGTATCTGGAGGCTTTCAAGCCTTCTGAAAGCCCGACTTCGGCGCTAAACTTTACGGCTGACCCAAGCCAGCCCGACACGAGGCTCCTGCATGCAGTATCGCGACCTGCGCGACTTCATCCGTGAACTGGAAAAGCGCGGCGAACTCAAGCGCATCCAGACCCCGGTATCCCCCGTTCTGGAAATGACCGAAATCTGCGACCGCACCCTGCGCAAGGGTGGGCCGGCGCTGCTGTTCGAAAAGCCCACGGGCTTCGACGTGCCGGTGCTCGGCAACCTGTTCGGCACGCCCAAGCGCGTGGCGCTGGGCATGGGCGCCGAGGATGTGTCCGAGCTGCGCGAGATTGGCAAGCTGCTGGCCTTCCTCAAGGAGCCCGAGCCGCCGAAAGGCCTCAAGGATGCCTGGAGCAAGCTGCCGATCTTCAAGAAGGTCATCTCCATGGCGCCCAAGGTGGTCAAGGACGCACCCTGCCATGAGGTGATCGAGGAGGGTGACGACGTCGACCTGGGCAAGCTGCCGATCCAGCACTGCTGGCCGGGCGACGTGGCGCCGCTGATCACCTGGGGCCTGACCATCACCAAGGGCCCGAACAAGGAGCGGCAGAACCTCGGCATCTACCGCCAGCAGGTGATCGGCCGCAACAAGGTGATCATGCGCTGGCTCAGCCACCGTGGCGGTGCGCTGGACTACCGCGAATGGTGCCAGAAGCATCCGGACAAACCGTACCCGGTCTGCGTGGCGCTGGGTGCTGACCCGGCGACCATCCTCGGCGCGGTCACCCCGGTGCCCGATACCCTTTCAGAGTACGCCTTCGCCGGGCTGCTGCGTGGCCATCGCACCGAGCTGATCAAGGCCGTCGGCAGCGAGCTGCAGGTGCCGGCCAGTGCCGAGATCGTGCTGGAGGGCGTGATCCATCCGGGCGAAACCGCACCGGAGGGGCCCTACGGCGATCATACCGGCTACTACAACGAGGTCGACACCTTCCCGGTGTTCACCGTCGAACGCATCACCCGCCGCCGCGAGCCGATTTACCACAGCACCTACACCGGCCGCCCGCCCGATGAGCCGGCGATTCTCGGCGTGGCGCTGAACGAGGTGTTCGTACCGATCCTGCAGAAGCAGTTCCCGGAGATCACCGACTTCTACCTGCCGCCGGAAGGCTGTTCCTACCGCATGGCGGTGGTGACCATGAAGAAGCAGTACCCGGGCCACGCCAAGCGCGTAATGCTTGGTGTCTGGTCGTTCCTGCGACAGTTCATGTACACCAAGTTCGTTATCGTCACCGACGACGACATCAATGCACGGGACTGGAACGACGTGATCTGGGCGATTACCACGCGCATGGACCCCAAGCGCGACACGGTGATGATCGACAACACGCCGATCGACTACCTCGACTTCGCCTCGCCGATCTCCGGCCTGGGCTCGAAGATGGGCCTGGACGCCACCCACAAGTGGCCGGGCGAGACCACGCGCGAATGGGGTCGTGCCATCGAGAAGGACCCTGCGGTAGTGGCGCGGATCGATGCGTTGTGGAGCGAGCTGGGAATCGATTGATGAATGTCACCCTGCAACCTTCCGGCGTCACCCTGGCCCTGCAGCCGGGCGAGCGCATCCTCGACGGCGCCCGACGCCTGGGCTACGAGTGCCCGCAAAGCTGCCGCAACGGCAACTGCCATATCTGTGCGGCGCTGCTGGTCGAGGGGCGGGTGCTGCAGTCCGGTGTTGAGCTGGACCATGGCGAGCTGTTCACCTGCCTGGCCGAGCCGCTGGAAGATTGCGTGCTGCACTGGGATGGCGTGCTGGCGCCGGGCGAGCTGCCGGTGCGTGAGCTGAATTGCCAGATGATCGAGTGCCTCGACGTGGGCGGCGACGTCTATCGCGTGCGCCTGCGCACGCCCGCCGGCAAGGTACCGCGCTATCACGCCGGGCAATACCTGCTGCTGCAGCGCCCGGACGGCGAGATGGCCGCTTTCTCCCTGGCGTCGGCACCGCATTCCGGTCGCGAACTGGAATTGCACATCCTGGCGCGTGAAGACAGCACCCGCCTGCTGCTCGAGCACCTGCGCGAACACGGCTTCGCCCGCGTGCAGATGCCCTATGGCGATACCCACCTGGCCGAACTGCCGGCAGGACCGCTGGTACTGATCGCCGCCGGCACCGGCATGGGCCAGATGCACAGCCTGATCGAACACTGCCGCGCCAGCGGCTTCGCCCACCCGGTGCACCTGTACTGGGGCGCACGTCGTCCCGACGACTTCTATCAGCTGCCGCATTGGGCCGAGTGGCAGCAACTGGCCAATCTGCACCTGCATCAGGTGGTCAGCGACCAATGTGGCTGGCAGGGGCGTTGTGGTCTGTTGCACGAAGCGGTGCGCGAAGACTTCCCCGACCTCAAGGCGCTGCACGTCTACGCCAGCGGCTCCCCGGCCATGGTCTACGCCACGCTCGATGCGCTGGTCGACGCCGGGATGGACGCGCACCAGATGCGCGCCGATGTGTTCGCCTACGCACCGCGTGGCTGAACTGAAAAAGCCGCCAATAGGGCGACTTTTTCAGGGGGTGGCATAGTTCACCCCTGCCGCACTTAGACCATCACCTTGCCCACGGCTTTACGCTGGCCGAGCGCATCGATCGCTTCGCCACCCTGCGCTAGCGGGAAGGTCTGTGATACCAATAGTTTGAGTTTGCCTTCGGTGTGGCAGGCGAACAGTTGCTGGAAGTTGTCGGCGTTATCCTGCGGTTGGCGCTGGGGGAAAAAGGAACAGATTTATTTTCGGCCGATATTGTGAGGCAATAAATAAATCTGTCACTTTTACACTGGTGAGGTTGTCGTTCCTTGGAGTGTATTTAAGTGAAATTGAATATTGATTTTCCTAACAATATGATCACGGATGAATTACTCATGCAGGAGCGAATCCCCTGCTTTTGCAAAATTTCAACAGACTTTGAGATTTCGTTTTCGGATACTGTTCCTGAGTCATCGGGACTGGTGTCAGCCTGGGATCGTAGAGAGCTTGAGTTAAGAGCTATTGCAGGGGCGGGCGGTCGATATACGCCCTTTGCTAACGGTTTGATTACGTTGCGGAAAGTTGGTGAAGGCGTATACAAGATTCTTGACCTTGAAATGTTTTATAAAAGTTACGGTTGGTGCGCTGTCTTGCGAGAAGGGGAGTATGCGCCTCCCGGAGATTTTTGGGATGAAGAGTAAAGATTTTCTGATTAATGCTAAGGGAAAGGGGGCAGATTTATTTTTAGGATGACGGTGCTGCGTCATAAATAAATCTGTACCCTTTTTCCTTTTTCCTTTTTTCACACTACCGTTGTTTCAGGTATGAATAGTAATGGCATGGTTATTGTGAAGGTTAAACCATGAAGGAAAATAAGGAAACACGTGAGGAACGGCTGATTCGTGCGGCTGCAGTGTGGGAAGAACTCACTGCAGAATGGGTTGTTGAATACGTGAGGGATTACCACAAGCTCAAAAGAGGGTCGGCTCTTCGGCATATGACTTCACTTTCGGAAGATCGTGGTCTGAAGTGTTATTTCATCGATAACGACTTGCGTCGTATGAAGCAGAATTTCTATGTTTATTGCAAGCTCTTGATGGCTGCCCAGCAGGAGGTTGAATCTAGCGGTGATGCCTTTGCTGGTTATGAACCATTTTTATACGGCCTGCTTAGCGATAGCCCAGAAATCTACAATTGGTTGGCCCATGCCGAACTCAAGCACAAAGACCAGTTGAAGACGCCACATTTTACGTTCTACCAATTCCAATTGGCACTGCGCCGCGACGATGAGGCTCTGCGCGAAACCATAGCCCTTGTGGCCAGAAACGGCGCCAACCGTAACAAAACGCTAGCGCAGGCCGGGCAAGACTTCTTTTCTTTACTGCTCAAACAAGACAAAGAAGGCTTACAAGCTCTGATAGAGAACCAGGCCAAGATCAAGTCGGTACACGAACTGGAAGGCCAGTTCTTGGCAGGTTTCGCCATGATTCATGCCAAGCTTTGCTGGTGCCGAGGGATCGAAGTTCAAATTGAAAATCCATTGATACCCATGGATCTACTTCCTATTGAACCACTGGACTTTTACGATGTGGAGTACGACTTTCTGCGGCCAGGATGGAGTCCGCCACCGCCGCAGGGTTTGTTTTCTAAGATTAAACACTTGCTCTCGAAAGGATAGGTGCGAAAAAGGGGACCGTGCGGAAAAGGGAACAGATTTATTTTTAGGCTGACGGTGCTGCGTCATAAATAAATCTGTCCCCTTTTCTTTTTCCAATGGTCCTGGCGGTTATGTTATCGAGTACAACGCAGGAAAGGTCATCGGGACTAATGCAGCGGGCGTCCCAACCTCCACGATTAAGGTTAATGTTCGTGATGGGGTGATTCAGACGGCGTTCCCGCTCTAATTCGGGAGAATAATCATGACTAACGGTGGCTCTCTGATGGAGCAATTTATTGCTCAGGAATTGAATGCTAACGTGCGCTCTGTTTTGAATGGGGCGTTTGATGAAAGGGCACGCTCGGATAATGTTTTAATCAGAGAGTTTGAGTTTAATTGTTTTGATGTTGTTCTTGATTTCGAGAGAGGGGTGGTTAAGTTGCAGGATGCCCTTTCGTCAGGTGTTGAAAGCTCTACTGAGTTGCCAATGTCAGACTTTATTTCTGCATGTGGTTTGAGTTTGTTGTGATCGTAGATAAATAGCCCCGACATGAGCGCCCTGAACCGCCATAACTCGCCGCTCTGGCTGCGGGGAAAAGGGGACGGGAAAAGGGGACGACGGAAAAGGGGACAGATTTATTTTTAGGCTGACGGTGCTGCGTCATAAAAAATCTGTCCCCTTTTTACTCTTGCCAAACACTGACATGTAGTCCATTGCTGCTCGTATGTGGGGGAAGATTAACGCGCAGAGTATAAAAACTATATTCTTCCAGAAACCTGATGGATCATTGGTGCGATTTGATCGACCTGCTGGAGGAGGCTAATTATGCCGAAGTACTCGTGTGCCTGTGGCTACGTTATGAACCTTTCGCAAGGATGGTCAGGCTATGAGTTGACTCTAATTCCTGAGTCAGCAATAGAGAGCTTGGGGGATAGGCTAGATAGCGAGGATAAGCTGTCTTTTGATCAGTTATATGAAGCTCTTGATGAAAAGGCTATTACGGTCTACCGATGCCCGAAGTGTAGACGATTGCATTTAGAGGAAGAGCCAAACAAGTTCACTACTTATATAATTGAGTAGGCTATTGCTGGATAGATGCCTAGTCTGGGAAAAGGGGACATGGGAAAAGGGGACAGATTTATTTTTAGGCTGACGGTGCTGTGTCATAAATAAATCTGTCCCCTTTTTTCAACAGTGGTTTTTGCCAAGCAGCGCCAAGGTAGATAGTGACTTGTTGGACCTTTTTGTTCGGCTTAGAAGTTTTTTTGAATTAAATGGGCTCTATGCCGAAGGCAAGCCATGGAAAGGTTGTGTTGTCGAACTCTGCCTGCGCAGCATGAAGATAAAAATCGACTTTAAGTACGAATGATCAAGTGTGCAGTTACAGTACCGCCCAACACCGGCCCCGCGCTGGTGTTGTTTCATCTGCGGTCAGCGGCAGGCAGTAGACGCCCGTCCACAATCCTGCCCCTGAACTCCTCCTCGAAAAAGGGGACAGATTTATTTTTCACCTGATCGACTAAGCTGCAGGTCTCAATGGAAGGAGATCGTTCTGCCAAGGGTGGGGCGAATTGTATTGCCGGACTACCCACATGATGTGGTGCAGCGAGGGCATAACCGGCAGGTGGTATTTGCTGCTGAACAAGACTATCAGCGTTACATCTCTGATCTGAAGGGGAAAGGGGATAGGTTTATTTTTAGGCTGACGGTGCTGCGTCATAAATAAATCTGTCACCTTTTTCTTGAGCTTTTATTCGAACCAATGGTTTTGGCGAAATTGTTAGTGCTAGGACAAGAATTCCATGAGTGCGGCAGATATTGAGTTGTGGATTTATGCTCGACCAGATGATGCTCTTACTATAGATCAGCGCCATATGGATGTCATGGATAGGATGTCTAAGATTGGCGCCCCTTTAGGCTTTGCAGGCATTGATCTTCCTACTGCGCCGAGCTGCGGCGATGGGTTAGTTGCTACATATACAGCTAGGCTTCCCGTCAGAGGTCTCCGGCTTGTTGGAGACTACGCGTATCGTGGTGAGCGATATATATATGAAGATCGGGCTTCCTATGACGAGCATTTGCGCTTTGGGTTTAAAGTTTCAAATAAGGCTATTGATTATGTTCAGGTTTTGAATGAGTGCCTTCCGAAGGTGATTGAAGCGTTTAAAGGATACAAGGCTCTGGTTGCTTATGATTTGTACGGGCTGTATTACCAGGGAGGGTTAAATGACGACAATCCTGTTTACAATCGGCTGCGTGAAGATCCAGCTATGGATGTTGATGGGCGCAACAATATTTACACTCTATATCCGGCGCAGTTTTGGGATGCGGAGCTTTGTCAGCGTGCCCTGGGTTATGGTCCTGATGAAGTCGTTTCACGACTGCAAGGTAAGGTTAATGTGGCGGCACGACTGGTGGATGGGATCTATTTGGTTCTCAACGATGACCCGGGTCTGACCTATGAGGCCTTTGTGGAAATGAACGAGCGTATCAAGCCTGTTTTGGGGCTGGTTTAGTTGAAGGGCAGTAACCGCCCGTCCACGATCCTGCCCCTGAACGCCTCCAGAATGGCCTCGATGCCGAGCCTGCCCTCGGCAAAGGCCCCCAGCCGGCGGATCACCTCGGCATCGGGCTCCGGATCGGAAAAGGGGACAGATTTATTTTTAGGCTGACGGTGCTGCGTCATAAATAAATCTGTCCCCTTTTTACTAAGTCACCACCGTGCGCAACGTTGGTAGTTCCATCACCACGGGCGGTGATTTGACCCTGGTCAGCGAAGGCGACCAGCTCTATCAGAAAGCACGCCTGGAAAGCGGCAATGATCTGATCCTCGACAGCGGCGGTGCGATCACCTTCGAAGCGGTCAAGGACCTGGATCAGGAAAGCCATGAGAAGAGCAGCAGCAGCTGGGCCTGGACCTCTGCCAAGGGCAAGGGCAAGACCGACGAGACCCTGAAGCAGAGCGAGCTGATCGCCCAGGGTGACCTGATCATTCAGGCAGTAAATGGCTTGAAGATCGATATCAAGGAGGTCAACCAGCAGTCGGTTAGCCAGAGCATCGATGCCATGGTCAAGGCCGACCCCGAGTTGGCTTGGTTGAAAGAGGCTGAGGCCCGAGGCGATGTGGACTGGCGGCGCGTGAAGGAGGTGCATGACTCCTTCAAGTACAGCCATTCGGGGTTGGGTGGCCCGGCTGCGATGATTATCGCGATCATCGTTACCTATCTCACTTGGGGCGCAGGTTCTGGCTTGGTAGGTGCTGCGCAGGGGACCTGGCAGGCTGCTGTGGCTGATACAGTCGTGAGTTCTGTCGCGTCGAATGCGGCTACCAGTACGATCAACAACCGTGGCAACTTAAGTGCTGTAGTTAAAGACGTTACATCTTCAGACGCTATTCGTGGCTATGTCGTGGGGGGCGTAACCGCTGGTCTTACCGTAGGGCTATTTGACGGATTGCTTCAAACCAAGACTGACCCGCTCTCCGGTAAGGTCACAGTTGATCTCTCTAGCTTGGAGGGGGTTGGCCGTTTCGCCGGTAATCAGATACTGCAAAACGGAACATCAACCATTCTTGACCGTGCTCTTGGAGGGGATAGCTCACTCAGCGATGCCCTGCGCACTAGCCTTGCTAATACTTTCGCCGCTGCCGGCTTCAATTTGATTGGTGATCAGACATCGTCTGATAAATGGGATCTGAAAGACGGTAGCGCCGCTAAGATTGGCCTGCATGCTGTGATGGGGGGATTGGCCGCAGAGGCGGCTGGAGGTGATTTCAGAACAGGAGCATTGGCGGCAGGGGTGAATGAAGCCTTGGTCGATAGCCTGTCGAGTTGGTACGGAGAGATGGACTCCGAGCAGAAGAAAAGCCTGCTGGTGATGAACTCTCAGGTGATTGGCGTGTTGACGGCGACGGCGCAGGGAGGGGATGAGAACGCGCTGCAAACTGGTTCATGGGTGGCTGGTACCGCTACTACCTACAACTACTTGAATCATGCGGAAGCGAATGAGCGCCGAGAAAAGCAAAAAGAATGTACGGGAGGAGATAAAAATGCTTGCAACCGCGTAGATCAGCTAAATGACTTGGATAAGGCGCGTGACCAAGCTCTGCAAAGCGCCTGTCGGGCAGACGCAGCAGGTGCAGCCTGCAGCAAGCTATTGGCTGATGCCCAGATCGCGCGAAATAGCTTCAAGCCCTATGAAGGAACTGCGGAATGGAATGCTCAATACAATGACAATCCACTGCTAGAGCAATATAGCTTCTATAACGAAGTACAAAGTATTACTAATGCTTTGGCCCAGACGCCACAAACGACTCCTGAAACGAAGCGTTTGGTTGACGCAATTGTTGGACTGGGTGCTGATTTTACCCCGGGTGTCGGTGACGTAAAGGCACTGGTTGAAGCGGAAACCCCATTTGATTACTTGATGGCGTCAGTGGGTGTGGTTCCAGTTCTGGGAGATGCCGTTGCTCAGGCTGTTAAGCAGGCTAAAAAACTTTTCAAAGAGGGTAAGGTTGCAGAATCGGCCAAGGTGTTAGAAGATTTGTCGGATGCTGCAAAAACAACAGGTGTTGTGAGTGAGGTTCCGCAGATTACCCTCAATCGCCAAAATGGCACTGCGTTTGAGCGCCAGGTCGTTGAGGTATTTGGCCATGTGGGTGGGGTGAAGAACACAGCTCCTGTAACTGTTCTGCTTCCTAATGGCGCGCAGGTAACAACGATTCCTGATCTGTGGGGAAAAAACGTTGGAGGGCTTTTGGAGGTTAAGAATGTCCAGAAGCTTTCAATGTCTAACCAGTTGCGGGCGCAGATTAAAGTTGCAATCGATACTGGCCAGCCTTTGAATCTTGTTGTAAGTCCTAAGACGAGCAGTATCTCAGGGAGGCTCATCCGTCAGGTGAGAAGTACTGGTGGTGATATTTACAGGTATAACCCCGCTACGGGCGATTTGACGAAGTTTTGATGGCTTATGAAATCATATATACAGGTTGCAATTAGAACAAAGGCTGAAACGATTGATTGGGATATTGGCGAAAGGCTCATTGATTCGTTGAGCCTGAACGGTGGTTTACTGATTCCGGAGAAGGTCTCGCATAATGAAGATAAGTTCACGGAGCCTTTTGTAGGAAAATCTGCGTGTGAAGGTGTTTGGGCATCTAAGGCTGTCATTCGTGTCAACGGCGCTTTGTCGGACTTCCGCCAAGACTTTGCATGGAGAAGAAAGAAGGCGATTAAATCCTCAGGAAGTGTTGTTCATACATCTCGAAATATTCGCGGGCAAACCGTTCCGGGATCAATTTCCCTAAATGCTGCTTGCAGTGAGAAGATCGACTGGTATTCGCTCTTCAGGACGTGGTGCGAAATATTTCCTCCTCAGCTTGGAATGCTTCATCTCTTCAGTGAACCTGAGCTTGGCCCCCATGAAAGAAATAACAGTTTTCAAATAGGGTCATTTAATGCGGCCTTGAAGCCCGATGTGCCAAATGTTGGCTGGGCGATGTTTTATGGAGACGAGTTTGCCCAAGAGGTTGATGCTGATCAAATCGCAGCATCAGGCTTTCCTATTGAGAGATTAGGTAATGGCTACTTGGTGAGAGTTACAAATAGCATTCAAGATGTGGTGGATGATTTCTCGTTATTTTCAAAGCGCCGCGCTGAGCTTAAGAGTTTGTTTCGAGAAGGTTTTTTCCTAACCAATCACGAACCTTCGATTTGAATATCATCAACACCGGCCTTGCGCCGGTGTTGTCATACTCAGGAAAAGGAGGCAGCAGTATGGAAAAGGGGACAGATTTATTTTTAGGCTGACGGTGCTGCGTCATAAATAAATCTGTCCCCTTTTTCCGTCTCTGGCAAAGCGGTTTGTGGATATTGCCGAGGAGACATAGCTGCAATGGCAGAGAAGTCCGGGCTCACTTCTCTCACAGTTAAAGAAGTTGCAACCGGTAAGACTTTATATTGGCAGCCTGGGATGCGCGCTTTGAGAGAGAGGGATTAGATGATGAAGCTTTCTCTATCATGGGTCGTTGGGTTCGGAGCGGAGTGCCAAGGAGGGAGAACTAACGATCCCTCTTGGAGTAATGTTGAATCTCACTTGAGGGAAGTGTGTGAGGTGTCTGGCTCTGTTACTTTAGAGGCTGCGAACCTCAGCGGATTTGAGTTGTTGAGTTTGCAAGTTGTTGCGGATCATGGAATGTTCGCGATGACTTTAGGTGAAGATGATGGTGAGGATTACACTGTTCGATCCTATCTCGGAAGTGGAGATGCAGGTAAGGCAGTTGATGTTCTAGGGGATGCTGTTGATGCCTCAGCGGTTTGTACTGATTTTGAGACTGTTGTTGATATTTTTAGAGGGTTCTTTGAAAAAGGCTGTGTGCCTCGGAATTTGATGGCCTAATTCTTTGGTCCAAAAGGAACAGTAAGTGCTCCAAATCTTACTGAGCGTGGAACACTAGTCAATTTGCGTCCTAATGATGTCGCCATATCGCAGAGGCCGGTAAGAACTCTTGTTCAAGATGAATCGGGCCGCTATTGGCTGCAGACATCAACAGGGAAGAAAATCACTCCTTCAGGCTCATATGACTTTGTCACTATGCCTGATGGAACTATTCGCGTTGCAAGACCGAATGTTAACCAAGATTTCTCCACCCATTTGGGTCTGAGTGGTGGCGGGGAGGTAAAGTACGCCGGCTCTATTCGCTTTGAAAATAATGATGGGCCAAGTAGGGGTGCGATATCTCAGTGGACTAATAATTCGGGCCATTATCAGCCGCCTGCTGGTTTAAGCAGTAATGCTGGCCTACCTCAAAACCTATTTAACTCAAGGTGAGCAGGCTGTGAATGAAAAGCAGAGATCGCTTTGCAGGTATCTCGCTAAGATGGAGTCTGCACAGGCGGCTGAATGGTTGATAAGCACATACCCCATTGATTTCGTAGATTATGGCGAGGCCTTTTTGCTTATGCCTCATCGATCTTGGAGGCGCGCTGATCAAAGGCGATTGGCTAATTATTACTTTAAGAAGCTCCCTTTTTCTGGTGCTTATGGCTATGAGTCATTTGCTTCATTTATGTCTACAAGTACGCTTCTAGGTTGCGTTAGAGAACGCTTGCCCATGAATCATGCTGATGCGGAATTACTGCTCTATTACTTGGTGCCAGCCCTCAAGAAATTCGCGAAAGGCCAGGCTGATTATCAGCTGATTGCTGACTTTGCTATTGAGGCGCAGAAAGTTGTTGAGGAATAAATAGTCGCAATATTTACCCAACAGCGGCTCCGCGCCAGTGTTGTTTTATTCGCGGCCAGCGCCAGGCAGTAGCCGCCCGTCCGCGATCCTGCCCCTGAACTCCCCCACGGAAAAGTGGACAGATTTATTTTTACACGGAAAAGGGGACAGATTTATTTTTAGGCTGACGGTGCTGCGTCATAAATAAATCTGTCCCCTTTTTACTTGGATTCAAAGGGTAACTTGGTAAACACATTTCCTGGAAAGACTTTCTAGACATGTATTATTTGATGATATGGGATAAAGATTTAGCATCCATCGGGCGAGACGGTTGTCTTGATAAAATTGAGATTCTTTTGGATGTGGCAAATTTTTTCTTTCGCCTGAATGTCGAGCAATATCCAATTCTTTCCAGCTTAAGCTTCGATGATTACGACATGTTTTCTGGGGCGCAGATTGATTCGCTTGTAGGTGAGCTATTTTCTGTTGCAAGCATAAATCCACTAATCTCCGAAGAAGTTGAGTTGATGGTGGATCTAATGCTTAAGGCGAGGTCTTTAGGGAAAAATATATTGTTTGATTCGTTTAAAGTGGGTTAGTTGGTCCAAAAGTGTGGGAAAAGGGGACTTGGGAAAAGGGGACAGATTTATTTCTGCCTGATCGACTAAGCTGAAGATCTCAACGGAAGGAGATCGTTATGCCAAGGATGGGGCGAATAGTATTGCCGAACTACCCACATCATGTGGTGCAGCGAGGGCATAACCGGCAGGTGGTGTTTGCTGCTGAACAAGACTATCAGCGTTACATCTCTGATCTGCGTGAGCTCAAAGATGTCTTCGGGGTAAAGGTTTACGCCTATTGCCTGATGACCAATCATGTCCACCTGCTGCTGGCGCCCGGTGAAGCTGTTGCCGGGCTGGGGCAGTTGATGAAGGCGCTGGCGGCGCGCGCTACGCGCTATCGAAATCGTCTGGAGGGGCGCACCGGCACTCTCTGGGAGAGTCGCTACAAGTCCAGCGTCGTCGAATCAGACGCCTACTTGCTTGCCTGCTGTCGCTATATCGAACTGAACCCGGTTCGAGCTCGTATGGTTGTCGAGGCGGGTGATTATCCCTGGTCGAGCCATCGGATGCGGGTAACGGATCAGGCAGACAGCGATTGGTTAGATATAGACCCCTGCTTCATTGCTCTCGGCAACACGTCTGAAAAGCGTCGTATCCGGTACATGGAGTTCATGCGCCAAGCCGTACCATCGAGCGAGATTGATCTGATTCGTGCAGCACTACAGAGGGGGCAGCTAACCGGGAGTGCTCGTTTCGTGGATGAAATAGAAAGAATCCAAGGGCAGCGGGTTGAGCTACGAGGTCAGGGCAGACCTAAGCGACAGCCCGAAAAATAAATCTGTCCCCTTTTTCTCAATGGTGTTCCTATAGAAATAATTAACTTTCCTGGTGCTAAATGATGAAAGAAAGCGAGCTGGTTTCGATTATGGAGGGGCAAGGCTGGATTTGTAAGAAGGATGAAGTGGGGGACTGCTTTTGCATAATTATTGTTGATAATATTCAAGTCCAGGTTATTCCATCTATAGGTAAGCGAGCAGACCATTTTAGGCTCTCGCTTGCTCCTTCCATTTCATCAGGAGAGTTCTCCGAGGCAGTCGGGTTTATTTATGGGGAAGGTAGAGATTATTCTCCGATTATTATTAGTAATGGGGAAAAGGGGACAGATTTATTTTTAGGCTGACGGTGCTGCGTCATAAATAAATCTGTCCCCTTTTTCTTGTGTCCCCTTTTTCTTGAGCGTTGGTGTTGTAACTTGGAGGCCGTAATGTCGGTAGGTTACTATTTAGTCTGTATGCATTGCAAAAGTGGCATCCTTCTCGGAAAAGCAACTCCAGTGGAGTACTCCGGTGCTGACTGTTTTGGGTTTTCTCAGATGCAGGGGGCGGATAGCTGTCGTGATCTGCAGCAGTTTTTAGTGGCGCATAGACTGCATGAACTAAGAGTTCTTCCGGGAAATGTTGAAAGATTCGCATCTGACATAGGGGTTCCTCATAGTTTTCCAAGTAATGACGATGATGGACTCAAGGAACGGCAGGCTCTGGCAGAAATGACCAGAGAACCTCCGAATCCGGACTTTGACCTTGAACAATTAGATTCAGTAGTAGTAGAGCAGCTGAGGTTGTTCTGATCAGTAATAGGAGACACCCATTAGCCGGCCTGGCGTCAATGCTTGGAAAAGGGGGCTGAAAAAGGGGATGGATTTATTTTTAGGCTGACGGCGTTGTGTCATAAATAAATCTGTCCCCTTTTAGTCGTCCCCTTTTAGTCTATGGGGCGGCGGCAAAAACTGGGGGGGAAAGGGGGCAGATTTATTTGTGGGGCTGTGCTTGGTCTGAATAAATAAATCTGTCTCTTTTTTCGCAAAAACTCACCGGGTGGTGTCTGATGGGCGATCAAGAGTTATATCAGAAAATTGGACAGCTTTTAGTTGATGCTGGCCCAGCGGATGCTAGGGAAATAATAGTTCGTGTGGAGCTTTTCTCAGAGGGTGACGGGGGGAGGTATGAGTTCGATTATGTTAATCAGTCTGGTGGGTTGAGTTGGTTTGATCCGGATGGGCGCGCTGTAGGAGGTCTGACAGACTTGCTGGTCCAATTGCGAGATTATTTTTCAACCAACAATTTGACCGCTGGAGAGAAGGCTTGGTCTGGGTGTGTAATCACATTAGACGTTGATGAAATGAAATTTGGTATTGAGTTCAACTACAATAAGTAGTGTCGCTTCTTCTCAATGAAAATAGCCCCGGCAATGCCGGGGCTATTTGTTTCACTCCGCGGTAGGGAAAAGGGGACAGGGGAAAAGGGGACAAATTTATTTTTCACCTGACCGACTAAGCTGAAGGTCTCAATGGAAGGAGATTTTTATGCCAAGGGTGGGGCAAATTGTATTGCCGAACTACCCACATCATATGGTGCAGCGTGGCCACAATCGGCAGGTGGTGTTTGCCGCTGGGCAGCACGATCAGCTCAGCATTTCTGTGCTACCTGACCGATGCCTTCAGACCCAAGCCCTCTGACCATTGCCTGATGTCTGTCCACCAAGGCCGCCGCTAGAGCGACCTTGAACACCTGCGTGCAACCGTGTCCGGTGCGCTCGATGCCTCCTACCGCACCTCCACCACCACTTTGCCCACCGCCTTACGCTGGCCGAGCGCATCGATCGCTTCGCCGCCGCGCGCCAGCGGGAAGGTCTGCGATACCAGTGGTTTGAGTTTGCCCTCGGCGTGCCAGGCGAACAGTTGCTGGAAGTTGTCGGCGTTGTCCTGCGGTTGGCGCTGGGCGAATGAGCCCCAGAACACGCCGACCAGGGCGGCACCCTTGAGCAGCGGCAGGTTGGCCGGCAGGGCCGGGATGCCGCCGCCAGCGGCGAAGCCCACCACCAGGAAGCGGCCGTTCCAGGCGATGCTGCGGAAGGCTTCCTCGAACAGCGTGCCGCCCACCGGGTCGTAGATCACATCCACGCCCTGGCCGCCGGTGAGTTTCTTCACCTCGTCCTTCAGGCTCTGCTCGCTGTAGTTGATCAGTTCGTCGGCGCCGGCCTTGCGCGCCACTTCCAGTTTTTCGGCACTGCTCGCAGCGGCGATCACTTTCGCCCCCATGGCCTTGCCGATTTCCACTGCTGCCAGGCCGACGCCGCCGGAGGCGCCCAGCACCAGCAGGGTTTCCCCGGCTTGCAGGTTGGCGCGCTGCTTGAGGGCGTGCATCGAGGTGCCGTAGGTCATGCCGAAGGCCGCTGCGGTGATCAGGTCCATGCTCTTCGGCACCGGCAGCACGTTGTAGGCCGGCACGGCGACCTCTTCGGCGAAGCCGCCCCAACCGGTCAGGGCCATTACCCGGTCACCGCTGCGCAGGTGGCTGACCTTCTCGCCTACTGCCTTGACCACACCGGCCACTTCGCCGCCTGGCGCGAAGGGGAAAGGCGGCTTGAACTGGTACTTGCCCTCGATGATCAGCGTGTCGGGGAAGTTGACCCCGGCGGCCTGGACCTCGATCAGCACCTCGTTCTTTTTCGGTTCGGGGCTTGGCAGGTCTTCCAGTACCAGGGTGTCGGCAGGGCCGAAGGCTTTGCACAGCAGGGCTTTCATCAGATGCGTTCCTCTTGCAGGGTGCCATGCAGTGTAGGAAGCGCCTGCCGTGGGTCAACGAGCATGCCCGCGCCTGATAGCCCGGCATAAGCGCCGGGCTTGGGTGCTGGCGTGTGGATGGCTATGCTAGGCACATCCCCGATGGAGTGCCGAACGTGAAACTGTTGACCGCCCTGTTGCTGAGCCTGTCGATCTGCCTGCCTGTCCTGGCGTCTTCGGAGAAGAAGGAAGAGGTGCCGACGACGATCTACCACAGCCTGACGCCTGCCCTGATCGGCAACCTGGCCGACCAGGGCAACCGTCTGAAGTTCTTCAAGGCGGACGTCGCCTTGCGCGTGACCGGCACCGAGGCCGAGGAGCAGGTCAAGCACCACGAGCCGCTGATCCGTCATCAGCTGGTGCTGCTGTTCTCGGCCCAGACCAGCGAGACCATCAATGCTCCCGATGGCCGCGAGAACCTGCGCCAGCAGGCGCTCAAGCAGGTGCAGGACGCGATCAACGCGGAAGAAGGCAAGCCCGTGGTCGAGGACCTGCTGTTCAACAACCTGATCATTCAGTAGCGGCGAATCCCTGGCGCGTTCGGTTTCAGCGGCCTAGCCCGGATGCAATCCGGCGGCCCCTCATGCGACATCCCCGGATTGCATCCGGGCTACGCCATTTGCGCCAGGGTCTTGCGAAAGCGGCTCAGCGCGGCGAGGAAGAACAGCGTGCCGATGCCGACGATGGCCAGCAGGTTCGGCCAGACGATGGCCAGTCCCGCGCCGCGATAGAGGATGGCCTGGGCCAGGGCGACGAAGTGGGTGGTCGGCGCCACCAGCATGATCTGCTGTACCAGCTCGGGCATGCTCTCGCGCGGTGTGGTGCCGCCGGAGAGAATCTGCAGCGGCAGCAGCACCAGGATGATCAGCAGACCCAGCTGTGGCATCGAGCGTGCCACGGTGCCGAAGAAGATGCCCATCGAGGTGGTGGCGAACAGGTGCAGCGCCGCGCCCAGCAGGAACAGGGCGATGGAGCCTTCGATCGGTACCTGCAACCAGCCCTGCACCACCAGCAGCAGCGACAGCGCCGCTGCCGTCAGCACCACCAGGCCCATCGACCAGACCTTGGCCAGCATGATTTCCAGCGGTGTCACCGGCATCACCAGCAGGTGTTCGACGGTGCCGTGTTCGCGTTCGCGGATCAGGGCGGCGCCGGTGAGAATGATCGAGAGCATGGTGATCTGGTTGATCACCTCCATCACCGAGCCGAACCAGGCGCGGGTCAGGTTCGGGTTGAACTGCACGCGCAATACCAGATCGGCGGGCTGCTGCAGGTCACCCCGGTAGCGGCGGACGAACTCGGCGACTTCGCTGGTGCCGATGTTCTGGATGTAGCCAGCGCCGGTGAAGGCCATGCTCACCTGGGTGGCATCGACGTTGAGCTGGATCGCCGGGCTGCGGCCGGCCAGTACGTCACGCTGGAAGTTCGGCGGAATGTTCAGGGTGAAGGTGTAGCGGCCGGAGTCCATGCCGCGATCCATCTGGCTCAGGTCGATGCGCTCCGGCGTGCGGAAGTAGGGCTGCTGGAAGGCCTGGATCAGCCTTTCGGAGAGCTGCGACTGGTCCTCGTCGACCACGGCGATGGCGGCGTTGTGCAGGCTTTCCGGCAGGCTGGTGGCGGCCGAATAGACGCCCATGCTGAAGGCCCAGAGGATCAGGATCACCAGCGCCAGGTCGTGCTGCAGGCTGCGCAGTTCCTTGATGCCGAGGTGCAGGATATTGGCCAGGCGTTCCATCAGACCTCCTGTTTGCGCAGCAGGCTGGCGCTGAGCAGGGTCAACAGCGGCACGGTCAGTGCCAGGGCGAGGAAATAGCCGGCCAGGTCGCGTAGCTCCAGCGCCTTGGAGAACAGGCCACGGCTGATCACCAGGAACTGCGATGTCGGGTAGAGCTGGCCGACCAGCGCGCCGAAGCCTTCCAGCGAAGCCACCGGGTAGATCAGCCCGGAGAACTGGATGGCGGGCAGCAGGGTGGCGATGGCGGTGCCGAATACGGCGGCGATCTGGCTCTTGGTGAAGGTCGACATGAGCAGGCCGAGGCCGGTGGCGCAGGCCAGGTAGAGCAGGGCGCCGGCCAGCAGGGTCAGCGGGTTGCCCTTGAGCGGCACGTCGAACACGGTGACCGCCAGCAGCACCAGCAGGATGAAGTTGAACAGCCCCAGGGCGATGTAGGGCAACTGCTTGCCGAGCAGGAATTCCAGGCGGGTGACCGGGGTGACGTAGAGGTTGATGATCGAGCCCAGCTCCTTCTCGCGCACCACGCCGAGTGCCGTGAGCATCGCCGGGATCAGCATCAGCAGCAGCGGGATCACCGCCGGCACCATGGCCTTGAGGCTCTCCACGTCCGGGTTGTAGCGGTAGCGCACTTCCAGTTCGGCTGCGCTGCTGGCTTGTGGCTGAGGTGAGCGCCGGGCCAGCTCGGCCAGGTAGTGCTGGTGCAGGCCGGTGACG
>MDSZ01266612.1_pt1 | contig 19451 bp, 32 predicted proteins | sample 811201 | NCBI WGS metagenome assembly MDSZ01 (sample SAMN05326647, study PRJNA326480) | marine metagenome | isolation source: seawater | place: Indian Ocean: North | collected 2010 | reverse complement strand
GCTTTGTAGATTTGGAAAATTTAGATTTTAATTATTCTTCAGATTCACCATGTATTGATTCTGGAAACCCTAACTTATATGATTCAGACGGATCAAGAAGAGATATTGGTGCAATCATTTATCTAGATTCAATTCAAGGAGATTGTAATTCAGATAATGAACTCTCAATACTAGATGTTGTTTATCTAATTAATAATTGTATACTGGGAGATTCAAATGAATGCTCATGCTCTGATATTAATAATGACAATGAAAGTAATGTTTTAGATGTAGTAAATCTTGTTAATCTAATTTTATCTGATTAATAATTATTACATTGATTCAAGTTGTGTTTTAACCGCTTTTTGATCAATTGCATATTTCAAGGTATCCTCAGATGTAATCTCGCCCATTTTAAAAAGATCTAATAAAGAATCATCCATTCTAATCATTCCTTCATTTCCACCACTTTTAATATAATTATCTATTTGGTGCACATTATTTTCCCTTATTAGAGATTGAATAGCTGGGGTAGATATTAATACTTCAGCGGCTAAAGATCTTTCCCCTATTTTATTTGGAACTAATTGTTGAGCTACTACAGCTAATAATGACATGGATAAATTTACACGAATAACATCTTGCTTATCAGCTGGGAAAGCATCAACTAACCTATTGATTGTACCACTTGCGGTATTAGTGTGTAACGTACCAAAAACCAAATGACCTGTTTCAGCGATAGTTATAGCAGCTGCCATCGATTCCATATCTCTAAGTTCTCCAACGACTACAACATCAGGATCCTGCCTAAGGGCACTTTTTAATCCTGAAGCAAAAGATTCAGTATCAACACCAACTTCTCTCTGGTTAACTTGTGCTTTTGAATGTGGATACAGATACTCAATAGGATCTTCTATTGTTATTATATGACCTTCTAACTCTTGAGTCATTTTATATATAATACTAGCTAAAGTTGTTGATTTCCCACTTCCTGTTGTACCTGTAATCAATACGAGGCCTTTACGACGTTTAGTTAAGTCGATTACACCTTGTGGCAAACCCAAAGAATCAATTGATGGTATTTCATAAGGAAGTCTTCTATATGCTGCTGCCCAATTCCCTCTTTGATTAAATACATTTACTCTAAACCTACTTACGCCCGGAACAGATATAGAATAATCAACCTCAGCCTTACTATTCAATTTTTCTTTATTAGTTTTACTTAATTCTGATTCAATAATTTTTTTAGTATCATCAACACTTAAATTATTATCTGAAATAGAAATTAATTTTCCACCTTTACGAATTCTAGGAGGAGAGCCTGCAGTTATATGTAAATCACTTGCTTTTTCTTCAACTGTTTTTACTAATAATTCTTTTAAATTCATTTTTATCCTTTTTTATCAGTTTATAATTTTACCATTCTTAATAATATTAATATATCGATCATTATTATTAAACATATATGGTATATCTGATAGATTTTCAATATCCCAAATTAATAAGTCTGCCTTATATCCTTCTTTAATTAATCCATAATCATTATCAATATTTAATGCTTTTGCAGCATTATATGTACAAGCTTTAAAACTTAACTCCAAAGATAAATTACAGTATAGATTAGATAAAAACATTATCATTGGCATTGACTGAATAGTACAACTGCCAGGATTATAATCAGACGCAATTGCAACTTCACCTCCAACATCTAATATTTTATTTGTATCAACATACTCTTTTTTACCTAAAAAGAACGTTGTTCCAGGAAGAATAACTGATATAACATTATTATCAGCCATAGCTTTTAATCCTTCTATAGATGAATGCATTAAATGATCTGCGGAAGAAATTTTAAGATCTGCAGCTAATTGAGCAGCTCCAGAATCTATAAATTCATCCGCATGTAGTCGCGGCAATAAACCATATTTTAATCCCGTTCTGAGTATTTTTTCTGTTTGACTTACTGTAAAATAACCTTGCTCGCAAAAAACATCACAAAACATAGCTAATTTTTCATCTGAAATCCTTGGAATCATTTCTTCACATATCAAATCAACGTATCCATCTTTATTATTTTGATACTCTAATGGAAAATCATGAGCTCCCATAAAAGTTGGAATAATATTTAGATCAGACTCTTGATTTAACATTTTAATAACCTCTAAAGATTTTATTTCATCTTTTAGAGTAAGTCCATAGCCAGACTTAGCTTCAATGGTAGTTGTTCCATTCTTTAAAAATGTATTGACTCTTTTTAAGGATTGTTCAAAAATCTGCTCTTTTGATGACTCTCTTAGTTGCTTAATACTAAATTTAATGCCTCCACCCTTTTCTGAAATCTCTTGATAAGTTGCACCTTTCATTCTTAATTCAAACTCATAGGAACGATTTCCTGAAAAAATAGGATGCGTATGACAATCAATAAAACCTGGGGTTATTAGGCCTCCTTTTGCATTGATAGATTGATCAGTTTGATGATTATTTGTTTTTTTACCGACAGATATTATAACATCATTTTTTATTATAACTTCTAAATCTTTAGATTCTAAAATAATAATATTATTACTATTATTATCCCAAGTAACTATTTTACCAATATTATATATTTGAGTAATCATTTAAGGCCTGGAATTTTCAAGCCTTTTGTAATTGCAACACTTTTTGCATCATCATATCCCGCATCTACATGTCTTGCAACGCCTATCCCAGGATCATTTGTTAAGACTCTATTTAGCCTAACTCTACACTCCTCAGTTCCATCTGCAACAATAACTAATCCAGAATGTATAGACAACCCCATTCCAACTCCGCCACCATGATGAACAGAAGTCCAGCTAGCTCCTCCAGAAACGCTCAATAAAGCATTTAGTATTGGCCAGTCTGCAATTGCATCTGATCCATCTTTCATTTTTTCTGTTTCTCTATTTGGAGAAGCAACTGAACCACAATCTAAATGGTCTCTACCAATAACAATAGGAGCTGATAATTCTCCACTAGCAACCATATCATTAATAGCTTCTGCAAACACATTTCTTTCCTTGTAGCCTAACCAACATATTCTTGAAGGAAGACCTTGAAACTGAACTTTCTCTTGAGCCATTTTTATCCATCTTTCCAATAATTTATCATTAGGAAATAACTCTAAAACCTTTTTATCAGTTTTATATATATCATCAGGGTCTCCAGATAGAGCGACCCATCTAAAAGGCCCCTTGCCTTTACAAAATAAAGGGCGAATATACTCTGGAACAAAACCTGGTATGTTAAAAGCATCAACAACATTAGCATTATCTTTTGCTTGGCCTCTAATATTATTGCCATAATCAAATACAATTGATCCTTTATTTTGAAACCCAAGCATTGCTTGACACTGAATCCCCATAGCTTCATATGCTTTAGATATATATTCTTGAGGATTCTCTTTTCTTAGTATCAAAGCTTCTTGAAAAGACATTTTATTAGGAACATACCCATTTAATTCATCATGAGCGGAAGTTTGATCTGTAACTATATCTGGAATAATTTTTTTATTTAACAACTCTATATAAACATCTGCGGCATTACCTAGCACCCCAATAGAAATGGCCTCACCTTTATCTTTTGCTTTTTGAGCTAAAACTATTGCTTCATCTATAGATAAGCATTTAACATCTAAATATCCTGTTTCAATTCTTTTATTTATACGACTCTCATCTATTTCAACTGTAATATTAACACCTTCATTCATTGTAACCGCTAAAGGCTGCGCTCCACCCATTCCACCTAATCCTGCAGTAAGAGTTAAAGTGCCTTTCAAACTGCCATTAAAATGACGATTTGCGATCTCTGCCAACGTCTCATATGTTCCTTGAAGTATTCCTTGACTACCAATATATATCCAACTACCAGCAGTCATTTGTCCATACATAATCAAACCTTTTTTATCTAGTTCTCTAAAATAATCCCAATTAGACCAATTAGGAACTAACATAGAATTAGAAATCAAAACTCTTGGAGATGTAGTATGGGTTTTAAAAATAGCAACAGGCTTACCAGACTGGATTAATAATGTCTCATCATTTTCAAGATTTAAAAGAGATTCTAATATTTTTTCATAACAATCCCAGTTTCTTGCAGCCTTACCTAATCCACCATAAACAATCAACTCATCTGGAGATTCTGCAACATTACAATCTAAATTATTCTGAATCATTCTATATGCAGCCTCTTGATGCCAACCTTTACAGTTTAAACTTATTCCAATTGGAGCTTTTATTTTTTTACCTTTATTCATTTTAAAATCCCTAATTAATGGTGTTAAATATATCTATAATAGGATAAAACCAATTTAAATCTGTTTTTTGATTTTTTTCTATACTATTATAAGAAAATAAACTAATTCCTTTAAAACCATACAAATAAGATAAATATATCTTTTCTGATACCTTTTTAGAATCTTGATTATATGTTGAAATCCCCATAACAATTTTATTCAAATCTTGACCTTCATGATCTTTTATTGAGCCGATAGAATTATAAAAATCAGTGCTATTAGGCGCGTAATTCATTAAAACAGCAAAATCCAAAAGATCTGAATCAAGCCAAAAAACCCAATCTTGAGACCACTTATTTTTCGCTGAATCAGGGTTAGACTTTACTGCAGCACTCAGATATATATCTTTATCTTGATTATCAATAACTTTCTTTAAGTCCAACAATAAATTATTAATATTATTAATTTTATAATTACTCCAAACAACCTTCATAGAATCTATCTCAGACTCCTGCCATCCATATCTAGAAGAAATTATATTTCTCTCTATATCAAGAGGGTCAAAATCATACTTTTCTTGAAATAATTCTCGACCTTTTCTATTATAGCCATAGATATCGTTTTGAAAACGAATATAATCAAGATGCAAACCATCAATCTCATAGTTATCTAAAACTTCTTTAAAAACTGAAATCAGATATTCATTAACCTCTGGATGATTAGGAGATAAATATACACCTTCCCAATTTGGGGATTGTCTAATACTAAGATCTATTAAAGCATCTGACTTGCCATGTATATTAGATTCAAGCCAATCTTTATTAGTATGATATATATGATTTAAATTAGTAGGCTCTGGATTTAAGACACCATTGTTAGACCATAATATATAAGTATTCATCCAGGCATGAACTTCTAATCCTAATTGATGTCCTACAAAAATCGCATATTTTAAAGGATCAAAATCTGGATTAACAATATTATTTTTAGGTACTATTTTAGAATTATAAAAGGAATCGCCTCTAAACCTACACTGGACAAATACTTTTTTAAAATCATGATCATATGCAAAATATAAAGCTTGATTGATACTTTCCCTATCTTGCATTGAATCAGCTGTAATCCACAAAAACTTATCAAAATCAGCATTCTGTTCAAATGTAGATAAACCGAATGAAAGCAAAAAAGTGAAAATAAAAATTTTAACTTTTTTTATTTCCACTTTTTTAAAGATAAAGTAATTACTCACTTTTTAATATTTTTTATTCTTTGTCTTTATTATCTTTTTTTTCTTTCGCATCTTCTGTTTTATTATCTGACTCTATTTTTAGATTCACAAATTCAATAAAACACATCTCTGCATTATCATTTTTTCTATTATCTAATTTAATAATTCTTGTATACCCCCCATCTCTCATATTATACTGGGGACCTATTTCATTAATTAATAAATTGGCTACTTTTTTACTATTTTTCCCAAGTATTTTTTGCATTATAAGCCTTCTTCCATGCAATTGATCATTATATTTTGAATACGTAATCAACCTTTCAATATAAGGGCTTAAAGTTTTAGCTTTTGGAAGTGTCGTTTTAATCCTTTTATAGAAGACTAAAGATGAAGCCATATTACTTAGCATAGCCTTTCTATGACTAGATGTACGATTTAATTTTCTGCCTTTTTTAAGATGTCTCATAATTAATTACTCTGCATTAAGGTATTGAGTTATATCCATTCCAAACTTCAAATTAAGCTCACCTAATTTTTGGACCAACTCCGTTAATGATTTTCTACCAAAATTCTTATATCTCAGCATTTGAGATTCTTCTTTCTCAACCAACTCTGCTATTGTCTCTATCCCTGCTGCTTGAAGACAATTATGACTTCTAACTGATAGTTCCATTTCATCTATACTTTTCAGTAGGAGACTTTTAATTTCCAAAGCTTCATTTATTTCTTCTTCATTTACAGCTTTAATACTCTCAGCTTCATTAAACATGAAAAATGCCAAATGCTGCCTAGCAACACTTGCAGAATGATTAATAGCATCTTTGGGAGAAGTAGAACCATCAGACTCAACCTCCATAATCAATCTTTCTTGCTCTTCTGTAGATGTTGCAATAGGCTCTACTTTCCAAGATACGTTTGTAACAGGATTAAAAATAGAATCTATAGGAATAACTCCAATCACATCGTCAGTTCTTTTATTTTTATCAGCACCAACATACCCTTTCCCTCTTGCTATCCTTAGTTCTATTTTTAATTTTATTTTATCAGTAACACTAGCAATTACTAAATCCTGATTAAGAACCTCAAACTGAGTAATATGATCATTAATATCTTTTGCCTTAAATTCACATGGTCCCTCTAATTCAAAATTGACAACTTCTGGCCCATAATCATTTAATTTAAATCTTACTTTTTTTAAATTTTGAATTATTTGAGACACATCTTCGACAACACCTTTAATACTAGAAAATTCATGCTGTACTCCATCTATTTTTAAAGATGTTATAGCTGCCCCAGGAATTGATGTTACCAATATTCTTCTCATAGTATTACCTATTGTCAAACCATAACCTCTATCAAAAGGCTCGGCTACTAATTTCGCGAAATTATCATTCTCTTCAATTATATTAATCGCTATATCATTAAAATGTTTTTCTTTTGTCATTTTATCTCCAATAATTATTTATTTCGAATACAATTCTATAACTAATTGTTCATCAAAAGGTTCTTCTACTTGTGCTCTTTCGGGAACATTTAAAAAAGTTCCCAATAACTTTGCCTTATTTAAAGACAACCATTCTGTAGGATTATCATCTTTAATTCTTCTCATAGAATTGTGAAATATTTCCATTTTCTTACTTTTATCTCTAACTGAAATAACATCATCAGCTTTAAGTTGAAATGATGGAATATTAACAACTTTGTTATTTACAAGAAAATGCTTATGAACGACTAACTGTCTTGCACTTCTTCTTGTAGGGGCCAATCCTAATCTATAAACAGTATTATCCAACCTTGACTCTAACATTCCTACTAAATTTTCACCTGTAGGTCCTGCTTTTTTATTAGCTTTTTTGTAATAATTTCTAAATTGCTTCTCTAATACCTCATAAAGATATTTCATTCTTTGCTTTTCTCTCAACTGGATACCATAATTTGACATTTTTCTTCTTCTTGCCATACCATGCTGCCCAGGAACATAATTTTTTCTAGGATTACCAAATTTAGGAGATTCAAAAGCTGCGAACTCTAATCTTCTACATATTTTTGATCTTGATCCTCTATATCTAGCCATTTATTTTTTTCCTTTATTAAACTCTTCTTTTCTTAGGAGGCCTACATCCATTATGAGGAATAGGTGTAACATCCATAATTCTTGTAATTTTCAACCCTGCAGCCTGAAGAGCTCTAACAGCAGCCTCTCTTCCCCCTCCAGGACCTTTAACCCTAACTTCAACAGTACTTAGCCCCATTGCTTTAGCTTCCTGAGCAGCCTTATCTGCAGCTTGAGTTGCAGCATAAGGAGTATTCTTCCTTGAACCTTTAAACCCTAATGCTCCAGCACTAGACCATGCTATTGCATTTCCATTTTTATCAGATAAAGTAATTAAAGTATTATTAAAGGTTGCTTTAATATGAGCAACACCTTCAGGACTAACTTTAACTTTTTTCTTTCTAACTTTTGCCAAATTCTATCTCCTAATATTTAGATTGCTTTCTTCTTACCAGCAATTGTTTTTTTCTTACCTTTTCTTGTTCTAGAGTTGTTTTTAGTATTCTGGCCTCTAACTGGCAATCCTTTTTTATGCCTTAAACCTCTATATGCACCAATATCAATAAGCCTCTTAATACTTCTACCATTTAAAGATCTCAATTCACCTTCTACTGTATAATTATTAGAGATTTCATCCCTAATTGCAATAATCTGATCTTCTTTTAATTCATTCACCCTTACATTTGGATCAATTTTAGTTTTTTCTAATATATTTCTAGATTTAGATTTGCCAATCCCAAAAATATACTGAAGTGCAAACTCTATTTTTTTATTTCTTGGTAAATCAACCCCTGAAATCCTTGCCAAAATAAGCCCCCTTTAGCCTTGCTTCTGTTTATGCCTAGGATTCTCACAAATAACACGTAAAACCCTGTTTCTTCTAATAATTTGACATTTATTACAAATTTTCTTTACTGATGCTCTTACTTTCATAATTAATACCTAAAAATAATTCTTCCTTTAGTTAAATCATATGGTGAAAGCTCTAATTTCACTTTATCATCTGGCATTAATTTGATATAATGCATTCTCATTTTACCAGATACATGAGCCAAAACCTCATGACCATTATCAAGCTTAACTTTAAACATTGCATTTGGCAAAGTTTCTAAAATACTTCCATCTACTTCTATATTTGGTTCTTTCGCCATATTATTATTTCGTTAAAATTTGAGGACCGTCCTCTGTAACAGTTATAGTATGTTCAAAATGTGCAGAAGGCAATCCATCTTTAGTACAAATTGTCCATCCATCTTCCTTAGTATAAATTTCTTTTTTACCCATATTTATCATAGGCTCAATAGCAAAGCACATACCAACATCTATTGAAGGCCCTGTACTTGGTCTTCCATAATTAGGAATTTGAGGTTCTTCATGTAATTGAGCCCCAATTCCGTGACCTACAAGCTCTCGTACGACTCCATAACCATTTTTTTCTGCATACTCTTGAATAGCACTACCAATATCACCAATTCTATTTCCTGGAATAGCTTTATCAATACCTATTTCTAAACATTTCTTTGTTACTTCCAATAGTTTCATCTTTTCATCACTTACTTTTCCTACAGGAAAAGATTTAGCATGGTCACCATAATAACCATTACATATTGCACCAACATCAATTCCTACAATTTGTCCCTCTTTCAATATTGTATTACCTGGCAATCCATGAACCACTTCATCTTCAATTGAAATACAGATAGTTGAAGGATACCCGTAAAGACCTTTAAATCCAGGAGTAGCATTCTGACTTAAAATATATTCCTCTGCAATTCTATCAAGCTCTTTTGTTGAAATACCAGGCCTAATACACTCTTCCATTAAGAACAATGTATCCCTTACAATTCTACAAGCTTCAGACATAAAATTAATTTGCTCTTTATTTTTTATAGTAATCATTAATATCTATTCCTAGATCTACCTTTTATTTTTCCTGTCTTCAAGAAACTATCATAATGCCTACTAACCAACTGCCCCTCAATTTGCTGCATTGTATCCAAAGCTACACCAACTGCGATAATAATACTAGTACCTCCAAAAAAATAGGATAACATAATTTCAACGCCACCTAACTGATTTACCAATGTGGGAATAATTGCAATAAATGCTAATGCTATTGACGCAGGTAAAGTTACCCTAGTTAAAATATTATCTAAAAATTCGGCTGTTGGTTTACCAGGCCTTACTCCAGGAATAAAGCCTCCCTGTTTTTTCATATTATCTGCAACATCTACAGGGTTAAAAGCAATTGCTGTATAAAAATAGGTAAAAACAATAATTAACAATGCAAAGCAAATAGTATAAACAGGATGAGTTGCTGCAAAAATATTTTGCAAAAATGTCCATCCACTTAATTGGGCTATCAAGCCCGGCAAAAACATAAGTGCTTGAGCAAAAATTATAGGCATCACACCTGCTGTTAAAATCTTCAAAGGAATAAAAGAAGCTTGTCCACCATAAACTTTCCTACCAACAACTCTTTTTGCAAATTGCACTGGGATCTTTCGCTGAGCTGAGGTTATAAGAACAACAAACATTGTAATTACTATTAATAAGAAAATCAACATTAACCCAAACAACATACGCCCCTCAGGGTCATCATACATACTTTTAAACAAGCCTCCAAAAGTTGCAGGAGCTGCAGCTAAGATACCAACTGTTATAATTAAAGAAATACCATTACCAATACCATAATCTGTAATTTGCTCTCCTAACCACATAACAAATATAGTTCCTGTCACTAATGTCAACATTGTCACAAAATAAAATAAAGCCATGCTATCTAATACAATAAATGCATCGCCACTATTTTCCTTAAAACTCCAAAAATATGCAGCTAATCCAACTGACTGAAATAGAGCAATCAATACTGTGCCATAACGAGTCAATTGTATTATTTTTTTATTTCCATCAGCACCTTCTTTCTTTAACCTTTGAAAATAAGGAACAACAGCAGTCATCAACTGTATTACAATTGAAGCAGAAATGTAAGGCATAATTCCTAAAGTAAAAATTGATGCTTGAGATAAAAAGCCTCCAACAAACTGATCATACAGACTCAATATTCCACCTTTAACCTCACTTGAAAATTGAGTAAATTGAGAAACACTTTCCCAGCTAGCAAACCCTGGAATCATAACCTGCCCACCAAGTCTATACACTATTAAAAGAGCTAAAGTAAAGAATACTTTTTTTCTAAGATCTTTAACTTTAAAAATATTAGCAATTTTACTAATCATATAAAACTTATAGTGCCTCCAGCACTTTCTATTTTTTCAATTGCCTTTTTACTAAACATATTAGCTGAAATATTTATAGATTTTTCAATTTCACCATTACCTAAAACTTTATATGGATTATTTTTATTGATTAAACCCAAATCATACAACAATTCAGGAGTAATATCTTTTTTATTTATTTTATTTAAATCATTTAAATTGATAATCTGAATAAGGCTCTTAGTTCTAAGATGGTTAAATTTACCATTCCCCATACCTCTTTTGGGTAATCTTCTTGCCAATGGAGTTTGCCCACCCTCAAAGTGAAGTTTTCGTCCTGCACCAGATCTAGACTTGTACCCTTTATGCCCTTTTCCAGCCGTTCTTCCTTGACCAGTAGCATTTCCACGACCAATTCTTTTAGAATTTTTGACAGAACCTTTCGCTGGAGATAATTTTCCTAAATTCATTTCTCCTCCTCTATAGATATTAAATGAGATACATGTTTTGTCATACCTAATATCGCATCATTCTGCTCCTTAACAACAGAATGATTCATTTTTCTAAGACCTAAAGCTTTCAAAGTATCTTTTGTTCTCTGCCTATAACCTATAGCGCTTTTTATTTGTGTTATTTTTATCTTTTTCATAAATATTATTTTTAGTTAAATAATTGTTTAATAGTAATACCTCTTCTTCTAGCAACAGCAAGAGGATCCTTCATGTTCAACAAAGCGTGTTCAAGAGCTCTAACTACATTTATAGCATTTGTTGAACCTGTATTTTTTGTTAAAATATTTTTAACTCCAAGTTGAGATAAAACCTCCCTAACAGGTCCCCCTGCAATAATACCCGTACCAGGACCAGCAGGCTTAATCATCAATCTTACAGAGCCATGCTTAATATCCATTCTGTGAGGAATAGTACCATTAATAATAGGGGCCTTTATAATTCTTTTTTTAGCTTTTTCTTTAGCCTTATTAACAGCCGCAGCAACATCATTGGCTTTACCGAAGCCAATACCAACATGGCCGTTGCCATCACCCACTACAACTAAACTATTAAAACCCATTTTTCTACCACCTGTTGTAGCCTTTGAAACTCTTTTTATAGAAATTACAGATTCTTCTTGTAACTCAATCTCAGATGGATTAACAAATAATCTACTGCTCATAAACCCCCTAAATACTTAATCCTGTTTTTTGTATTGCTTCAACAAAAGCCTTTACTCTTCCATGAAACATGTATCCATTTCTATCAAACATAACTTTTTCAATTTTATTCTTCTTAATTTCTTTACCAATTTTTTCACCAATAAACTCACTCTTTTCAATTTTAGATCCCAGCTTCATCATATCTTTTTTTATATCCTTATCATTCGTAGATATAGAAAGCATTGTTTTATTTTCATTATCATCAATTAACTGGGCATATAAATGAATATTAGACCTATAAACAACCAATCTAGGGTATTTACCAATAGTAAGTTTATTTTTAATAGATTTCTTACGTCTAGCAAAACTTCTTTTTTTCAATTTTAACTTATTTGCCATTTTTAAGCAGCTCCTCCAACAGTTTTACCAGCTTTACGCTTAATATGTTCATCTTTATATTTAACACCTTTTCCTTTATATGGCTCAGGCTTTCTTAGCTCTCTAATCTTTGCAGCCACATCTCCGACTAATTGATTATCTATACCTTTAACAACTATCGTAGTATTATTAGGCGTTTCAAAATCTATCCCATCAGGCTTTTCAAAATATATAGGGTGAGAAAAACCTAAATTTAAAAGCAAAAAAGGACCTTTATTTTCAGCCGTATAACCCACTCCAACCAAATTAAGTTCTTTAGAGAAACCATCTGTAACACCAATAATCATATTACTAATCAAAGCTCGCAATAAACCATGAAGCTCTTTTGATTTCTTCTCATCATTTATTCTATCCAATAAAACGTTCCCATCATCAATAGAAACTTTTATTTCAGGATGAGAAGCGCAAGACAACTTTTTATTGCCATTTGAAACAACAATACAAGCATCTTGCAAATCAACATTTACATTATCAGGAATACTTATTGGTTTTTTACCTATTTGAGACATATTTTTATTATAACACTCCTATACTATTACCAAACCTGGCAAAGCAACTCTCCGCCAACATTAAAAGTTTTTGCTTTCTTATGAGAAATAACACCCTTAGATGTTGTTAATATAGATATCCCCATACCATTCAAAACCTTAGGGATTTCATCAGAAGAAACATAATTTCTACAGCCTGGAGTACTAATTTTTTTAATACCTTGTATGACAGGATTATTATCCTCATCATAGCATAAAAAAACTCGAATCAAATCCTGCTTCTGATCTTTTATTAGCATAGTCTCTCTAATAAAATGCTCTTCCTTTAAAACATAACAAATTCTTTTCTTTAAATTTGAAGAAGGAACGTCTACCCAAGGCTTCTTAGCGCTTTGAGCATTCCTTATACATGTAATAAAATCAGCTATAGGGTCTGTTTGTGACATAAAATCTCCTCTACCAACTTGCCTTAGTTACTCCAGGAATTTCTCCCTTAAGAGCCATTTCTCTAAATGTAATTCTTGATAAACCAAACTTCCTATAATAAGCTCTAGGCCTACCTGTAACAACGCATCTATTACGTATCCTATTAGGATTTGCATCTCTAGGAAGCTTTTCTAATTTTATTCTAGCTACACTTTTCTCTTCATTTGTAGCACTTGAACTTTTTAAAATCGCCTTTAATTCTAACCTTCTATCTCTATATCGGGCAGATATTTTTCTTCTTCTAATATTTTTAACTACCATTGACTTCTTAGCCATAAATTATTCTTTTCCTTTTTTATCTTTAATTGGAAATCCAAATGATTTTAACAGTTCATAAGCATGCTGATCATTATTTGTACTTGTAACTATAGTGCAATTCATACCTCTAATTTCATTTACTTTATCATAATCAATTTCAGGAAAGATGATTTGTTCATCTATGCCAAAGTTATAATTACCCATACCATCAAAACCATTGCTTGGAATACCTCTAAAATCTCTTATTCGAGGAGACGCTATTGATATAAATCTATCTAAAAATTCATACATCTTATTTGCCCTTAAAGTAACTTTTATACCTACGGGATCCCCTTCTCTAATTTTAAAATTGGAAATTGCTTTCTTTGATGACGTTATAACCGCTTTTTGCCCAGATATTATAGAAAGCTCCTCTTGAGCCAATTTTAATGAATTTTTGTTTGCCTTAGCATCACCTAGCCCCATATTTAAAACAATCTTCTCAATATGTGGAACTAACATTGAATTTTTAAAATTAAAATCGTTCTTTAATTTTGGAAAAATCTCCTCTTTATAGGTTTTCTTTAATCTTGGTATATACGTTGAATCAGACATTAATCTATATTTCCTCCAGATTTTTTAGAGTATCTAATTTTTTTACCTTTCTCTATTTTATAACCAATTCTAGTCGGTTTATTTTTATCCATCAGCATAACATTAGAGTGATGAATTGAAGCTTCTTTTTCAACGATACCACCTTGAGGATTCTCTTGAGTAGGACGTTGATGTTTTTTTATCAAATTCAAACCTTCAACAACCACTCTATTATTTGAAGTTAAGACTCTAATAATCCTACCTGTCTTACCTCTATCTTTACCAGTAATAATTTGAACTGTATCACCTTTTTTTATCTTCATTTTCTACAATACCTCTGGTGCTAATGATAAAATTTTAGTAAAATTGCTGTCCCTCAACTCTCTAGCAACAGGCCCAAAAACACGCGTACCAATAGGTTCTAATTGATTATTAATTAACACCGCCGCATTTTCATCAAATCTGATATAAGAACCATCTCTACGCCTATATTCCTTTCGAACCCTAACAACAACAGCTTTAGTGACCTCACCTTTCTTTATTCCTCCAGGAATTGTTTTTTTAACACTCACAACTATAATATCTCCAAGTTTTGCATACTTTTTCTTTGAACCACCTAAAACTTTAATACACAAAACTTCTTTTGCCCCGGTATTATCTGCCACTTTTAATCTTGTTTCTTGTTGAACCATTTCTAATACTAATCCTTTTTATGAATCTCTTTTAAATACCATTTTTTCATTTTACTTCTAGGCCTTGACTCTACAATAGAAACATTATCTCCAGGCTTAGAAATGTTCTCAGGGTCATGAGCATAATACTTTTTTGTTTTAAAAATATATTTTTTATAAACTGGATGAGGAATCTTTCTAGAAACTTCAACAACAGCTGTCTTATCCATTTTAGAATCCACCACAACACCTTTTAATTGTTTTCTTGCTAATAGCATTATTTTTCCTCTCTAATACCTAATTCCATTTCTCTTAAAACTGTTTTAAGTTGCGCTATTTCTTTTTTAACGCTTGAAAGAGTATTAGGATTCTCTAATTGCTGTAATTTTTTTTGAAACTTAAGATTAACCAAAGACTCCTTCGTCTCACTTAATTTTTTAATCATCTTTGCTTTTGTTAATTTATTTAAATCTTTTTTATCCATAACAGTATCCTTAAATCGGCCTTCTAGCAACCATTTTTGCTTTAATTGGTAATTTATTAGCAGATTTTCTAAAAGCTTCTGCTGCAGTCGCCTCATCTATACCATCCACTTCAAACAATATTGTTCCAGGTTTAACAACTGCTACCCAATACTCAGGATTACCTTTCCCTTTACCCATTCTTGTTTCAGCAGGCTTTTTAGTTATAGATTTGTGAGGAAAAATCCTAATCCACATTCTACCTGTCTTTCTAACAGACCTTGAAATAACAATACGAGAAGCTTCAATTTGACGACTAGTAATCCAGCCATGCTCTAAAGCTTTAAGACCATGAGATCCAAAAGCTACGTAATTACCTTTGTTTGCAAGCCCTCTATTTTTACCTTTTTGAGGTTTTCTGAATTTAACTTTTTTAGGAGACAACATTATCTTATCTCTCCTTTAAATATCCACACTTTAATACCAATAATACCAAAAGTTGTCAAAGCCTCTACATGCGCATAATCTATATTAGACCTCAAGGTATGCAATGGAATTCTACCTTCTTTAAAAGTTTCGGATCTTGCGATATCTATACCATTTAATCTACCTGCTATTTGAATTTTAATACCTTCGGCCCCCATACTCATAGTAGACTGAATAGATTTTTTAACGGCACGCCTATAATTTATTTTTTTCTCTAATTGCTGAGCTATATTTTGTCCAACTAATTCACATGATAATGCAGGCCTTTTGATTTCAGACACATTAACATTAACATCCATTTCAATTAACTTTGATAAATTAGTTTTCAATTTCTCAACCTCAGAACCACCCTTACCAATCACAATACCAGGTCGAGAAGTGTAAATTGTAACCGTAATACTTTTGGCAGTTCTTTCAATATTTACCCTACTAATGCTAGCATCTTTAACTTTATTTTTAATATAATTTCTAATTATTATATCTTCATGCAATTTTTCAGCAAAATTCTTTTCATCAAACCAAATAGAATCCCAAGTTCTATTAATTCCTAATCTTAAACCTATTGGATTTGTCTTTTGTCCCATAATTACTTTTTATCTCCCACAATAACCGTTAAATGGCTTGTTCTTTTTAATATCCTACTCGCTCTACCCATAGCAGAAGGTCTAAACCTTTTTATTTTAGGCCCTTCATCTACATAAGCCTCTCTAACATACAATAAACTAGAGTCAAAATTTTCCTCTTTTTGAGAGTGATTAGACAAAGCAGATCTCAATGCTTTAGAAATAAATTTAGAAGCTTTCTTATTTGAAAAATCTAAAAGATCTAACGCATAATCAACTTTCTTACCCCTAATAGCATCTAATACAAATCTAACCTTATAAGGAGACTGTCTGATAAATTTTACTTGACACTTTGATTCTAACATACTATTTAACCTTCCTGTCGCCAGAATGCATTTTAAAAGTTCTAGTAGGGGCAAACTCTCCCAACTTATGCCCCACCATATTTTCTGTAACAAATACCGGAATAAACTTATTTCCATTATGAACAGCAAAAGTATGTCCTACAAATAATGGAGAAACAGTAGAAGCTCGAGACCATGTCTTTATAACTTTTTTACTTGAAGCCTTATCCATAGCAACTACTTTTTTTTCCAACTTAAAATTAATATATGGTCCTTTTTTTAAAGATCTTGGCATATCCTACTTCCTTCTTTTAACTATATCTTTATTAGAAATTTTATTTTTCTTTCTTGTTCTATATCCTTTTGCCGGAGTCCCCCATGGAGAAACTGGATGTCCACCTCCAGAAGTTCTACCTTCTCCTCCACCCATCGGGTGATCTACAGGGTTCATCGCAACACCTCTAACTTTAGGCCTTCTACCTAACCATCTAGAACGACCAGCTTTACCTATAACCAATGTTTCATGTTGACGATTACCAATAGTCCCAACTGTAGCCATACATCTTTCATCCACCATTCTCATTTCACCAGAAGGAAGCCTTAAAGTTATTCGCCCATCTTCTTTTGCCATAATTCTAGCATAACCGCCAGCACTTCTAACCATCTGTCCACCTTTACCTATCTTTAATTCAATATTATGAACTAACATTCCATCCGGAACAAAAGATAAAGGCATAGCATTCCCATTTTTAACTGGAATCTTATTTTCTCTAGAAGAAATAAGCTTATCGCCTACTTTCATACCAGCCGTTGCAATTATATATCTTTTCTCTCCATCCTCATATTCCAAGAGAGCAATTCTAGGAGTTCTATTAGGATCATATTCTATCGCAATAACAGAAGCAGAAATATCATACTTATCTCTTTTAAAATCAATAATTCTATACTTCCTTTTATGCCCGCCACCCCTTCTTCTAGAAGTGATTCTTCCTAAATTATTTCTACCACCAGTTTTTTTCAAAGTAACAGTTAATTTTCTCTCAGGTTTCTTTTTAGTAATATCACTAAAATCTGAGAAGGTCATATATCTTCTTGATGGAGTGTAAGCTTTTTGTTTATTGTTCTTGCTCATTAAAATTCCATATTAGTTAAATCTATCTGACTTCCTTCTTTCAACGTGACAATAGCTTTTTTCATGCCAGCTCTTTTACCTTGAGTTCTAATTGTTTTTCCAGAACTCTTGACAGACATAGATTTACTTTTTCCTTTATTATTAATAACAGCAACCTTACTCACTTTTACACTAAACTTTGATTCAATTGCTTTTCTAATTTCAATTTTATTTGCACCTTTACCAACTTCAAAAAAATACTTATTCTGAGACTCCGTCAAATAAGCTCCTTTTTCTGTTAATATCGGACCTAATATAATTCTATCTAAATTCATATTTTATTAAAATACTCCACTGATTTTTCATCTATAATGATTGTATCATTATTAATAAGATCATAACTAGACACATTGCTAGCTAAACACATATTCACATTATGGAGATTCCTTGAACTCTTGTAAAGATTCTCATCTTTATCTCCAACTAAAAAGGTTACTTTTTTAGACTCAAGGCCAAAATCCCTAATTATTTGAACAAAATTTTTAGTTTTATTATTATCTAGAGAAATTTTATCGACAACCATTAAAGATTTATCAGCAACTTTACTAGATAAAATACTCTTTCTAGCAATAACTCTTACTTTCTTATTTACCTTAAGATTATAATCTCTAGGCTCAGGACCAAAAGCTGTACCACCACCAGGCCTAGAAGGATTCCTGATAGACCCAATCCGAGCACGACCTGTACCTTTTTGCTTCCAAGGCTTACTTCCTGTACCCCTAACTTCAGATCGACTTTTGGTTTTACTTGTTCCTTGCCTCTTAGAAGCTAACTCAGACTTAACAACTAAATAAACAGAATGTTCATTTGGAGAAATCCCAAAAACATCTTTATTCAAATCTATTTGCTTTGATGTCTTTTTTCCTTTTTGACTATATATATCTAACTTCATATTAATTATTATCTCTTTGATATAAAAAGCAGCCCCTTATTCGCTCCAGGAACAGAACCGCTTACATATAATAAATTATTCTCCACATCAATTTTAACTATCGATAAATTTTTAATTGTTATATTATCACCGCCCATTCTTCCAGCCATACGAGTGCCTTTCCAAACTCTAGAAGGATCAGAACCTGCACCAATAGAGCCAGCTTTTCTCATAACACTATTTTTACCATGAGAGGCCCTGCCTCCACCAAAACCATGTCTTTTCATATGTCCCGCAAAACCTCTACCAATAGACTTACCTGCAACTCTAACTTTATCCCCTACTTTAAATGCTGAAACATTAATTTCTGCACCAATAGTAAAATTATCTATATCTTCAACTTTAAACTCTTTCAACATACGAGAAACGGGAGCTCCTGATTTTTTAAAATGTCCCAGCATAGGCTTACTAGCCTTAGACTCCTTAACCTCTTCATAAGATATCTGGACTGAATTATAACCTTCTTTATCGACTGTTTTTAATTGAGTAACATGGCATGGACCAGCACTAACAACTGTAACAGGGCAATCAAAGTCACCTTCATCTAAAAACACTCTAGACATTCCAATTTTCTTACCAAAAATAGAAACTTGACTATACTCAATATTATTTGACTCTTCTTCTGGAGTTTCCTCTGCTGGAGCTGCTTCTGCTGGAGTTTCCTCTGCTGGAGCTGCTTCTGCTGGAGTTTCCTCTGC
>MDSZ01055113.1_pt1 | contig 19453 bp, 29 predicted proteins | sample 811201 | NCBI WGS metagenome assembly MDSZ01 (sample SAMN05326647, study PRJNA326480) | marine metagenome | isolation source: seawater | place: Indian Ocean: North | collected 2010 | reverse complement strand
AGGATTTAAACCCTCTCGCCAAAAACTAACATAGATTTCTTCTTCGTCATCAAATTTGGTAAGTAGCATACCTTCGCTGTGGCAACTGCATTTTATGAATTTTTCTCGACTTTTCATTTTACCAAAATGGGCCATATTCACCCCAAAAAGGTTCGCCCGTTAGAACGCACCATATCATCCGCCCCCCTAAATAAACAATAGCACCTATAACGGGTAACGCTGGTATTAAGACAGCAATGACAATGCCAATGAGAACGACGGTAAGAATTGCTGATAGAATATCTTTAAACATCTTTGAATTTTTCCATCAATCTAGATACTCCGATTATTTCAATACCCACCTGAGTATTTACTTCGTCTGTGTCTATTGAGACCATATTTCGTTCTTTATCGGCATAAACCATCACTGTTCCAACCTGACCTTGGGGTGGGGCCACATAAATATACATAGAATCAGATTCTTCATCATAACTAATACGATTATTAAAATCGTAAGTAATCTTACCCTTGGGGCCAGTGGAACCTTCAAATTTCATCGTTATCTATACCAAAATTAAAGCTGCCATTCCATAATTTCTCCAGAGACTCTCCGTTATCTTCGGTTCTGTAAGCCTTTTGAATGTCTATAATATCGCTTACAAATACATCTAGGTGGTCTTCAATTAAATAGTCTTCGTCCTCATCTAGGTTAAATTTAGCTTTTAGTTCGGGGTGAATCTTACTTAAGTTATTTACAAAAGCCTCAGTGTAATTGAGAAGCTTTGCTTTTAATAATTTGCGTTTACGCTCTTTTTTCATGACATACGATGCTCTTTATCTAGCCAAACTATTTGTCTGCCCGTGTCTCCATTAAACCAAAAGTGGGCAACTTTTGTTTCTACTTCTCTCTCTATATCTTCTACTGTGTCCGCGACTTCGACCCGCTCCACGCTCCTACTAACGTAATAAATATCATAAATAGAGTCTATAAGATTGGTATCATCTTTGGTTCTAACATGCTCTTCGATAAAGTCGCACGCATGCTTTAAGGAGGAAAAATGTAGTTTACCACCATCCATAAAACCAGAATAGCAACTTGAAGCTTCTTCTTCGGGTGTCATGTATTCTCTGATATAATTAAAATCGCCTCTGACGTTTTCTGAAAATACCCACTCTCCCTGCCCTCTTTCGTAGCAATAAACAATGAAGTTGAAGTATCTCCCCGATGTTCCAGAGGCTCCAGCGTGACCAATAGCGGCATTGTCAAGCTGAGTTGATGAAGCTATGAGACTGGGGGTTAATGATGCGGCGGCTGCAGAGGTGATAAACTGTCGTCTGTTCATAGTCTATCAACTTAAGTCTTTATTTTTAATTAAGCCATTCTTTTATTATGCTGGTGGCTACAAATTTAAAATTTTTCCACTCTTTTAATCTTCTCAGAGTATAGGGTAGCCAATCAGTGCCAAAAGGTACATATATTCTCACTTCGCGCCCCTCTTCCTTGTATTTTCTTTGCAAATCTCTTCTTATGCCGTAAAGAAATTCATAGTCGTAGTCGAGTGGAGAGGGTATTAGCTCTTCAATATCATTTAATAATTTTTCGTCATGCGTGGCTATTGCGGGTTTATTGGATTTTTCTGAGTATAAATACGCTGCATGAGCGAAAAATGAGCTATATATTTCAGAGGTATTCTGATAAGCTATGTCCTCAGTCTCTTTGTACGCCCCCTTTACCAAGCGAACCGACACGCCTTCTTTAACTAATATCTCTAAGTCTTTTTCTGTTCTGTATAAATTAGCCTGAATTGCCACACCGCAATTGCCGTGTTTTTTATTTATGGAAATAGCAAGATTGCGAGTAAGCTCTGTTGTGGAAGAGTCTTCCATGTCCAACCGAATTGTGTGACCTACCTTAGCGGCTCGTTTTGCTAAATTATGCAAAATTACAAAAGAAAGCTGTGGGTGGACATTAAGACCGACTTGAGAAGGCTTTATAGAAATGTCAATTCTATGATGACTAAAATCTCTAATTATATTACAGTATTGTTTGTAAGCTTTTCGAGCTTCTGTATACGTCTTACTATTCTCGCCAATGTAATCTACAGAAACTTGATATCCATTTCTTATTAAGCGTAATATTTCTGGTCTAGCTGACTTCAGGCTATCGCCAGCTATGAATCTTTTCGCTAATGGATACAACAACTTCATCTAAGCTCTTTTCTTAACAGTCTCCATCTTTCGTTGTCTATTTTTTTGCGGCCAGAATCAATTTCTTTAATCTTATCTATTATTTCATTTACGTTGTTGTAGATGTATTTGTGGGGAAGCATACCCATTATCCATAGAGGAGTTTTCTTTTTCCCTCCCTCTATTGACAAGAATACTGGCTTTTTCATTCGTATAGCGGTTACTAGCTCCTCTGCTGAACCCCAAGAAGCTACGTCAGGTATAAAATGAGCTACAATAAAATCAGACCTATCAACTAAATTTAAGTCAAATGCCCTGATTTCACGCATACGCTTTGAGACTTTGTTGAACTTTCCATCGAGCATATTTTTAGCAGTTTCTAACCTAGCTTTCTCGTCTTCCTCAACGTCTTTTACGAAAGGTTTTTTATAGGGGTTGTAGACTACAATGTTGAGCTTTTCTAGCTCTGACTGAACATGGCTTCTCCATTCTTGACCACTGACATACTGCATATGCCCAACTAAATACGTCCGAGTTTTTTCCAATAGATTATTTCGTAATTTTTTACTCATTTTATTTACCTACTTTTGATAATAGCAAAATTGAATTAATAAAAGCAAAAATAGCTTGGTCTTCACTAGCCTTTAGTCGAAAAGGCATCATCCTTATTAAATGAAGAGAAGTGTAGAAATACGCTTTAGATTTTATTATTTCTTCATCTTCTTCTGTGATTTTAGACCACAATTTAATATATCTGTCTATACAATCAGACTCTAAATCAAAAGAATAATTTAAAATTAAACCATCCTTCGAGGCGTCAACCAAGTTGTGAGAGAATTTTGACCACTTTTCATAGTTTGTAATTATGGATTGAAACATTTTGCCCATGTCCAACTCCATAGCATCCATGTATTCAGCGCCGTCCATGTCTATAATCTTTACGTCCAACCCGAAAGAATCTTGGCATAAAATATTTTCAAAGGTTAAATCTCCATGAACAGGGCATAAATATTTTGGAGCAAGAACTGTCGAGTACCAGCTTGAAAGCTGCTCTAGTATAGTGTGGATGTTGTCGTAGCTCTCTCCATTTATTAAGATTTTATCTTGTCTAAGTAGTTGTTCTAACTTATTTGGGTAAGAGTCTGGATTTATGTTTTTGTAAATTTTGTTTTCAAAGTGCTGCTTCAGCCAAGATTTGCCATCTTGGAGAAAGGCTTTCTGTTTATATACTTTTTCCGAGAGTGAGGTCAGTAAATGTTCTGCGGCTTGTATTTGAAGCTTTGAGTCGCAGTCAGAAAGCAAAGAGTAATCCTCTAAGTATTCCATTTCAAAGAAATACTCAAATGAATTTTCTTCTTCTCTTACTATTTTAGGTACTAATGGCTTGTGGAATAAGCCAAATCTTAAAAGTTCTCCGTGTTGCTTTTTTAATCTTACATAGCCTAGTTCTAAATTTTTTCTTTTGGAAGCTGTTTTCCTTATGTATTTTCTACCGTCTCTCTCGATTAGTAATGTATCAGCAAAAGAACCTCCCTTCATTCTTTGGATGACTTTAACATCCGGTATTGAGATATGTAGGTTCCCCACGCCAGTATTCCTTTCAACTTCAAAAGCCATAGCAGAAGGCTTTAAAAAATCAGAGGGTTTTCTGTCGTTGATTACAATTCTTGGGCCAGAAGATAGGCCCATTATTAGTTCGTCGTAAGGTATGTTATGTCTAGCCAACTCGCCTTTTAGATAGTCTTCGTTAACTGGGCTTCTGGCTGTAGTTAGGACTATGTAATATCCTTTAGATTTCCAATCTTTTAGTTTACTTTGAGCGCCTTCTAAAATTTTAATTCCTAGAGTAGATGGGGAATCTTCATGCAAAATAATAGTACCATCCAAATCGCAAAACATTGTGCCAGCTTTTTTTGCGCCGGTCTTTAAAGTTTTTTCTAATCTTTGTGGGTCTCCAAAGAAGTCAGCTTCATTTATTTTAACCGCGCAAATATTCTCTCCAGACTTTATTATATCTTTAATGCAGTCAGATACGTTATGATATTTTTCGTCTTTGATTCGGCTCGAATCTTTTATGTGATAGCAGCCAATAACTCCAAAGAACTCACCGGGAGATGAAGGAAGTTCTTTTTCCGCTATCCCAGTTATTCCACCGCTTTCAGTAATTGAGACAACACTCCAAGATTTAACATCTTCATTTCTGAGGGGCCATACAGGTAAAACACAATCAGAGTTACCTTCTATAATTTTTTCAAAAAATTCATCTACATTTAAAGTGTGGTCACAATCACATAAAACTACGGGGCCATCTACATTTTTATTTTCTAGCGCTAACCTAATAGTTTCTGCGGGGCCGCTGGTGGGCTCTTTTAAGAGACATATATCGAAAGGTATATCTACAAATATTTTTTCTAACTCATTAGATGCATTGTGTTCTTGCTCCTGCTCCTCTAAGTAAACAAAGATTATGTTTTTGATGTGAGGTAACCACTTTTCAAAAGGCTTAACGGCTAACTCTATGAACTTACCTCGACCTTCGACTTCTAAGAACGGTTTGAATGTATAGCCAAACCTAGCCCCTTTCCCTGCCATCGGGAAAATCAATGTAATGTCTTTTTCCATCAATTAAGCTTAACTGCGTCATCTAAAAACATCTGAACCGTCTCTTTTGAGTAAGGGTGGACAATCATCGTGTCAATGAACGAAGGCGGTACTGTTACAATATCTGCTCCAGAACCTAGCCAATCAGTTACATTTATCGCTTCTCTTACTGAGCAAGCTATTATTTTTGCTTTTAAATCGTGTTTAGTTAGGAGCGTTTTTAACTTTTTAATTTCTGAACTAGGGTCATACCCCATATTGCTAATCCTACCACAAAATAAAGAAACATAAGACGCCCCAGCCTGAGCGGCTAAAAAGCATTGTTGAACGCTCATCATGGCTGTAACATTCACTCTGGTAGAATACTTACTCTCTAGTTCGTGAACAATTTTAAGATTATCTAATTCGCCATTCGGGCCGTGTATTGTAATCTTAACATTTATATTTGAAGCCCAAGTGGAAAATTCATGCGCTTGCTCTAGCATTTCACTGGCGTCGTTGGAGAGAACTTCGATAGAAACAGGGCGAGGATAGACTAGAGAGGCTATTTCTGTGCTTCTTTCTTTGATGCCATTTAGCCCTCCCGTTACGCCATCTTTGAGCATTATGCTGGGGTTTGTGGTAACGCCATTTATTATGCCCATGTCCAAATATTTTTTAATTTCTCCTACGACAGAAGAGTCTAGAAAAATACCGTCAAAACTGTTTGTGCTCTCAAAAAAATCCATCTAATAAAAAGGATAACGGAAGCGACCAAAATCACAAATTTTACTTAAATTAGCATTAAAATACTCCATAGGAATATCTGCGTAATTTAATGAATGACCCACGCCATCAAAAGTACCGTCAGCCATCAAAGCTGCTACGCTAGAAATTGGAAATGCGGTAGCCATTTGCATAGCGGAGAAAGTCTCGTCATGAGGAACCATATATTCCCTTTCCCATTTAAATGGGCCACTGGCAACTATGACTTTAACAATTACTATATCTCCCTGCATTTGAGCTTTAGAGGCGTTTTCAAAAATTTGCTTAAGAGTTTCATTGGACAGCCCACAAGTCCTAATTAACAGCTTAACTACCTCGCAGTGTCCCTCATAGCGCAAAGTTTTATAAGAGCAATCTTTAACACCTCTTTCTTTCATTTGAGGAATTGTGTGTGACGCTCCTCCGCTAGTATAAAAAGCTTCTAAATCTTGCTCTAATATATGAGAATGGACTTTAGTTAGACCTTCCATTCCTTGAACAGTTAAGATATCTCCACCAACAAGAACTTTGCAATGGTCTTTGTATTCGTTTATTAAACCGTCTACAGACCAAGTATTTAAATAGTTGAGGGGAGGAGTTGATTGAATTCCGGGTAAGCCGCCAACCATCATTTCCACGGAGTCTACTTTTTCGCAATCAAGTTCTTTGTAACCTTGTTCAGCTAAAATGTTTACCCAGCCGGGAGCTAACCCTAAATCTGTGAAAACTAAACCCTTTCCAAGTTTGTTTGCGTGTTCATTGATGTTATTTGAAACGTCAATTCGTCCGCCCAAATCACAGTAACGAATACCGTTATCTACGCACCAAATACCTATCTTTTCGTTTTGGTGATAAGGTAAGCTGCTGACTACAATATCTGCAGATTTGATTTTGGAAAAAATCTGACCTATGTCTTCGACCGTTTCGGTTTTAGCGTTAGGCACTATCTCAGATACTTCAGATAGTGCGGAAGAAGAGATGTCAATTGCGGTTACATTAAGCTCCAACTGGTCGAGAGCCCAGCAGATAGCTCTGCCCATTTTTCCTGCACCTAGAACTACAGCTTTCATTATTATCTAAATATCTCCATCAGCAGCGCGATAGGATTTTTTGACTTTGCCTCCGCGCTTCATTTTTAAGAACATGTTAACGCGAGCCATAGCCCAACCTCCCCGACTCATTCCGGGTCTGTGACTTTGTGAAAAAGCACCTGCGCCTCGTCGGTAAACTTTTTTGAGCTGCGAGAGCGTAACTTTCTTTTTGCTTTTCGCGTTATGCTCTTTGACTTTGTTCTTGAGAGAGGTCAAAACTTTTTCTGAAAAAGTAATTGAGCCTCCTTTTTCTCCAGCGCTTCCGGGTTTATTCTTTGAAGAGCCTTTCTTTCTTTCGCTGGGCTTGGAAGGTGTTTGGGCTGCTGACTTTGGGCCTTGTCTTTTTTTAGCTCCAAAAAGAATTTCATCTTCCATCGACATAACTTCAGAATATTCTTCTAAAGACATTTCGTAAGTAGCTTTAAACTCTTCTTTGACTTCATAGGGGCCAGTGCCTTCTGGGTCGACTTTTATACCTTTCTCCCCTTTTGCTTTTTTCATTTGGTCTGAAGTTGGCGCACCCTTTTCGCCTTTCTTTCTCATTTTTTCTCCAGAGCCTCGTTTAATTCTTTCTCTTTTCTCGTGGATATTTTTCCATAAACTAGCGTAGTCTTTTTCGCTAATTTCCTCTGGGTCGGAACTTTTGGACTCTTTGTCTTTTAGAGCCTTTTTCATCGGCTCCTTTTTGTCTCCATCTTTATCGACGTCAGCAAAGTCTGGCTTGCTTTTTTTGGAGTCATCATTCTTGTTTTCGGAGTTCTTACCTTTCTTCTTCTGAATCGCTTTTTGAAGTGCTGGTGGAAGTTTTTTCTGCTTATCTGAAAGCACGGCGTCGGACTCTGAGTTTTCGTCGCAATCAATGCATTCTTCAGTTACTTCCTCTTCAACGTATGCCAGAGCTGGGTAAATAGTTAAAAGTTCATCATGGTCAAAAAGGGTTTCACCATCCCACTCTGCTTCAACTTCAGAACCCTGAACTTTGGTTCCTGCTCTCCATTGTCTGCAAGACCAGTAGCGAGCTTTTGTTTTGGGGCCGGGGTTGTCGCAATTGTGACGCGCCCTGAAATTTTTTCTGCGATTTGGGTCGTCTCGCTTTATTTCCATATTTGGGTCGCCAAAATTAACTTTTACGATGTTACCCTTTTCGTTTTTGACGTAAACTGAAAATTTCTTGGGGCCACTAGGCGTTCTAAAAGGCTTATTTAAGGTCTTTTTTTCCTTTTCAGCAATAATTTGAGGTGTAAAGTCGATATCCATTTTAAAAAACTCCTTATTGAATATAATACACTTAAATTTCCTCAATTCTCTTGGCTTTATCATCAATGACGATATCACAAGCTGGCTTAATATATTTACCCTTTGAACCTGTAGAAAGGTCGTGGAATTTGCACCCCCAAGACTCTAACTGCTTCCAAGTAAAATCATAATAACACTTTCCTTCTGCCTTAGAACGCTCAGAACCTCCTCGTGCTGTCCAATATATAATTTGCCATCCCTCATCGTAAAGTTTATTTATTTTATTTATGTTTTCCTGATTAGGTTCAGCTTGGTCATATCTGCGATTATTTGGGTAAAAACAAATTGTTTCGTCAATGTCTACCAACGCTACTTGAACTCCGTCCGCTGCTAATTTTTTTGACTCATGAAAATCTTGCATTTTATTTTTAAAAATTAAATCGTAATTATTTCTATATTGCTTAAGATTTGTCTTTCTGGGTTTACTGCCTTTTCCATTGCTCATCGTATAAAGTCTTTTATGCTATCCCAATCTCCAAAATCAGAAAATTCTCTTTCTATTACTCTAGTGGGTCTAACTGAGGTGAGTGTATTAAATTCTTCTTCTTCTTGTTCTGCGTTGGTTTTATTTAAAAAATAACCTACCGTCTTCCAGTTGCCCCCCGTCTTCTGTTGCAACTCATAGAATCTCATTTCATTCCTTGTGGAAAAGTTAACTGTTCTGCGTGATTGACTGTCCAGCTTATCTCATGCGTTACCGCTCTAAAAGTTCGGGCGGCACTAGGAAATCCATTTCCAGATTTTTTAACGCCACCAAAAGCTAAATGAGATTCGGCAGCTATAGAGCCACCGTTCCAATAAATCATACCTGCATCGCATTCATCTCTCATGATTCTAGCTTTTCTGAAATCATTTGTTAAGACTCCAACTGCAAGGCCATAATCCGTATCATTGTAAATACTAATTGCATCTTCAGTGGTATCAAAAGGTATAATTGCAACGTGTGGGCCAAATACTTCATTTCTGAGATATTGAGCTTCGTGGCCACGCCATTCTGTTTTGTAGACCATAGGAGTGCTATAAAAACATTTTCCTTCTCCCGTGTAAGTTGGTGATAAAATAACTTCAGCTAGAGGGTCATCTGCTACCATCTTATTAAACGCCCTAATTTTATCAAAACCTTGTTGATTAATTATCGGGCCGTAATAAATATCTTCATTTGGTAAAAGTTCCTCCCAGACCATTCCGTCAGGACAACCGGAAGTTCCAAGCATCGACTTAAATGGATTACCTGTTTTTAGTTTAGATGCTTTTTCGGCAAATCTTTTAGCGAAATCATTATAAATAGTTCTTTGAACTAAAATCCTTCCAGAAGATACGCATCGTTGTCCAGACAGCTTAAAAGCACTAGCTATACAGGACTCTAATGCGAGAGGCACTTCTACATCATCGAAAACAATACAAGAAGACTTGCTACCTAATTCACAAGAGGTAGTTTTGTGCCAAGACTCAGCAGCCACTTTACGAATATGTTGTCCGACGTCGGCACTACCAGTGAAACAAATATGGTCGCAGTCGCCACGAACCAAAGCGTCACCAGTAGAACCATCGCCATGCACCAAGTTAATGACCCCACGAGGTATGCCAGCTTCTTCATAAATTCGAACAGCAGCTTGAGTTGACATTGGGGCATCTTCGCTTGGTTTTATTACTATCGTATTACCCTCCACTAGGGCAGGAGCAGCATTCCAAAACATTCCTATTGCTAGGGGGAAATTAAATGGCGTTACGATAGCTATGACGCCTTTTGGCTTTCTAAGCATGTAAGCGTCCTTGTCTGCTATTTCTGAAGATACCGCTTCGCCGTGACTATAACGGCCAGAGCCGAAAGCGAATTGAGCCATATGTAACGCCTCGTTTACCTCTGCAACGCTTTCGTTGTAATTTTTACCAGTTTCAAGAGAGATAATCGTGGCTAATTTCTTTTTGTCTCTCTCAATTATTTGAGCAACTTTGTTTAGGTAATCTGAACGAGTAAACCTGCTAACCTTTTTCCACGTTTTAAAGGCTTTCCGAGCAGACAGTAAAGCTTTTTCCACTTCTGACTTATTACTTAAGGGAAATGCTCCTTGAGCTTTGCCTGTGGCTGGGTTTATTTTTGTATACATAGCGTCTGGAGCACGCCATTCGCCATTTATATAATTCCTGCCCTCGAAGTCTCTCATAAATTTTCAGTTAGAAGTTTAAGCGTATCGGTATAATCATTGACTTTAAATACTTTTCCGTCTCCGTGATTTTCTATATCAAGCATTATATCGTAATCGTTACCATTTTTAAAGCATTTATCTCCGAAAAAGAAAATCTTAGCGCCTTTTTTATTATCTCTTATCCATTTTGATGCTTGCGACTTGTTATTGCCTCGTGGCTGTATATCTATGCTTGTTTGGCCGCCAAGTCTGGTTTCTAGCTCTGGGAATTCATTTTCTATATTCTCCATAAAGAAAGTTCTCTGCCTATGCTCAGCATCCCACATATAATAATTGAGTCTGGAATCTGAATTAGAATTACGACCGGGAATGCAAAAATTTAACATTCCGGGGCGCTCTTCAATTACTGCACCAACTGGACTTTCGGGGTACTCAGACTTTTCGTAAAGACTCTCTAAATAGTTAATTAAGTTAGTTGAAGGATTCCATTCGTTGCTATATACTTTTTTTTTGTCGATGTGAAGTTCATTGGCCATAGAAGAAAAAACTCCCTCACATCTTGAGATGATGCTCGAAGGTAGCTGAGAGTCTAAAGCTTTTTTGTCACTACCAGCTACGATAAAAATAGATTTATTTGTTGACCACTGTAGGAAATGGAACAACATATGAGTTGTCATACCCCTCTTCGGTGGAGTTAACGTGCCATCAACATCAAATAGGTAGTAGGTTGAGCCGTTTTTGGTATTCATTGTAGCTTGTTATTCTTTTATTTATAGTGTCTCGCTCTGGGTCGGATTTTAAATGTAAAATATACGCATTTTTTGAAAAAGTAAAATTTGATATTTGTTCTTCTGGTATATTTAATACGTTAAAATCAGTATTTTTAATAGCTCTGGAGAGAGCAAAGCTTTCTTTGAATTGTTCGTTACCTAAGTTTATTTCTTCAACCCAAGAAGATACAAAAGATTTAGAAACCTCAACATTAATAGCTGCGAAAAAAGAACCTATATGAGAAGAGAATCCATCTCTTTCCCTAGAGCACGCCGCAAAGTCACAATCTTCAAATATTGGGTTAGTTAAAAGTTGAAAGAAGTCTTTTTGAAAAACGGAATCAACATCCACCATAACAGTGGGACTATTAGTTTCTTGTAGGGTGGAAAGAAGAAATTTAGTTTTTGAGTAAACATTTTCACCCCAATTACCATCGTGCATTTCGCCGTAAGGTGTATTCAATTGAGTAGAACAAACTTTAACTTTTAAAAAAGATTCTAAAAATACCCTTTGCGATTCTGTGAGTCCAGTATCAAATATAAATATTCTTTTTAAATTATTTAAATTTACATTTTCATACAAAGACTTAATAAAAAGCTCTGCGAAAACAAAGTATTCTGAATTACAAACTGTAATTAAGTTATATCTCATTAACGATGTATTCTGTGACTATCAGAGTCTTCGTGAAAGGTGCTGGTCTCTATGAACTCTACATCACCATCGTAAGCGATAAGCTGATGTGGACGCCCCCTAGCTATCTCCATCGTATCCCCTTCGTAAAGTATCGTTGTATTAACGGTTCCATCCATCGTATCTATTGTGTCAACTTGTAGTGCGCCCTTTATTACAAAGAAAGTCTCGTGCTTCTTCATGTGAAAATGCATTGAAGAGTTGTACCCTTGATGTATCTGTAGTATTTTGCCGCAATAATTTTCCTCCAAATTATTAGCCATCCATATTTCTCTGCCCCACTCTTTTTCAACTACTTTAGCTTTCATTTGCTTTTTCAGTTTAGCTTGTCCTTCTCTCCAGATTTGACCACCAGTTTTTTTCATAATTAAAATTTAAAATTAAAATACTCTATATCTTTGTAAAAAGCCCGTCTAACAAGTTCCTCCGATTCTTTGTCGTAAAATCTACGGTAATCTAGATTGAAACTCCTGTTGTTAGTTGAGGCTTCTGCATTTGGGTTTAAGAGAGGAAGTTCTTTGTTTTCGACACTAAGCGCGTTACATACATTTCTAAAATCTACGGTTAAGTTCGAAAAAACACCTACAAAATCCATGCTATACTCTCCTTTGATAGTCAATGAGTCAATCTGATTGCAGAAATGACGCCTCTCAAACGATTTATCTCTACTGCACATATTGTTGGTGCATTTATTGCTAATAACTTCAGATAGCCATTGTTTGAAGTCGTATTTTTTGTTGTTGGCCATGCCTTTGTGATAATGATACCAAGATAACATTTTACTCCAAGGGTTTCTAACTATAGAAAATTTATAATAATTGTTTAGATTATACTTGAGTGAATACTCTTCTAAAGTGAGGTGCTTCTCCTTTGAGGTTATTGTTTTTGGTTCACTAGCTTTTTGTAAAGTCCATGAGCCGTCTGAGTTTTCACTTCTTTCTCCGTGCCAGACATCTAGTTCAACAGTGGGATGCTCAAACCCTAGGTTTTTAAGCTCGGATTCTATAGAGCTTCCACCTGTCCTCCCTAAGTGAATGAATAACGCTTTTCTTTGGTGGGAAATCATTTTCTTAGCTCAAGTATTTTTAAGAGAGTTTCTATTTGGTTGTCAAAATTAGAAAAATGTTTGTTGTAAACAGTTCTGACGTTGTCTTGAAGTCTTTTGATTTGCCAATCATCAAGAACCTTTATTCTGTTTGGTATCGTTTGCCATTCATCTTCTTTTACCCGCAAGCTAAAGTCTCTATAATCTAGAATTTCAGAAAACGGCAGCGCCCAATTATCTGAGATAATAATTGGTATGCTCCCAAACTTCATTGCCTCCATTAGGCGATAAACATAAGGAGAATCTCCTCGCGGAACTAAAGTAAAGGTAGAATCATTTAGCAAGTTAACGTAGTCAGAGCTTTTGGTGTCTGAATGGCCTCGCCACACAGCATCACCTGAGTTTATTACGCGCACTTTAGCTTTATCAAATTCATTTAATGATTCAAGGCTTTCTCTCAGGGGGTGGGAATTTGCACCCATAAAGGAGAAGGAGTATTTGCGTTCGTATTTTTCATTAAGTTCGCCTTGTACAGTGCTCATTGTAGGCATACTTATATCCCTAAATGGTTCGTAAGTTGGGCCAAAATAACCGTTTACAGATTCATTCATAAAGCAAATTCCATCTTCTGATGTTTGCCATTTGTGACTACTTAGAGAAGTTCCAACAATTATAAAGTTATCTCCGTATTTATTAAAAATTTTTTTTCTGGGATTAATAAAAGGATGATTCCAAAAAAAGATATATTTTTTATTAGGGACAATCGCTAGGTTATGCAGATACCTATCCAACTCTTGTTGTACCCAATTACATCTGTGTATTACAGGATTTAGGGGGTGTTTCCACTCTGAAAATACAAAATAATCATTACCCCATATCAGGGGCTGTTCATCTTCATGTATGTTGCTATTTACATAAGAAGAGTTGTCGTCTGCAAATACGGGCCAACTAAATTCAAATGAAGAATCTATGCCAGCAAGTATGTAGTCCGACTCTTCTATGTTATCTGTAAACGAGGCAAGTTTTCCTAATGAAACATACAAAGACTTAAACCATTTAGTTAAAAATGGGTAATCCAAGAGTCTTTGTCTGTATATTTTCACGCTACCACTCCTGTGTGTTAACTAGCTTTTTAAGTAGCCCACATAGATGAATAATTTTTAAATCACCTTCGTTCTTTAATTTTTCTACTTGAGCTTTAGCTTCTTCATGAAGTCTCTCTTCTGGGAAAGGAGAACAGTGGGAGCGCATGGGAATTGGTGGAATATAATTATATCTATAGTTTTCGGTATGGATTTTAACGCTTGAAAGTATTTCTTTTTTGCTCTCGATATGTACAGTGTTTAAAAAATCTTGGTCGCGCCACCACCAGCCACCCCCCACTGCATCTGGCTCTCTACCAGAAGCAAGATTTTGTTCGGAAGTAAAAGTTATAAAGGAGTCCCAGCTTGGTCTATTAATCTGCTCTACAAATAGACTTAACAAGCTTCGAGCCGCCTCATTATTTACAAATCCCCAGACTCCGCCGTTGATAGAAATTTTAGAGTTGTATTCAAAATTAGAAAGAAAAGTTATAAATTCTTCACCCCTTTCTTTAAAGTAAGGCGTAATTAAATCTTTAATTTGTAGATTACAAGTTCTAGAAGTAACAAAAAAGTCAAAGCTATTTTCGAAAACTTCAAAGGGATTTCCATTGAAAAACAAATCGGAATCAAGCACTAATACATTAGCGTCTTGTGGTATTTTAAGTAATGCATGGGGAATGCTTTTTATTTTGCATCCTATCTTACTTGCTAACCACAGTTCCTCATCTAGATATTTTATAGAAACATTTGGGTAATTACGAATAGAATCAATGTTTTTCTGAGAAGGACGAGTGTAAATGATTAAGTTAGATTCTTCTCCAGAATGGTGAAAAAAACTTTCTACACATTTTAAAAAAAGTTTATCTGAAGCTTCGCTTAAGTCGCTTTCAGGATGAGTAACGTGAACCATGTAAGCGTAATTTTTCATAATAAATAAAGATTACATTTATCAACCTCAGGCTCACTCCAAGTCCAAACTCCTGCTTTTTCGTATTTTTCTTGGTAATTGGCATAAAGCGCCTTGTCTAAAACGCAGCTAGAAACGTGCTGATTGTAGTAAATATTTTTAATCCTGTCAGGTATCGAGGGTACAGACGGCCAGTTACTTTGCATACAAATATCAGTAAAAAGAATTGGAGAACGGGAGTTATGCAAAACAGTTTCAAAGACAAACTTGTGGTCTAAGTGCCCGTACTCTCCTAATGGGTTATGAGTGAAAACATAATCGTAATCTTCGGACAGCATATTTTTCACTATTTCATCTTGAACTTGCGATAGTTTTTCATCTCTAGTTGAGCTTCTATAAAATTCAGATGGATTATCCAAGCATGTGAGCTTCGTGTGGTTTATTTCACACACCTCTTCTAAGATAAACTTTCTGTGAGAACACCACTGTCTTTCTGGATTGTTAAGGTCAGAAGAACACATGAGTAATGTTTTTTTAGCGTCTGCTTTTTGAAAGATAGGCCAACCAAAAATAACTTCATCATCAGGATGAGCCATTACCATTAAAATTTTCATATTTTATACCTTATATCTGCGAGCTACTTCGGGATGTCCAACATGCAATACAATCTCATTGCCTGAGTCATTTAGTATTTTAGCAGGGTCTTCTCTTCCTGACCCACACAAGCACCACTGATAAGGCAAAACTAGCGGAGACAGTCCCGTACACCACATAGCTCTCCACATAGCTAATGGGCCACGAACTGGGGCATGTAGCATTATATTTAAATAGCTTTCAAGTAGCGGTCTGAACGAAGAGATTCTACCTATTTTAGAAACAGAGAGTGGTGACATATTAACGCATGCCGCATTGCCCCTGCTTTCATCCTCGTGTAGCTCATAATTTGCATCCATTCCTATCGTTCCATCTCTTCTAACTTGCATGCGGGGATTTGCTGGAACACACATTCCAAAATTTTTTGTTATATACGGAAGAGTTTTAACCTCTTCTGAGAAAGCGTACATATCGGAATCCATAGCTATAGAAACGTCAGCCTCAGAATTTAAAAGACCGTAAACTTTATAATAGTCATTGCACCTATTGCCCCAACGATGGTGTGCTCGCTCAAAGGGTGGCTCGACAACAATTTGAGAAATATCATCGCTTAGATTATTGCGAATCTTATCAGTGTACAAAGTGAATTTAGCGTCAGGAAAATATTTCTTGAATGTTGTGTAAGTTGGGTCGACTAGAGTAAGTTCGCCAAAAGAAGCTCCTCCATTATTGATTCGCTCTTCTCCGAATTCGGCTAATATAAACTCTACATTTTCCATGTTTATTTTTCGATTGTATATATTTTATTAAAAAAAGTCAACTTTTTTCACTTTCTGACTTAATTAATTAAAAAGTAATATCTGTTTGCGTGTATTATATAAAGAAGGGGGCGTTATGCAGGGATTCAAATTCACAAACACTAAAGGGGTAGAGTACGAAATAATATTCAGAAAACCCAGAAAAGACGCTTACGGGGATTGCACCTTTGGGCTTTGCGATGACCCCTCTGAAGCTAAAGGCGGATACACTCCCAGAATTTACATCAGCCCTTATCTCACTAAGAAGTCAGAGCTAAACACATCCATCCACGAGATAGCTCACGCTTTCTTTTGGGATAAAAGCGAAACTGACATTACTAGATTCGCTGATGTTGCAAGTAACTTTTTGTATAAAAATGGATGGAGGTTAGAAAAGAGAAAGTTTCCCTCCCCACCTAGAAAGCGCGGAAGACCTCGCAAAAAGAAAGATTAAATTTTCTTTTTATTTATCTTATCAAAAAAGGCTTTATTTACTTCGTAGCGATTAAGTTTCTCTTCGAAATCGTCTAAACTTTTTTGTTCGAACTCTCCTTTGGAAAGGAGGTATCTAAGCTTTGGTTCTAGCTCTTTAGCTCTATCCCTTTCAGCTTGTGAGGCTATATCATTTTCTATTTTTGATTCTAGCTCAGACGCTTCTTTGATTACCGATGTGGTTTCTTTTCTCCACCATTCAAGTGAATCTTGAAGTTGAACAGCTTCTTCGTATAAGGGATGATTTTTAATATCCTTCACCATATCTTAATGATACATAAATTATGTTTGTCAATCAAGGCAAAAGGAATGTTATTCTTCTTCGACAAGCTCCTTTAAAACTTTTAGATGAAAGACCCAGAAGCTTTCTCCTTCAGCTTGTTGAGCTTTATTGTTCTTGAGACACCAAGCCTTATGCCTCTTATCATCTTCCAAGGCTGTCGCCAAAAGGTCGTTAATCAAAGTTAGAGCTTCTTTTTTCTTTTTCATGCTACCATGCTCTGCCAGCATTATTCTTCCACAAAACAAAGCTCATCGCAACACTTTTCGGGTCTTGAGCTTTCATTAGGAGCATCTGGGAGCAACGGTACATTTCGTAAGAAATAAGAGTTTTCTCTTTTTTAGTCTTTGAGTTTTGCCTCATCATCTCGTCGACATAATCTTGAAGGTTAGCTGCCGATACATCCCAAGATACTGTCGGGTCGCCAACATTTTCTTCGAAAACGTCTCGCAAGTCTTGAACGAGTGGTTTCATTTCTTATTTATATATACACTATTAAAAACTTTTTTTTTACAAAATTGTGTAATTATATTTAGAATTAAATGGACATATACTACGAACATTATTTTGGGAGTATGACGCAACATGATATGATTGTCTGTTGGGCTCTCGCCAAGAATGTTTTACCTCAAGAGGAGAAGTTTGCCTTAGAAAACGGCTGGCGAGAAGTTTATGAGACAGAGCAAGGCGTATGGATTCAAGCGAGAAGCGTAAGATTGAAGACCTCTTCGTTTAGAACTAATAAAAAAATTAGAAGAATGCTCAATCCAGCTACTGGTATTGAAAGTAATTTCAAGCCCGCTTCTCAGTGTAATTTAGAGGAGCTTAATCGAGTATATCACAAATATGCAAAATACAAAAATTTTCCAATAGAAAAAAACTACATAGAAGATTGTCTTGTGGATATAGACTCAAAAATAATAGGAGAGTATAGAGAAGATGGACTGCTTAGAGCTTACGTAATATGTAGAATGCATGATGAATCAGCAAAGGCTATGACATCGCTGCAGTTTTGTTGGGACTACGATAAACCCGAGATGTTTTTGGGCAAATTCAGCATGGTCAAAGAGCTACAATTCGCAATAGAAAATAAGCTAGACTGGGTTTACATAGGGGATGGGTATCAAAAAATTTGCGAGTACAAATGTAGTTTTCCGGGGTTTCAATTTTGGACGGGACGAAAGTGGGTAAGTGATATAAACTTATACAAAGAACTTATAGAAAATGACGACAAAGTAAAAACCATAAACGATTTAGATAAATTGGCAAAACAGTATTATAAACGAAAACTTTTAGACTAATAAAATGCATCCTGACTTTAACATAGATTTTAGCGAGCAAATTAAATCTAAAGAATTAGATTTATTAACTTACAAAGGGCCAAACTCATACCCCGGAGAAGAAAACAAAAAATTTAAATATCTAAATATAGACCTAAAACCTCTATTGAACTTTCCGCCTCCTTTAAACTCTAGCGAAAGAACAAAATTAGAGCTGCTAGAGGTTAAGAAAACAACAGAGTTAGAACATCCAGAAAGTTTTACTTCAAAGCTTAAAGACATGGATGATGACCCAACTAAATTTGTATACCAATACTACGAAAAATTATCTGGGAAAAAGTTGCCCAGAGTATTTATTGAGATACTTAATGGTGGCGATGTGGAAACTTTAGCCATGAAATTAAAGGTTCACTACAAGAGACCTAGGCCATACGAGCTGGCTCTACATCACGATGTTTACTTTAAATATAATAAAAAAATACAAAAAAAGGGTACTGCTGGAACTCCGTCTTATCCAAGTGGGCATACGATGGCCGCTTATTTTGCTGCCTATGTAGCTTCTTACGCTAAGCCGGAACTAAGGAATAAGCTTATGAAAAGGGCTGAAATGGTCGCTCGTTCTAGAATTTACGAAGGAGTACACTTTCCTAGCGATAATCAGTTCTCTATTTTTTTGGTAGAAAATGTACTCATGCCAGCGTTTTTAAAGAAAGTTTAAGTGTAATATATTATGGATGAATTTAATTATTTCATCAAGGATAACGTCTGACCCACCATCTGAGGGTCTGTATTTTCGTTACCTTACTATGGTAGCAAAGGAAGACTTAAAATTTTGTGTCGTCGTTGAATCAGAAAAAGAATCTATAGACCGTCACTATAAATTTTTAAAAGAAAAAGGGTGGTATGACTACGTAGAGGATTTTGTAGTTCCAGAGTGGCGAATTGAAGGAGTTAGAATAGACCCTGAATTAAATTACCCTTTAACTATAAGGGCTCCATACATAAAATACGAAAATACTTTATCTTTACTTGGGCAAATAAAGTCTATGAGAAAAAATTTAGTTTACTAATAATAAACTATTTCACACTGAACATCATCTTCCTCTATAAAACCCTCGTCCCACAAATACTTAATTATAAGTTCGGCTCCTATTTCATCTAACTTTCTGAGCGGGTCGAATATCTTAATTTTTGTTTTATAGATTTTGACTGAGTAATTATTTACTTTTAGTGATACCACTTATAAGTAATTACACCAAAAATAAGAAAAATAATTATTTAGCTTTTTTCTTTCCTTTGTATTGGGAATAGCAAACTGCAGCTCTTTGACGTTGCTCTGGAAATTCTTTGAGCATTGCGGGGTCGCTCATGCAGCGAGAAACAAAGTTCTGTTGTTTTTCTTTACCCTTTTTTGTAGGCAACGGCATTTTAATGTTTCTCCATCGTCTTCAAAAGTTGTGGTTTGGT
>MDSZ01222156.1_pt1 | contig 19454 bp, 19 predicted proteins | sample 811201 | NCBI WGS metagenome assembly MDSZ01 (sample SAMN05326647, study PRJNA326480) | marine metagenome | isolation source: seawater | place: Indian Ocean: North | collected 2010 | reverse complement strand
ATATTTGATAAAGTACTTTTTCCTGATCCATTTGGACCCATAATTGCATGAACTTCACCCTCTTTAATCTCTAAATTAAACTCATTTAGAATTGATTTTTTTTCAATATCGGCTTTTAAATTATTAATTTTTAGCATTTAACCCACACTTCCTTCCAAACTAATACCAACTAGTTTTTGGGCTTCTACAGCAAATTCCATTGGAAGTTGTTGAAGAACTTCTTTACAAAATCCGTTTACTATTAGACCTACAGCCTCCTCAGAATTTAAACCTCTTTGCTGACAATAGTAAAGTTGTTCCTCGCTAATCTTTGAAGTAGTTGCCTCATGAGCTATTGTTGAATCTGAATTTTTATTTTTAATATAAGGAACAGTATGCGCTCCACATTTATTGCCCATCAGCAAAGAATCACATTGAGTATAATTATTAGAATTTTTTGCATTCTTGAAGATGTCAACTAGACCTCTGTAAGTCATATCAGATTGACCAGCGCTTATACCTTTTGAAATAATTTTACTTTTTGTATTTTTTCCTATGTGAATCATTTTCGTTCCAGTATCAGCTTTTTGGTAGTTATTAGTTATTGCAATTGAATAAAATTCGCCTACTGAATTATCTCCTTGAAGTATACAACTTGGATATTTCCACGTTATTGCAGAACCTGTTTCAACTTGTGTCCAAGAAATTTTAGAATTAACCCCTTTGCACAAACCTCGTTTAGTTACAAAATTATAAATTCCACCTTTGCCATCTTTATCACCTGGATACCAATTTTGGACTGTTGAGTATTTTATTTCAGCATCGTCTAAAGCTATTAATTCAACATTTGCAGCATGTAATTGATTTTCATCTCGCATTGGAGCTGTACACCCCTCTAAGTAACTTACATAACTTCCTTTATCAGCTATAATTAATGTTCTCTCGAATTGGCCAGTATCTGATGCATTTATTCTAAAATAAGTAGATAGCTCCATTGGACATTTAGTATGTGGTGGAATGTAAACAAATGAACCATCTGTAAAAACTGCTGAATTTAAAGTTGCAAAATAATGATCAGTAATTGGAATTACAGTGCCAAGATATTTTTTTACTAATTCAGGATGCTTTTGTACAGCTTCTGAAATAGAACAGAAAATTATACCTTTTTCAGTAAGTTTATCTTTAAATGTTGTTGCTACCGATACCGAGTCAAAAACTGCATCTACTGCAATACCGTTTAGTCTTTTTTGTTCTTGTAATGGTATTCCTAGTTTTTTGTAAGTTTCAAGAAGTTTGGGATCTAGATCATCAAGGCTTTTTGGTTTTTCTTTAAAACTTTTTGGAGCTGAATAATAATATAAATCCTGATAATTTATTTTTGGATATTTTGGTTTTTGCCAATTAGGCTCTTTGAGATTTTTCAATCTTTGGAAAGCTTTAAGTCTCCAATCAAGTAACCATTGGGGTTCTTTTTTGATTTTTGAAATAAATTTTATAACGTCTACATTTAAACCTTTTGGTGCTTTATAATTTTCTATATCGGTTGAAAATCCATATTTATAATCTTTTAATTTTTCTAATTCCTTTTCTCTCATAGATTAATTTCGTATTAAGTCTTCTAGTTTTTTATTCTCAAAAAAAGCATTGATATGCAAGTCAAGCTCATCCCATAAATTATGAGTTATGCATTTTGTTGATCTTCCGTTACACCCTTTTTTTGAATGCTTATCGCATCCTAAGGTTTTAACATTTTCTTCTAATGCATAAAAAATTTCGGATAATCTAATATTGCTAGAATTTTTTGATAATACATATCCGCCATTGGATCCGCGTATACTTTTAACTATATTGTGTTTTTTTAGTTTCAAAAAAATTTGTTCAAGATACTGCAAGGATATACTTTGTCTAAGCGAGATGTCTCTCAAACTAATAGGTTTGTTTAATTTAAAACTGGCCATATCTGCAAGAGCCATAACTGCATATCTAGATTTTGTATTTAACCGCATATTTATTTGTTTTTTTGACCTTTTATATATATACCTGACTAAAATAGTCAAGTATATGATGAATATTTGTGCTTGCATTTTGTCGCTCGATTTTGGTAGAAAAATATAATTTTTTTTTGAGATTAATTATCAATAACAATGGATAACAAAGTAGTTGAAATTTTTATACCTGGACCTGCGGGAAGGCTTGAAGCTAAATATTATAAAAGTAAAAAAAAAACATCTCCAATCTCTTTAATATTGCACCCTCATCCTCAATATGGCGGGACAATGAATAATAAGGTCGTTGTAGAAACATTTAACTCATTTGTAGAAAATGAGTTTTCAGTTTGTAGAGTTAATTTCAGAGGAGTTGGTAAGAGTGATGGAGAGTTTGACAATGGTCAAGGTGAGCTTGCAGATGCAGCGGCTGCTTTAGACTGGATTGAGAGAGAAAATTTTGATAATTCACAATGTTGGATTTCGGGATTTTCATTCGGCTCTTTAATAGCTATGCAACTTTTAATGCGCAGACCTGAAATTAACAGATTTGTAATAATTTCACCTCAGCCCAATGTATATGATTTTAGTTTTCTAAGTCCATGCCCAACCTCTGGTGCAATAATTTTTGGGAAAAAAGATGAGTTAGTTCCATCTAATTCTATAGATGAGCTTAAAAATAGACTTTCAAGTCAAAAAGGAATTAATGTTAAATTTGACCAAATTTCAGAAGCAAATCATTTTTTTTCTAAATCTGAAGAAGGTTTAAAAAAGGCTTTAAATAAATATATTTCTAAAGAGTCTGCTCTATTTTAATTTAATTACTTCGCCTCCTGTAATAGGTTTATCTACATTTGTAGTATTAGGGAAAGATATATTTTTTTTGTTTAAACATCTAATACTTAAATACCCAAATGCTTGTGATTCTATAAAATCACCATCAATATTAAAGAAATCAATATCATAAATTTTTTTACTCAATAATTTCATAAGATTAAAAGTTAAAGTTTTGTTTTTCCTGCCACCTCCGCAAAGGATTATATCAAAATCTTCTTTTAAATCTTTTTTAATATTTCTGGATATTATTTTAGCTGTAAAATAATTTAAATTAGCTACAGCATCTTGAATTGATAAACCTTTAACAAAATTTATATCAAAATCTTTTATATCATAAGAGTTTTTACTTGAATTGTATATTTCATGATCTAATAAATTATTTATTAATTCATTATCGATTTTACCAGAAGCAGCGATAGTACCATTTTCGTCAAAGTCTATTTTTTTTGTTTTTTTCAAATACATGTCCATTAAACAATTTCCTGGCCCAACATCTTTAGCACAAAAAAAGTTTTCTTTTGAAAAAGTATAGTTCGCAATTCCACCAATATTCAAAAATACTATTGGTTTTTTTAAACCTAGTTTTTGTTTAAGATTATGATGATATATTGGCGTTAGAGGGGCCCCCTCACCGCCATTTCTCAAATCGTTTTTTCTAAATTGATATACAACATCTTTTTTTAACAACTGTGATAACAGGTGTCCATCTCCCATTTGAATTGAATAATTTTCATTTGGTTTATGTAAGATTGTCTGTCCATGAAAACCCACTACCCTGCAATTAAAATTAAACTTTTTTATTAGTTGATTGGCAATTTCAGCATGCTTGATTGTTATATTTCTTTCCAAGTTCTTGTATTCGTCTATATTTTTATTAATATCAGTATGAGATTTAATTTTTTGACAAAATTTATTTAATGAATTTTTCAATTCTGAGTCGTATTTTAAGTATAAATTACCTATTATTTCTATATGTTTATCTCCATCCGAACTTATAATTGATGCATCAACCCCATCCATTGAGGTGCCGCTCATCAATCCTAGTGCATTTATAATTTTATCCATATTGATTATTGATTAAATATAAATAAGTATAAACTAGTTTATCTATATGAATAAATTTTTACAAGAATTCCATAATAGAGAATATTTTTATCAATGCACTGATGAAAAAGGGTTAATCAAACTTCTTAATAATCATAATATCAAAGCATATATTGGTTTTGATTGTACAGCAGAAAGTTTGCATGTGGGTAGCTTGCTACAAATCATGTGCCTACGTTTGTTACAAAAATATGGACATCAGCCAATAGTTTTGCTTGGAGGTGGCACAACCAGAATAGGTGATCCTTCAGGAAAAGATAAAACCAGAAAAATGTTAGATGAAAATACAATAGAAAAAAATATTAAAAATATTAAAAAAATCTTAAAAATATTTTTAAATTCAGACAATAAACAAACAGTTCCAATATTCGTTAACAACTATGATTGGCTTAAAAATTTAAATTATATATCTTTTTTACGTAATATTGGAAAGCATTTTACGATTAATAAAATGTTAAGTTTTGATAGTGTAAAAATTAGATTAGATAGAGAACAGTCCTTAAGTTACATGGAATTTAATTATATGATACTACAAGCTTATGACTTTTTAGAATTGAATAAAAAATATAACTGTTTGTTACAAATTGGTGGATCTGATCAATGGGGCAATATTGTGAATGGTGTTGATCTTATTAAAAGACATTCCTCTAAAGATGTTTTTGGTTTAACAACACCTCTTATTACGTTGGCTTCGGGCGCTAAAATGGGAAAAACTGAAAGTGGTGCAGTATGGTTAGATAAAAAATTATTAACTCCATATGAATACTGGCAGTTTTGGAGGAATGTTGATGATCGAGACTTAATCAAGTTTTTAAAAATCTTTACAGATATTTCTGTTGAAGAAATAGAAGATAGAAAAAATGAAAATATTAATGATTTAAAAATATTATTAGCAAATGAAACGACGTCCTTATTGCATGGTAAAGAGGAAGCAAAAAAATGTTACAATCAAGCAAAAAAAATTTTTTCAAATAATCCCTCAGACGATGGATTGCCATTATTAAAGATTAAAAAAAATGATTTAAAAGATAAAAGTTTATCTGATTTGATTATATATGCAAAATTGGAAAATTCAAAAAGTGAAATTAAAAGAATCATAAAAAATAATGGAATAAGAATTAATAATCTAAAAGTAGAAGAGGATTTGCCTATCTCAAAAATTAATTTTAATAATAAAAATTTTTTTAAATTGTCGATTGGAAAAAAGAAACATTATAAAATAGTAATTGATTAGTTTTTTTTAATTTTATCCAAAGTTCTTGTTATAAATCTTGGGGTTAAAGTCTTAATAGGATTAACTTTTGTATCTAAATCATTTGGAGGACCTTTGATTTTAAAACTTACACCAAATACTCCTTCTCCAACTTTTTCTCCAACTAAAATATTTCCTAATAAAGGTATCTTAGCTATAGTTTTATTGATTGTTGTAGCTGGAACCAATGTTCCTCTTAAACTGATTAATTTATTTTTTTCAACATAACCCTCCATTAATATTGAAATCGCAGGACCTAACGCATAAATCTCATTAATCTTAATTAAATTTTTTGAATTTTCGAAAAACATATCAAACTCATTAAATCTAATACCTTGACCTGTAGCTAAATCAGCAATTCCTTGAAGAGAGGCTAAAGATAAAAGTTTTGTTAACGCCGGCATATCATGAAGTTTAAAGTCGTATATTCTTAATTCTGATTTCGACAGATTTTTACTTACTTCAGTTGAGGTATAATCAAATTTTCCATCTTCAAATTCTTTTATAAAATCAAATTTTTTCACAAATGGTTTTGCTAAATCAGAAAATATTGTTGTAACTTTTTTTCCGTCTATTTCGTCCTTAGTAAAGATAAAATTATTACTTGAATCGAAAAAAGCAGTTAATTTTGCTTTATCAACTTTGTTATTTTTTATTATTATTTGTCCATTAAAATCATTTAGATTATGTTCATTGTCAACTTTTGCAGATTTAATATCTATGTTTATTGTGGAATTTAAATTTTCAAATATATCAAAAAAATTTTTTTTATTAGTGCCTTTTAGACTATTTTCAATATTTACACCAACGTCTAAATTTTTAGATACTAATTTTATAATATTATTTTTTTTTTGTATCTTTATATCATTGATAAAATTATTTTTAGTTAAATATTTTGCCTGAATTAATTGAAAATCATTAACTTTAAAATTTTTTCCAATTTTAATATTTTTAAAGTTAAATTTATTGTTCTTTCCAGAAACCTTAAAGTTTTCAATTATATACATTTTTTTATTTTTTTTAATTTTGGTTTCTAGGAAAAACTCTTCACTAGATTTTTTATTAAAATTTATTTCATCTACAATTATTTCATATTCTGATAAGTCAATATCAAATTGAAATTTTTCTATTGAATTTATTTTTGTATATTTGATAATTAATTTTTTTGGTTTATTTTTCTTATCTAAAATATATTCAGAATTTATATTTATACTTATATTTTTTTTCTTATTTATTTTAAAATCTAATATACCGTTATCTATGATAATTTTATTATCTAATTCTTTAATATAATTGTTTAAATTATTTTTACCTAAATTTATATTTAAATCTTTAATATCAATTTTGCTCTCTAAATTGTAGTCTTGTAATTTAAATTTATTATTTAATTTAATACTAAAATTTGATTTTGAATTAAATAATATTTTTTTGTCAATAAATTTTTTTAAGTCATAGTTAGAAAACTTTGATATTAAATTTAAATCTATTTTGCTTTTAATATCTCCATTAATATCAATTACATCATTTCTAATTTTAGTTGTTATATTTTCACTTGTGAAGTTGACATCTTTGTATTTTAATTTTAAATCAGTTAAATTTAAGTTTTTATTTTTATATTTAAAGTTAAAATCTATATTTTCAAATTTTTCTTTTCCAAAGAGATTTATATTTGCGTCAATTATTTTTCCACTTAACTCTATTTGATTTGTATTATTCTCCTCATATTCAACAATAACATTATATATAATATTGCCATCTTGAATAATATTTTCTAAATAAATTGCTGGGATATTTATTTTATATGCTTTTATAAATTTTAAAAGAGTTCGAACTTTATTTTCTTTTGAATTAATTACTATTTTTTTTATTACATCTTCTTGTTTAAAAATTGCATCTAAACCTATAAATATATTTACATTTGATAATTCTTGCTTTTCGTTGAAAATTAACAAATCTATGTCACTACTATTTAAAAAAAAACTTCTTTCTCTGATATTTAGCTTTATATAAATGTCATCGAGCTTCAAATTTATTCTATTATCTTTTTTTAAAATTTGGGATTTAATAATTTCGTTAAATTTATTTGTTTTGATACCAAAAATGCTTAAGTAAGAAATAAATAAAATTATAATTACTAACAAAATTGATGTAATTTTTAACAAATTTTTAAACATATAGTTTATACAAACTACTTTCTAAAAAATTATCTAAATCACCATCTAAAATTTTGCCAGGGTCTGAGCTTTCTTCTCCTGTTCTATTGTCTTTTACTAATCTATAAGGATGCAAAACATACGATCTTATTTGATGTCCCCATCCAATATCTGATTTAGATTTTTCTCTATTAAGTTCTTCTTTTTCTTTTTTTTCTAACTCAAACTCATATAACCTTGCTTTAAGCATAATCATGCATGTTTCTTTATTTTTATGTTGAGACCTTTCATTTTGACATTGAACAACAATATTTGTAGGCAAATGTGTTATTCTTACTGCACTATCGGTTGTATTTACATGCTGTCCACCAGCTCCACTAGATCTATAAGTATCTATCCTTAGATCTTTTTCTAAAATTTCTACATTTATATTTTCATCTAATACTGGGTAAACCCATACACTTGCGAAACTAGTGTGTCTTCTCGCTCCTGAGTCAAATGGAGAAATTCTAACAAGTCGATGGATTCCAGATTCGTTTTTTAAATACCCATATAAATATTCACCACTAATTTTAATTATTGATGATTTTATTCCCGCTTCATCTCCTTTATGTTCACTAATTAATTGAAATTTAAAACCTTTATTTGATGCCCATTTAATATACATTCTTCTGAGCATTTCTGCCCAATCTTGACTTTCAGTGCCGCCAGCGCCTGCATGAATTTCCAAAAAACAATCCAAGGTATCATTTTCGTTTGAGAGAAAACATTTAATCTCATTTTTTTTTACTTCTTTTTTTAACTCTTTAATTTTTACAATTACTTCATTTATAATTTGTTGATTTTTATCCTCGGCAGCTAATTCAAACAAATCTGTCAATTCATCAAGATACTTTAAATGTGAGTTATAATTTTTGGTTAAGTTTTCAAAAGATTTTTTTTCTTTTAAAACTCTTTCTGCTTCATTTTTGTTTTTCCAAAAATTTGGATTTTCTATTTTCTTATTTAACTCTTCTATTTTTTCAAATAAGTTCTTCTTATCAAAGAAACTCCTTAACTCTTAAATTGATCTTCTCAATTTTTAATTTTTCTGACTGAAATTCACTTTCCATTAATAAAATTTATAAATATTTTCTTTAGAAATATACTCTACATTACCATATTGAATTTTATTATTAATTAAATCTTTTTCTTTAAAAGCCTCAATAATAATTGACTCATCGCTATAAGATGCTCTTTCACCTGTATCCGAGTTAACAACTAGCATTTTGATTCCTAGTGGAACTTTAAAAGGTCTAGCATTTTCTTTTTTCACTGCATTTTTAACAAAATTCTTAAATATTGGCATAGCAGTCCTCGCTCCAGTTTCAAATCTACCTAAAGATGACGGTTCATCATATCCGACATAAACACCAATTACATAATTTGATGAAAATCCAATAAACCAAGTGTCTGTATTTTTATTTGTTGTTCCTGTTTTTCCTCCCAAGTCTAAATTTAAATCTTTTAGTCCTTTTGCAGTACCTCTTTTCACAGTTCCTTCTAATATAGATGTCATTTGATATGCGGTTTCCTTACTAATGACTTGTTTAAAATTATTTTTTATTTTTGGAACTTTATCACTCAAATAAGAAATTTCGTCACAACCATTGCATTCTCTATTTTCAGAATTGAATATTGTATTTCCCTCACTGTCTTGTATTCTATCAATGAATTTTGCGGTAATTAACTTTCCACCATTAACAAAACTAGAATATGCTGTAGTTAATTTCAATAAAGTTGTTTCACTTGACCCTAATGACAATGATAATAATTTTTCAGGATTTTCGTATATATTTAATTGTTGTGCAAAATCTGCAATTTTTTTAATTCCTAAATTTTGAGCTATTCTTACTGTCATTAAGTTTCTTGATTTCTCAACTCCAGTTCTAAGTGTGGACGGACCATAAAATTTTTTTCCATAATTTTCTGGTTTCCATAGTTTTAAATCTTCTCCTTGATCAAATACTATCGGTGCATCTAAAATTAATGTTGCAGGAGTATATCCATTCTCTAAGGCTAGAGCATATACAAAAGGTTTGAATGCTGAGCCGGGCTGCCTAAAGGCTTGGGTAGCTCTGTTAAATTCACTATTTTTAAAACTAAATCCTCCATTTAAAGCCAGTATTCTTCCCGTGTAAGGGTCTAGAACTACAATTGCACCGTTTACTTTTGGAAGTTGTCTTAAGTTATATTTATTATCTTTAATATTTTCTGCATAAATTATGTCTCCAATTTCAAATAAATCCTCAAAACTTTTCTTTGTCCAGTCAATTGATGAAAAATCAATGATACCATCTTTTCCGTCAATTGTTTCAATCTCAACATTAAATCTATTTACTTTTTTTATGATAGATAGCTGCCATTTAATTGAATCTTCTAATTTAAATTTTTCTAAATTTTTAGTCCAGTTTAAGTTATATTTTTTATTTAATAGAGGCCCTCTCCATCCCTTTTTTTTATCAAAATCAATAAGCCCATATCTAAGCGCTTTAGTAGCATGATGTTGTAATTCTAAATTCAATGGCGTATTTATTGTAAAACCTTGTTTGTAAACTTTATCAAATCCATATTTATCAATTATTTGTTTTCTAATATCTTCAACATAGTATCTAGAGTTTTCAAGATAAACTGATTTTCTTTTTTTTAATGTAATTTCTTTGTTTAAATTTTTTTTTAACTCTTCTTCATTTAGATATTCGTTTTCATATAAATTTTTTAAAACTAAATTTCTTCTAAACTTTGCCAATTCATTATTTTTGTAAGGATTATATCTGCTTGGAGCTTTGGGTAGTGCGGCTAATAAAGCAGCCTCGGAATAGCTTAATTCACTTATTGGTTTATCGAAATATTGTAAACTTGCTGAAGCTATACCGTAGGCTCCCTCACCAAGATATATTTGATTTAGATATAGCTCTAATATTCTCTGCTTTGAAAGGGCTCTTTCGATTCTAAACGCCAAAATTGCCTCTTTAAGTTTTCTATCTAATGATACCTCATTTGATAATAGAAAGTTTTTTGCAACCTGTTGTGTTATAGTAGACGCTCCTTCAAGTCTTTTTGAAGTTAATAAATTTGATATATTATTTATTACAGCTCTTAATACACCTTTTGCATCAACCCCAGGGTGTTTAAAAAAGTTTTTATCTTCTGCAGATAAAAATGAATTTATAACTAATTTTGGAATTGAATTATATGGAACAAATATCCTTTTTTCAGAGGAAAATTCGCTTAATAATTGTCCGTTGCTCGAATAAAGTTTGCTGGAAATTGGCGGTTTATAATTTTTTAAAAATTTATAATCTGGTAAATCATTTGAATAATACCACAAAATACTCACTATTAACAACAAACTGACTGTTGATAGAAATAAACCCAAAATCAAGATTTTTTTTAATTGTTTAATCATTTTTATTTTATTTAATCTATGAATTTGTTAATGTTAAGGCACGCAAAACTATAACAAAATTTAAATGAATAAAAAAAATAAAAATTTATGCCAAAAAATGTATTTATTGATGCATCGCATCCTAATCAAACAAGAGTTGTTCTTAAATCAGATAATGATATCGAAGATTACGAGTACGAAGGTAAAAGAAATAATTTAATTAAGAACAACATCTATTTAGGAAAAGTTAGTAGAATCGAGCCATCACTTCAAGCCGCTTTTGTTGATTTTGGAAAAGAAAGACATGGTTTTTTATCTTTTAACGATATTCAGAGTGATTATTATCAAATACCTCAAAGCGATATAAATGAAATTAAAAAAGAAGAGGAAGAAACAAGAATCGAATTACAAAAACAAAGTGAAATCGAGGAGAAAGATTTAGAAGAAAAAGATTTAGAGGAAAAAATTCTTGAACCTGAAAATAAAATTGAAAATAATTTTGAGGAAAATCAAAATAACCTTAAAAATCCTGAATTAATCGAGTCCAATAAATTAATTCGAAAAAAAAGGTATAAAATTCAAGAAGTTATCAAACCTAATCAAGTAATCTTAGTACAAGTTCTTAAAGATGAAAGAGGTTTAAAAGGAGCTGCACTTACAACTTTTATTTCTATAGCTGGAAAATATACAGTGTTAATGCCTAATACTCCGAAAGGTGGTGGAATATCTAGAAAAATATTTAATCCTATAGATAGAAAAAAAATAAGACAAATTTTAAATCTTATCGAAATACCAAAAGAAATGGGATTAATCGTTAGAACTGCTGGATCAAATAAAACTAAGAACGATATTGAAAATGATCTTAAAAATTCTATTTCCTCTTGGAATCAAATAAAAAATAAAGCCATGGAATCGATCGCACCTTCATTAATTTTCCAAGAGAGCGACATTATCAAAAGAAGTATAAGAGATATGGTTGATGACGATGTTCAAAATATTTTTGTTGAAGGTGTTGAAGGATATCAAAAAGCTAAAATGTATATTAAGCAATTAATGCCAAAACAGTTAAAAAAAGTAAAAAAATATAGAGACAAGATCCCGCTTTTTTTTAAAAATAATATTGAGACCAAGCTTTATGAAATTTATAAAACTGAAGTAAAGTTAAAATCTGGTGGCTACTTAGTTATAAATCCAACTGAAGCTCTTGTTTCAATAGACGTAAACTCTGGTAAATCCATCAAACAAAAGAATGTTGAAAGTACTGCTCTAGACACAAATTTGGAAGCTGCAGAAGAAATTGCAAGACAAATTAAAATAAGAGATTTGTCTGGTTTAATAATAATTGATTTCATAGATATGCATAATTATTCAAACCGAAGACAAGTTGAGAGAAGATTAAAAGAAAAGTGCAGAAAAGATAGGGCTAGAATACAAATCGGTAGAATTACACATTTTGGCCTTCTGGAAATGTCAAGACAGAGATTAAGAGAAAGTAATGTTAAGTGGACTATAAGTTTAACCAGTGAGTCTCTTGCATTAAAAGTTTTAAAACTCTCTGAGATTAAATGTTTAGAAAATAAATCAAAAGAAATTGTTATTCATTTAAATAAAAAAATAATCGATTTTTTGTCAAAAAATAGTGAAGAAGATATAATTTTTTTTCAAAAAAAGAATAAAGTTAAAATTACATTTTTAGAAAATTTAGACTTTGGCATGAATGAATATAAATTAGAATTTAAAGCTAAAAATAATAAATTAATTGAAACAATACAGTCAGAGAATATTTTTAAAAATGAAACTAATATAATTAAATTTGAAGAAAAAAAGAAAGATTTTAAAAAAACTTTTACAAAAAAAAATAAAAAAAAATATTTTAAAAAATATAAAAAAAAATCTAAATAATTCCTTTACTAGGTGACGAAGGATTTCCAAAAAAATTTATTTTCATTCTGCCTGATAAATAAGACTTTCTTCCAGAAATAACTGCATACTTCATTGCTTTTGCCATTTCTATTGGATCCTTAGATTTAGCAATAGCTGTATTGACTAAAACTCCATCACATCCTAGCTCCATAGCAATTGTAGCATCTGATGCCTGACCAATTCCTGCATCTATCAAAATAGGTATTTTAATTTTTTGTTTAATTATTTTGATATTTATTTTGTTTTGAATTCCTAAACCAGAACCGATTGGCGCTGCTAACGGCATAATGGCTACCGCACCTACATTTTCTAATCTTTTTGCCATCAAAGGATCATCATTACAATAAACCATAACTTTAAAGCCCTCTTTTGTTAAAATCTCTGTAGATTTTAGAGTTTCGATCATGTCTGGAAGTAAAGTTTTTTTATCTCCTAAAATTTCTAATTTAACAAGTTTCCAACCACCAATTTCTCTTGCCAATCTTAGCGTCCTCAAAGCATCACTTGAATTAAAACATCCTGCCGTATTTGGTAAATACGTTATTTTTTTTGGATTTAAATAATCCATTAACAATGGTTTTTTCTTGTCTAAAATATTTACTCTTCTTACAGCAACTGTGACTATTTCTGCCCCCGAGGCCTTAACGGCATCTGAACATTCTTTAAAACTTCTATATTTTCCAGTGCCTACTATTAATCTTGAATTGAATTTTCTATCTGCAATTTTGAAAATGTCTTTTTTACTCATTATCCTCCACCTATAAAATGCACTACTTCTATTTTATCATTGTGTTTAAGAAAAATTTTTTTAATTTTTTTTTTTTCTACAATCAAGTTATTTTTTTCTATTGCAATCTTATTTAATGGAAATTTAAATCTTTTTATCAACAAATCTAGATTTATACCTTTTTCAATGCTTATAAGTTTGCCATTTAACTTAATTTTTATTTTATTTTTTTTAACCATGTATTATAAATAATTTGTGCAAAATAATATCATAATAATCAACGGACCAAATATAAATCTTCTTGGTGATAGAGATAAGTCGATTTATGGAAAAGAGAGTTATGAAAGTTTGTTAAAAAAATGCAAATCAGAGGGAGATAAAAACAATATTAAAATTGATTTTTATCAATCTAACATAGAGGGAGAGCTAGTTTCAAAAATTCAAGAGTCTATAAAAAATTATGATGGTATGATTATTAATGCAGCTGCTTTTACTCACACTTCTGTAGCTATAAGAGATGCATTAAGTTTATTTAAAAAGCCTTGTATTGAATTACATATCTCCAATATATATAAAAGAGAAGAATTTAGACATAAATCTCTAATTAGTGACGTAGTAACAGGAGTTGTGTGCGGATTAGGAACATATGGCTATATTTTAGCCATAAATTCAATTTATGAACTTATCAAAAATGGAAATAAATAAAAAAATTATTAAAGAATTAAAAGATTGTTTGGATGAGTTTAATCTAAATGAAATTGAGTATTCCTATAAAGATACTAAGATTAAAGTATCTAAAAAGAACAATGCTGAGATTATATCAAATATCACACCCTCACTGTCAGAAAAAAAAATTCAAAAAGATACAAAACAAGAAACTTCAGGAAATAAAATTACTTCTCCAATTATTGGAACTGCATACTTGGCACCAGAACCAGGTGGTAAGAAATTTGTCGAAGTAGGAGGAAAAATTAAAAAAGGTGACACAATTATGATTGTAGAAGCAATGAAAACTATGAATCATGTACCTAGTACCTTTGATGGTACAATAAAAGAAATTTGTGTTTCCGATGGGCAACCAGTAGAGTTTGGTCAAACTTTAATAATCATAGAATAAATGTTTAAAAAAATATTGATAGCTAACAGAGGTGAGATAGCTGTAAGAATTATAAGAGCTTGCAAAGAATGGGGTATATCTACTGTTGCTATTCACTCTGACGTTGATAGAGAAAGTATGCATGTTAAATTAGCTGATGAAAGCATATGTATTGGATCGCATCAACCAGCAAATAGTTATCTTAATATTCCCGCAATTTTATCTGCAATTGAATTGACTAATGCAGAAGCAGTGCATCCAGGATATGGTTTTTTATCTGAAAATTATAATTTTGCAAAAATACTTGAAGAAAATAATATTAAATTTATTGGTCCTAGCTCAAAACATATTCAGATGATGGGTGATAAAATACAAGCCAAAAAAATTGCTAAAGAATATGGGCTACCCGTAATCGAAGGTTCAGAGGGTGGTGTTAATAATATCAAAGAGGCAAAGGAAATTTTGAAATTTACTGGACTTCCAGTTTTAATCAAAGCAGCTGGAGGTGGCGGTGGAAAAGGAATGAAAATAGTAAAGAATGAAAATGAATTTGAAAATCTTTTTCTAACAGCAAAATCGGAAGCTAAGAAATATTTTGGAAACGATGAAGTTTATATTGAAAAATTTTTTGAAAACCCACGACACATTGAAGTTCAAATTTTAGCAGGAAAAAATAGAGTGGTCCATCTGCACGAAAGAGATTGCTCTGTACAAAGAAGACACCAAAAACTTATCGAGGAAACCCCAAGTCCAATATTGAATGATACTATTAGAAATGAACTTTTTAAAAAAACTGTAAATATGGTTCAAAAAATTGGATATGAGGGTGCAGGAACTGTAGAATTCATTTATGAGAATGGAAAATTTTATTTTTTAGAAATGAATACAAGGGTTCAAGTTGAGCATCCTGTAACTGAGGTTGTAACAGGTATAGATATAATCAAGGAACAAATATTTATTGCTTTTAGCGGGGAAACTGCGCTCAATCAACAAGATATCAATCCAAGGGGACATGCAATTGAATGTAGAATAAATGCCGAAGACCCTTCTAAGAATTTTCAACCTTCTCCAGGAACAATAGGCATGTGCCACCAACCATCAGGTTTTAGAACGAGAGTTGATGGAGCTATTTATCAAGGATATAAAGTTACACCATATTATGACAGTATGGTCTGTAAATTAATTTGCCATGGTCGCAATAGAACAGAAGCTATTCAAAGAATGAATAGATCTTTGGATGAATTTGTAATTGAAGGTATCACTACAACAATTGAACTACATAAAAAACTGATTAATCACAAAAAATTTATAAATTCAGATTTTAATGTAACTTGGCTTGATAAAGAGAAAATCATATAATTTTACAAGAACTTAACCACAAATCATAAACAGGGTGATCAAAAGGATTTAAGGTCGGACTAGATGAAAAAGTCCAGCCGTTAAATATAAATACTTTTTCATTGTCTGATACATTTAAATCCTTAACTTGAATATATGCCGTTATTTCAGGGTCATCATCAAATTTTGAATTTTCGCATTTTAAAACTTTTATAGATAAATTTTGATACATTTTTTCCTCTCCAATATTAAATTTTAATATAGTATTTTTAGAACTAACTTTGTCTAAAATATTTATTTCTACAAAAGAATTTTGTTTTTTTTTATTTTCGTTCGCATGAGAAAAGTTAATTAAAAAAATTATTAAAAATATAAATTTAAATATTCCAGCTGTTATATTTTTTTTTATTAGCATCCTGTTTTGTTTGGGGATTGTAGGCTTTGTCAGTGCCAGTTTGGTTTGGTGAATGATTTTTTTGCCATTCGTATTTTTTTAAATCATGGTTATCTTCTATTTTATTTTTTATTGAGTGTATCCAGGAATACCATTCAACTGGAATTTTTGTTGCTTCAATTTCTCCATTATAAATTATCCATCTTTTTTTTTCTTTTTTTGTTTTCATAATATTTATTTCCAAATTCATCTTGTCCTACATATTTTCCGAAAAAAATAGTTTGCAATCTTGTTCCAAACGTTTGTCGATTCCACCAGGTCAGAATTTCTCTTATGAATGTCAACATATTAATTTTCAATTTCTAATTGTAAAAAAAAAATTAGACTAAATTTAAATTATGTATATACATTAAATTGTTAAACTCAAAATATTTTTAATTTATGGCAAAATATATAGTAGAGACATATTACACATGTACCTTCAAAGTTAAGCATTTTCTTAACGATATAAGCAATAATCAGCTTGATCAAATTGATAAAAGAGATGACGGAGAATTTGAAATCCTGGATATAAAATTTGATAAGAGGAATACGAAAAATTTAGAAAAAAATATTGGCAAAATTGATGTTAAATACAGCGAATCAACTGAAAATTTAAATAATAAACAAACAGTTAGCTCAACAAAAAATATGGTACTAAACAATGTATTTAAAGAAAATATAACTAAGAGATTTAGTATGCCAGATAGAAGAAAAGGTTATATTCAGAAAGCGACTATAGGAGATCATAAAGTATATCTTCACACTGGAGAATATGAAGACGGTAAGATTGGAGAAATATTTATAGATACTTCCAAAGAAGGTGAGTTAGTAAAAGCATTAATGAACAACTTTGCAATAGCTGTATCATTAGGTTTACAATATGGAGTACCTTTAGATGAGTTTGTTAACGCTTTCATAGGTACAAAATTTGAACCATCTGGAAAAGTGCAAGGAAATGATAGAATATTAAGCGCTTCATCAATTCTAGATTATATTTTTAGGGAATTAGCTATTTCATACCTAAATAGAGAAGATCTTGCTCATACTCCGTCTATTGCTGGAAAAACAGATGAACAAGACAGTGATCAAAGTAATGATGAGCAAAACCAATTTATTAAATTAGTTAAAGATATTACAAGCAAAGGTTTTGTTAGAAATAATTATAGAGAGAAATTGGTAGATCTTTCAGATATCAAGCTTAATTTGAAAGGAAAGAAAAAATAATTTATTTATTTTTTTCTGCAATTTTGAGATTTAGTTCTTTTAATTGAATTTCATTAATGTCTGAAGGTGCATTCATCATTAAATCTTGTGCATTCTGATTCATTGGGAACATTGTAACTTCACGTATATTTTTTTCATCCGCTAAAAGCATAACAATTCTATCTATTCCAGGGGCAATTCCTCCATGAGGTGGTGCCCCATAACTCAATGCATTTATCATTCCACTAAATTTTTTATCAACAGCATTTTTGTCATATCCGGCTATAGAAAAGAGTTTGTACATTAATTCTGGGATGTGATTTCTAATTGCGCCTGAAGATAGTTCAATACCATTGCATACAATATCATATTGATATGCTTTTAAATTCAGAGGATTTGATAAATCTAATTTATTTGGATCACCTTGAGGCATAGAGAAAGGGTTATGACTAAAGTTTATTTTTTTTGTTTCCTTATCTAATTCAAAAATTGGAAAATCTGTTATCCAGCAAAAAGCAAATGAATTTTCATTTATAATACCTAAATCTTCGGCTATTTTAATCCTAGATTTTGACATAATATCATAACTTTCTTTTTCTTTGCTACAAGACATAAAAATACTATCTCCTATCTGCGCTGAAGTAATTTTAATTATCTCCTTTATTGCGTCTTCTGAGAAGAACTTTCCGACTGGTCCTTTTCCAATTATTTTATCATTTTCTTCTTTCTCTATGGAAAAGTATGCTAACCCATTCCATCCCTGGTCTTTTGCCCATTTATCTATACTATCGAAAAAACTTCTTGGTTTAGTGCTTGTGTTTTTTGTAACAATAGCTTTAACTGATGATCCTGAATTAATTAATTTTTTGAAAATATCAAACTTTACATCATCTCTATCAAAAATTTTTGATATATTATAAATTAAAAGTGGATTTCTTAAATCAGGCTTATCCGTTCCATATTTATCCATTGACTCTTTAAAGGGAATTCGTGGAAATTTTTCAAAAATAATTTTCTTATTTGAAAAATTTTTAAATAGTTTCAAAAATAATTTTTCTATAACTTCAAATACATCTTCTTGTTGAACAAATGACATTTCGATATCTAATTGATAAAATTCACCGGGACTTCTGTCAGCTCTTGCGTCTTCATCCCTAAAACATGGTGCGATTTGAAAATACTTATCAAAACCTGAGACCATTATCAGTTGTTTAAATTGCTGGGGCGCTTGAGGTAAAGCATAAAACTTTCCTGGATTTAACCTACTTGGAACTAAAAAATCTCTTGCACCTTCTGGGCTTGATGACGTTAAAATTGGTGTTTGAAATTCGTTAAAGCCAAGCTGTTCCATTTCTTTTCTAATAAATGAAATTACTTTTGACCTTAAAATTATATTATTATGAATTTTTTTTCTTCTTAAATCTAAAAATCTATATTTAAGTCTAATTTCTTCAGCATACTCTTGATCAGAAAATACTGGCAATGGTAGCTCTTGTGTCTTCCCAAGTATTTCAAATGAGATTATTTTTACCTCTATGCTGCCAGTTGGTATTTCACTATTTACTGTCTCTGGGGTTCTTTCTAAAACATTTCCTTCTACTTTAATTACTGTTTCAAGAGGAATTTTTTCTAATTTACTAAAATTTTTGTTATCTGCATCAACAATGCATTGAGTTACCCCATAATTATCTCTTAAGTCAATAAACAATAGGTTGCCATGGTCTCTTTTTTTATGAATCCAGCCTGATAATAAGACCGAATTGTTAACATGAGTTTTGTTAAGTTGATTACAAAAATGTGTTCTATATTTATTCAATTATTCCTCTAAAATTTCTTTTATCGACTTATAATCGATTGGTTTTTTATTTATTAAACTAAATTGGTCAACCTTATATATAAAATCTAAAATTTTTCCATACGACCTTTCAATTCTTTTAGTTATATATTCAATTATTTTTTTCTCAATTTTTATTTGTCTATCTGAAAAATGTTTT